>ERZ791906.2284-NODE-2284-length-11243-cov-2.600644_pt1 | contig 11243 bp, 8 predicted proteins | sample MGYA00510146_ERZ791906 | MGnify/ENA primary metagenome ERZ791906 (study PRJEB30046, sample SAMN00792096) | human gut metagenome | study: EMG produced TPA metagenomics assembly of the A metagenome-wide association study of gut microbiota in type 2...
GCAGTTAGCAAGAGGCGAGGAGGTATTTGAGAATATGGTAGTGACAATGAAAAAATTGAGTGAAGATGAAAAAATCCGTATGCAGTGCGAAGCAAGGGAAGACTATGAAAGAAGTTTGCTTACGGAATATAATGCCGGAAAACGGGAAGGGATAGAATTGGAAAGGGAGAATACAGAAAAGGAGCGGCAAAGAGCAGACGATGCAGTGCAAAGAGCAAATGATGCAGTTAAAAGAGCTGCTGAGTTGGAAGCCGAGGTAAAAAGACTGCAGGAGCTGTTGCAATAACTGATGAACCGAACAAGAATCAAGCAAACATTTGCAGATTATACAAATAAATATAATGCATCTGATCCGAAGATCAGGCTGAAGATCGATCACACGTATCGTGTGGCGGCGCTTGCGGAGCGCATTGCCCGAACAGTTACGGATATACCCATTGACAGGGATCTTGCGTGGACAATGGGGATGCTCCATGACATAGGCCGTTTTGAACAGGTGAAAAGATATGGCACTTTTGTGGATAGTGAGTCGATAGATCATGCAGAGCTGGGGATAACGATCCTGTTTGAGGAGGGGCTTCTTACACAATTCGGAGATTTTACACCGGAGGAACAGGAACTTCTCAAAGTCAGCATTGAAAATCATAACAAATACAGAATTCCAGAAGGTATGTCTGCGGAGAAAACTGCATATTGCAATATATTGCGTGATGCAGATAAGATCGATATTTTTCGGGTAAATTGTGATACACCGCTTGAAGATATTTATAATGTATCGACTGCGGAACTGAAACAGGCAGCAGTATCGGATTCTGTGAAAAAATGCTTTATGGAGAAGCACACGGTGCTTCGCAGCCTGAAGCATACGCCGGTTGACAATCTGGTAGGACATGTTTGTCTGGTATTTGAACTGGTTTACCCGATCAGTATACAGATTGCAAAGGAACAGGGATATGTGGACAAGCTGATGCGGTTTGCGTCGGACAATCCGGATACGAATGCATGGCTTTCTTATATGCGGAAGTATTTGTGGAGCAGTTGATTGGAAAACTGGTGTGTTTCGCGTGGAGCATGGAAATAGTTGTCCGTTTGCCCTATCCGTGTTAAACTAATTGTATTTATACAAGGGAACAGGAAAAACAATGAACATTGTATTATTATCAGGCGGATCAGGGAAGCGCCTGTGGCCGCTTTCCAATGATGTGAGAAGCAAACAGTTTATAAAAATATTTAAGAAAAAGGACGGCTCTTATGAGTCTATGGTGCAGCGTGTTTATCGGCAGATCAAGATGGTAGATGCGGATGCAACCGTCACGATTGCAACCTCCAAGACACAGGTTTCGGCGATCCATAACCAGCTTGGGGATGGCGTGGGGATTTCCATAGAGCCATGCAGAAGAGATACTTTTCCGGCGATTGCGTTAGCGACAGCTTATCTTGTCGATGAAATGAAAGTCAGCCCGGAGGAATCGGTGGTAGTCTGCCCGGTTGATCCCTATGTGGAGGATGACTATTTTGCTGCATTGAAAGATCTGTCTGAGCAGGCAGACAAGGGTGAGGCAAATCTGGTACTGATGGGAATTGAACCCACATATCCAAGTGAAAAATATGGATATATCATTCCAAAAACTGCTGATCATACATCCATGGTTGAGACCTTTAAGGAAAAGCCGACTGCTGATGTGGCAGAGGAATATATAAAGCGCGGTGCACTCTGGAATGGCGGTGTTTTTGCCTATAAATTAAAATATGTACTTGAGAAAGCACATGAACTGATTAAATTTACAGATTATCAGGATCTGTTTGATAAATATGAGACGCTGACAAAGATTTCTTTTGATTATGCGGTTGTAGAGAAGGAGGATAAGATTCAGGTGCAGCGTTTTGCCGGACAGTGGAAGGATCTCGGTACATGGAATACACTGACAGAGGCGATGGAAGAATCTGTTGTTGGAAAAGGTGTCTTGAATGAGACCTGTTCAGATGTGCATATCGTCAATGAGATGGATGTGCCTGTGCTTGCGATGGGACTGCATGATGTGGTTATTTCTGCTTCGCCGGATGGTATTCTGGTATCCGATAAAGAGCAGAGCAGCTATATCAAGCCTTATGTGGATAAATTTGAACAGCAGATCATGTTTGCGGAAAAATCATGGGGAAGCTTCCGGGTATTGGATGTGGAAGGAACTTCTATGACGATCAAGGTACCTCTGAATCCGGGGCATAGCATGAATTATCACAGCCACAAAAACCGGGATGAAGTCTGGGTGGTTATTTCCGGAAACGGCAGAACGGTCGTAGACGGATTTGAGCAGGCGGTAAAAGCAGGCGATGTGATCACAATGTCTGCAGGCTGTCGCCATACGGTGTTTGCGGATACAGAGCTGCGTCTCGTGGAGATCCAGCTTGGCAAGGATATCAATGTGCATGATAAGCAGAAGTTTGAACTGGAAATCTGATCATGTCCCCCACATTCTCCGGTATTCACTGATGCTGCAGCCCTCCACCTTTTTAAAGACGCGGCTGAAGTAGTACAGCTCGTGAAAACCGACCTCAGCACCGATCTCTTCAGCAGATTTCCCGGTAAAGCGCAGCTCCTGTTTGGCATGGGTAATGCGGACATTTAAAAGGTAATTATTGATGGTAACGCCAAATTGCTCTTTAAAAATTCTGGTGAGATAATATTTGTTGATAAAATATCGTTCGGCGAGATCGTCGAGCGATATTTTTTGCGCATAATTCTGGTCAAGATACTCCCGGACATGCCACAGGCTGGTACGTTTGGTATGCGTAGGCATACTGTCCGGATGCCAGCTATCCTCCATCAACAGGGTTAACAGGGCAGAAAGCCCTTCGTTGATCTGCATATCCCGGACATAAGAATTGCCGGATACTATGCTGTAAAGATGGTTAAAACAGTCCTCATAAAGAGAAAATGCATTTGCATGAAAGGCGGGCAGACCGCCGCGTTCCTTATACTTCTGGTAGATACCATCGATCGAGGGACCGTTAAAATGCACCCAGGAAAGACTCCAGAGATCGTCCTTTGTTTCGTGAAAATAGGCAGACCTGCAGTCGATAAAGACACAATCGCCTACACCGAGCGGATAAGTATTATGTGCATAATGCAGCTCGCCGGAGCCGGATCGTACCATAAAAAAGAGATAGGAATCCAGATCTTCGCGTTTGCTGACATGCGGTTTTTGTGCCTGCAAGGTGCCAATTTCCTGTATGTGTAAAAGGGAAGTTTTGGCAAACTCTGAGGGAGTATAAATGATCCGGGTCGTATTGACGAGATCACCGTGAAATAATGCCTGATGCTTCATGAAAAAACTCCGTTTCTGTAAGATCTTTTCTATATAGTATAGAAGTTCAAAATAAAAGTCAATATAATGCAACTGAATGTCAATACAATGAATGGATAAGGCAGAAACATGGGTATATTATAATAAACAGAAAATAGCAATATCGTCATATAGAATAGAAAAAGGAGAAGGAACTATGGCAAAAAAGGCACTTATCACAGGTGTGACCGGACAGGATGGCTCTTATTTAGCAGAGTTTTTATTGGAAAAGGGTTATGAAGTATACGGAATGATCCGCAGATCTTCCGTGGATTTCAGGGAACGTATCGCCCATCTGGAAGGAACACCGCATTTTCATTTGAAATTTGGAGATCTCGGAGATTCCATCAGCCTTGTAAAGCTGATCGGAGAGATCAGACCGGATGAAATCTACAATCTGGCAGCACAGTCCCATGTGCAGGTCAGCTTTGATGTTCCGGAATATACAGCCGATGTGGTAGCAACTGGTGTCCTCAGAGTACTTGAAGCAGTCCGTGTCTGCGGTCTTGAAAAGACCTGCCGTATTTATCAGGCTTCCACTTCAGAGCTTTACGGAAAAGTAGAAGAGGTTCCGCAGAAGGAGACAACACCGTTCCATCCGTATTCTCCTTACGCAGTTGCAAAGCAATATGGCTACTGGATCGTGAAAGAGTATAGAGAAGCCTATGATATGTTCTGCTGCTCCGGTATTTTATTTAACCATGAAAGCGAACGCCGCGGTGAGACTTTTGTAACAAGAAAGATCACACTGGCTGCGGCGAGAATTGCACAGGGTAAACAGGATAAGTTATATTTAGGTAACCTTGACAGTCTGCGTGACTGGGGATATGCAAAAGATTATGTGGAATGTATGTGGCTGATTCTGCAGCATGATAAGCCGGAAGATTTCGTGATCGCAACAGGTGTACAGCATTCTGTCAGAGAGTTCGCAACACTTGCTTTCCATCATGCAGGTATTGAAGTGGAATGGCAGGGAAGCGGAATGGACGAAAAGGGTATCAATAAAGCCAATGGCAAGGTGATCGTGGAAGTCAGTCCTGATTTCTACCGCCCGACTGATGTAGTAAATCTCTGGGGAGATCCGACCAAGGCGAAGACAGAGCTTGGCTGGAATCCGACCAAGACAAGCTTTGAAGAGCTGGTTGCCCTTATGACAAAGCATGATATGGAAAAGGTTGCGGTAGAGAGAGCTGAAGAGCATATCAAGACAAATCTGGAAGAGTATCTGGAGAAGGGCGTTGTGAAGTAAGATGGTGCTTACTGCCGGCTGCAGAAGCTGCTGTGATATGGCAGGTGGGCTCAGATTTTGAATAAGATGATAAATGGTAAAGAAAGAAGTGTATTGAAATGATGGAAAAGGACGCTAAAATATATGTAGCAGGCCACAGAGGAATGGTTGGCTCTGCGATCGTAAGAGAACTGGAAAGACAGGGTTATCACAATATTGTAACAAGAACCCATAAGGAACTGGATCTGACAAGGCAGGATGCTGTAGAGGAATTTTTTGCGCAGGAAAAACCGAAGTATGTGTTCCTGGCAGCGGCCAAGGTGGGCGGAATCGTGGCAAACCAGAATGCATTGGCTGACTTTATGTATGATAACATGATCCTGGAAATGAATGCGATCCACAGCGCATGGAAAAACGGCTGTAAGAAGCTGGAATTTCTTGGCTCTTCCTGCATTTATCCGCGTATGGCACCACAGCCGATGAAGGAAAGTTGCCTTTTGACTTCAGAACTGGAAAAGACAAATGAAGCATATGCGCTTGCGAAGATTTCCGGTCTGAAATACTGCGAATTCCTGAATAAGCAGTATGGCACAGACTATATTTCTGTTATGCCGACCAACCTGTATGGACCAAATGATAATTATCACCCGCTGCACTCCCATGTACTGCCGGCGCTGATCCGCAGATTCCATGAGGCAAAAGAGGCAGGGCTTACGGAGGTAACCTGCTGGGGAGACGGTTCGCCGCTGCGTGAGTTTTTATATGTAGATGATCTGGCTAACCTTTGTGTGTTCCTGATGAACAACTACAGCGGTGATGAGACAGTCAACGCCGGAACAGGTAAGGAACTGACGATCAAAGAACTGACAGAGCTTGTGGCAAAAGTGATTGGCTATACAGGCGAGATCAAATGGGATACAAGTAAGCCGAACGGAACACCGAGAAAGCTTCTGGACGTATCAAAGGCTGAAAGCCTTGGCTGGAAATACAAGACAGAGCTGGAAGACGGTATCAGACTTGCTTATGAAGACTTCCTGCACAATCCGATGCGTGCGGAGCGGTAAACTATAATAGCTGACGTATGGCAGAATCAGAAACCAAAAAGGAAGAAATAATTTATGTTAGAACTGAAAAATATATGTTATGAAGTAGAAGATAACAAAGAGATCATCCGGGATATCAGCCTGCAGATCGAGGATCATTTTGTAGTGATCACCGGACCGAACGGTGGAGGTAAGTCAACGCTTGCAAAGATCATTGCGGGAATTGTGACACCGACAAGCGGTCAGATTCTGCTGGATGGTGAGGATATCACAGGATTAAATATCACAGAGCGTGCCAATAAGGGCATCAGCTTTGCATTCCAGCAGCCGGTGCATTTTAAAGGGCTGACAGTCCGTGATCTTATTACGATCGCTGCGGGGAAAAAGCTGAGTGTCAATGAAATCTGTGATATTTTGTCGGAAGTGGGGCTTTGCGCGCGGGAATATATTGATCGCGAGATCAATAACAGTCTTTCCGGTGGAGAGCTGAAGCGTATTGAGATTGCCATGATCACGGCAAGAGGAACAAAGCTTTCCATTTTTGATGAGCCGGAAGCAGGTATTGACCTTTGGAGCTTTAACAGCCTGATCCGTGTTTTCGAAAAGATGCGGGATGAGATTCAGGGAACAATCCTGATCATTTCCCATCAGGAACGTATTCTGGATATTGCGGAGAAGATCATTGTGATTGCGGATGGACAACTGAAAAAGACCGGTACAAAGCAGGAAGTACTGCCTGAGCTTCTCGGAACGGCAAAGGCGTGTCAGACACTGACAGAGAAGTTGTAGGAGGTAGAGCCATGGATTTAATACAGAAAAATTTACTTGAGCAGGTTGCCGGACTGCATGAAATTCCGGAAGGTGCTTATAATATCCGTGCCAACGGACAGAAAATGGCAAGAAACACAACCGCCAATATTGATATTGTGTCCAAGACAGACAAGGATGGAATCGATATTATCATAAAGCCGGGAACGGTCAATGAAAGTGTACACATTCCAGTGCTCCTGTCGCAGAGCGGTCTGCAGGAATGTGTTTACAATGATTTTTACATTGGAGAAGGCGCAGATGTTACGATCGTGGCAGGCTGTGGGATCCACAACTGCGGCGTGGATACATCGCTGCATGCAGGGATCCACACCTTCTATCTGGAAAAGGGTGCGCATGTCCGTTATATTGAGCGTCACTACGGAGAAGGTGACGGTAATGGCGAAAATATCATGAATCCGCAGACAATCGTGCATATGCAGGAAGGTTCTTACATGGAAATGGAGACAACCCAGATCAAGGGGATCGATTCCACAGAGCGTATCACGCGTGCGGATATGGCAGAAAATGCAACACTGGAGATTCGTGAGAAGATCATGACACATGGCAGGCAGTATGCAAAAACTGACTTTGTGGTGGATATGAACGGAGACGGCTGCAGCTGCAATCTGGTGTCACGTTCTGTTGCCAAAGGACATTCCAAACAGGAATTTTTCTCTGTAATGAACGGCAATGCTGCCTGCGCGGGACACAGTGAATGTGACGGTATCATTATGGAGAATGGTGTGGTATCCGCAAGCCCGCAGCTTACTGCCAACAATATTGAGGCAAACCTGATCCACGAAGCGGCAATCGGTAAAATTGCCGGAGAACAACTGATCAAGCTCATGACACTTGGACTGACAGAAAAAGAAGCTGAGGAGCAGATCATCAACGGATTTTTAAAATAAGAAACAGAGGGTACCTATGAACATCTATTTTGCACCAATGGAAGGCATTACAGGATTTGTTCTGCGAAATGCATATGAATCCTGCTTTCCGGGAACGATCGATCGATATTTTGCACCCTTTATCGCAGCCAGTTGTCGAAAGAAGCTGGCTGCCCGTGATTTAAGGGATGTTTTGCCCGAAAACAATACAGGGATCTGTCTGATCCCGCAGCTTCTTGCAAATAAGGGAGAGGATTTTATATCCACAGCACAGATGCTGTATCAGTTTGGCTATCGGGAGCTGAATTTGAATCTTGGTTGCCCATCTGCAACTGTTGTCACCAAGAAACGCGGCGCAGGTCTCCTGACGGAACCCGAGCTTTTAAAGGCGTTCTTGACAGAATGTTATGACTGGGCAGAGGGAAAAGACGTAAAGATTTCTATTAAGACAAGGATCGGGATGGCGGAGGAAGCGGAATGGGAGAAACTGCTTTCTCTGTATGAAGCTTTTCCTGTTTCAGAACTGATCATCCATCCGCGCCTGCGGGAAGATTACTATCAGGGAAGGATCCGGGAAGAGATGTTTGCACAGGCTTACAGGGAGATTACCGGAGCTGATGCGGAAACGATCATGAAAAACAGGGAAGTAAATGATACTGAGCTGCCAGACAGTATGATAAAGACGACGGGGAAAAGAAAACAACGGATGCTGCAGCTGTGTTACAATGGAGATATCGTAAGAAACGAACAGATACAGGAGTTAGCAGATGCTTACCCGGAAATGCGGGCTGTGATGATCGGCAGAGGCTTTTTGATGCGGCCGGGGTTTACGGAGAAGCTATCGTGGCAATCCGGGAATCTGCAGGGAGAAATAACAGAATCTGAAAGCCGGAAAACGGGAAAATCTATGAACAGTGATAAGCTGTGGATATTCCACGACCGGATCTACGAAGGCTACCGGGCTTATCTGCAGGGCGACAAGCCGGTCCTGTTCAAGATGAAGGAGCTGTGGAGCTATCTGCAGGTCGGATTTAATGAGCTTGCAGGAGAAAACAATCCCAAAACAGACAGGCTTATGAAACAGCTGCGGAAATGCAGTATATGCGCTGATTACGACAGCGTGATCCGGCAGCTGAAACTGCTCTGCAGACAGAACTTAAAATGAACCTAAAACAGGAAAGAGGTTTTGCACAAAGCAAAGCCTCTATTTTTGTGAATTTCGTCTGCGAAAAACAGCTGTCTTTCGGTTGCAAAAGCAGGGGGAATAATCGATAATAAAGTAGTGCCATATTTTCAATGCGCTAGTGGCAAAAATAAATAGGGCATAGAATAAGTATTGTATAAGGAAGGGAGATTTCATGAGAAAGAAGAGTTTAAACGGAAAGCGTGTGATGGCGTTTGCGCTTGCTTTTTCTCTGGTGCTGGGAGAAGCATCGGCAGTGGTGGCAGCACCGGCAGATGCCTCTGCGACTTGCGCAACGGAAACAGTTGCTGAGCAGGCACCGGAAGCAAAGACAGCAGAAGAAGCTGTGGCACCGGAAGCAGAGACAGCAGAAGAAGCTGTGGCACCGGAAAGTGTAGAAACAGAAGTACAGATTCCTGAGACGGAAGATGCAGAGGATGCAGCACCGGAAGCCGGTTCTGTGGCAGAGGCTGAGGAGACAAGCGTCTCAGAAAATGATACAGAGATTACTGTTTCAGAGAATGATGCGGATCTGGATGCAGATGAGGCATATGATGGAAGCATTTCAAAAGTGATCGGACTGGAGGTGTCGGGAAGAGACTATGACGGTAGCTTTAAGGATGATAATGGGAATGTCGTATATCGTTATGTTGCGGTCCAGGATGCAACCACATGCGTGGAAGCGCCGGGAAAAATCGACGCAAATGCCGCAACGGGACTTTACAGCTATAACGGAAAACTTTATAGGTATGCATCATATGATAAATATCTGAATGTTACAACTTTTAGATCCTATAATGAAATTGCATTGCTGGGCAATCCGAAATCAGCTTATCTGGATGCTGCTACCCAGTTATATAAAGTAAACGGAACCTATTACAGCGACCTTGGTACAGTTAACATAAACGGAAAAGAATGTGCTTATTATCATGTAAAGGCAGAAAACAATATGCCGATGACAGGCAGCTTTTCCGATGATACAGCAGGTCTTCAGGCTTTCAGGAAGCAGTATGGCCGTTATACAAAATCAGATGCTTATTATCAGAAGCAGGGGCAGAATAAATATGACGTTTCACCGGATTATTATGCAGTAGGCGGCAAATGTTATAAAAATGCAGGTTACCATTCTGTTTATGAAGGCGGAAAACGTATCAAAAAGTACTATGGATATACGGAGATTGCATTGAATGCGCAAAATGTTACATTCAGCTGGAATACCCTTCATATAAAAGCCGACCAGAAAAACAGCGCCGGACAGGAACTTTTAGTCGGATATGAAGTGGAGGTAAACGGCGCTCTTTTAAATACCGAATACAATGCACATGAAAAATCCGGTACACCACACCGGATGAGTTCTTATACCGGATTTACTTATGACAAGTACCTGACAAACGGTCAGTCAGTCAGACTGCGTGTACGTGGTCTGTACTATCATCAGGAAAATAAGGTGATCACAGAAAATGGTGTACAGAGAGGAAATACAGTCAATGTGATCGATGCATTTGGCGAATGGTCTGAACCATATACTTATACATATACAGCACCACAGGCGGTTGGTGCGGTTCCTTCTGTAACAGCCAGATATATTCCTGTAGCAACGAAGGTAAGCGGATCAGGATATTCAACCAATAAAAATAAGATCCGTATTACGTATACAACACTGGCAAATTGCGAAGATTACCGTATTTACAGAATTACTTCCAAAAAGGCGATCAGTCTGACAACAGCTAATTTTAGCGACGTTTATTATAAGGACAGTGCAACATTACAGAAACTGGGGCTGAGCACGTCTGATTTTGCTGTAAATTATTTCTATTCCAGCGATACGGGCGAGCTTGAATTAACAACGGATAAAAATTACAGCTATTACTATTTTGCGGTTGTACCGTCGAGTCTGACCGATTATGAAAAATATTATAATGATCAGAGTCTCGATACGATCAAAGCGGTAGCAGGTGTAACTGCTGCCCGGAATACACAGGTACTGACACCTGTAACCAATCTGCATGTGGAAAAATATTCCAATAATGACGAATCTTATGGAACAACAGGACCGAGACTGGTATGGGACGGAACAGATAAAAATGTAGTTGTATTTGCATATGAGGCAGCATCGTTCCCGGCATATTATACGACAAAATTCCAGAAACCGAGTTCTGCAGATGGAAAAATGGAGTATCAGCTTTCGGATGCAGATCAGCTGGCATTAAATAAAGTGAAGTATACAACAGAATCCGGCTCTTATAATGCGAGCACGGCAATGAGTGATATGAATCTGGTACCGGGCAGAACTTATTATTTTGTCGCATATACCTATGACAAGAGTCTGCAGACCGGTAATCAGACACCGATCACTTATAAGACAACAAAGAAAATAAAGGTAAACGGTGTAGAAAAGACGACACCGGTTACTTACAGTTATGATTCTTACATACCGATCAGTGCACCATCTAATATGGTAAGCTATAAATATGCAAAGCCGGACAAGCCGACTGTTTCCACTTATGCAACAAAGAACAGTGTAAAGCTGACTGTCGGCGGATATAACACAGGTTATGAAATCTATCGCAAGAGCGGTAAGAAGTTTAAAAAGATTGCGACTATGACAGATGATGTTTATACGGACACAGGTCTGAAAAACGGCGTATCTTATACGTATAAGGTTCGTGGCTATTATTACAACCGTGATACGAAAGAGAAATATTACAGCGATTACAGAGTGGTCACAGTAAAGGCAGCAGATGCAGC
>ERZ791906.2291-NODE-2291-length-11219-cov-4.701899_pt1 | contig 11219 bp, 10 predicted proteins | sample MGYA00510146_ERZ791906 | MGnify/ENA primary metagenome ERZ791906 (study PRJEB30046, sample SAMN00792096) | human gut metagenome | study: EMG produced TPA metagenomics assembly of the A metagenome-wide association study of gut microbiota in type 2...
CAGAGAATTTGAATTTCTCGTGGTGACTCATGGAAAAGCAAAAATACAGCTTGAGGGCAATGCTGTTTATCTTAATTCATCAGAGGGGATTTTTATAAATTCACAGACGCTGCACTCATCGGTTAATATTACGGAAAACGATGGCTTTTCCTTTATTGCGATAGTATTTTCTCCGGAGTTAATCGCTCCCGAATATGACAATTTATATAAAAGGTTTATACGCCCTATTATAAAGAACAAATTTGCACTGCCTGTTGTACTGCCTGATGAAATTGTTAATATAATAATGAAGACAAAAAAAATATCTGACAGAGCAGATTTTGGTTATGAGCTTGCTATAAAGGGAAATATTTTGCAGATGTTATCCATATACATTGCCAACGCTGAAAAACACCCGTATACAAAAAACACCATCCAATCTGAAATTGTAAAGAAAACGCTTGATTATATACATATGAATTATCCAAACGCGATAACTCTACGCGATTTAGCCTCTCACGCACATATAAGCAAGGAGCATTTATGCCGCATTTTCCGCGATATATCGGATACATCACCGATTGTCTATCTGAACAGATATAGAACTACCCAAAGCGCATATATGCTCCGCAATACAAATAAAAGCATTTCTGAAATATCCTCCCTGTGCGGCTTCAACAACGGCAGCTATTTTGATAAGATGTTTATGAGATTTATGAAATGTACTCCATCCGAATACCGTCGTAAAGTTCAATAGAACAACCCAAATATCAGGATATTCACATTCAATCTGACAATCATAGAGTTTTTGTCAACATGCTCCTGAGCCCTCTGCGTGGCATAAATGCCTTTGAACGACTTTTAATATTTCATCTCGTCCGTTTCACCAATACCTTTTATCGCGCTTATTTCGGCTTTCAGAGCCTCCATATCGACATCGGGTTTTTCCACGCTTTCCTTACCCATATTGTAGAACTCTTGAATAAGCAATTCTAATGTTTCACGGTTCATCCCTTTAAGCGCCCTGCATATTCGCTTTATGAATGGTGCTTGATATTCGCAAATCCTACACTTTTGTCCCGATAACTTCGACTGCTCCCTGATATACGTTTTTGAGCTTCTTCTTGATTACTCATGTCAAAATTATTTTTTCGGTAGGTATATGGAGTTTCTCCTATAATTTTTGTAAAATTACTAAAAAAATGCGTATACGAATTGTATCCGACATCATAACAGATTTTCGTTATATCCATATCGGTATCCTTTAAAAGATTACAGGCTTCATTTATTTTAAGTGAATTTATGTATTGAGTAATTGTCAGTCCGGTACCTTTTTTAAATATGCGGCAGATATATGATTTGCTCACAAAAAAACGTTCCGCAAGCTCTGTTACACTATTTATAGATTTGAAGTTAAGAATTATATATAACAGCACCGCGCCTAATATCCCTTCAATTTCATGCGGAGAAACGGATTTGACAGGCGGTGATGTTTTTAGGATTATCAGTAGCTCTGACAATAATAAAAATATTTTTGATGCATCCTTACCCTCCAGATACTCCTGCTGCAGCAAACGCCCATATGTCTGCATTCTTTTAAAATTTACCGATGAAGGCTGGATAACTTTAGCTGTAAATAATGAAAGATAAATATTTTGTGCTTCGTGTGTAAGATAGTTATTTAAAAATAACTTATCAAAATACAAAACTATTCTTTCGTGTTCAGTTTTGCTAAAATTCCCATGCGGTACAAGCGCGTTAATAACCGCAACACGGTCAGGCTCTATACACAGTATTTCATCCCCTATCATTAATGTGCTTTTTCCGCTCAGTGGTATATAAATCTCATATGCATCATGATAATGCGGCTCACTCATCGAATAATGCTTTGAACGTTTATTGGTTTCAATACTGAAGCCTTGATGCTGTTCATATATCATACATATACCCCCTTTCTATTTTCTATTATAGTTCAAAATACTTTATTTTTCAATAGTTTTGTTCAAAAAACATGATGAAAATAAACCAGAAAGATATTATAATTATTATATCAACAAGTTTAATGGTTTTAATTAATGAAAGGAGCGATTAAAAATGAAAACCAAAATTTCTTTACCAGTGGTGATAAGCTTAATTATGTCGTTTATAATCTTAAGCACATCATTTACCGGCGTTATGGCAGTAAATAAGACAACGACATCCACTGTTATGAGCTATTCAGGAGCCACGTCAGGCTTAGGAATATTCGTGGGAACAAACCAGAACTCAGAAGCTGGAAACGAAAACGGCGCGCCATGCATAACAGGTGTTACGGTTTCTCAAACCGGCGGCAAAATATACAGCAACCGTATAGGTTATGTAGAATTTGCAATTGACCGCCCGACCTCAGAGATAACAAACGCAAAACTCATGCTGTATATTACATCCGTAAACGAAAATTTATCGGGATGGATGAAGCTTGCATGTTACAGAACTACTGGAGCACCTCAAAACGCGGTACTCGGCAAAGATTCCTCCGCAGCGGGATATCCGGCAGTAAATAATGATTATTCATACTCTGCCGCATATTGGTCTGATGAAATTCATCCTTCATCGGCAAATTCATGGAAAGAAATAAATATTACAAAAGCGGTAGAGGACGCTTGCAGCGAGCAGACAGACAGTGACAAAATCACATTGAAATTCCGACTTCAGGTACCGCAGGCAGGCGTGAACATATCGACCCAATCCCCATATCTGCCGAAAATAGTTATTTCGGATGGAACACCTGAGGAGGATAAGAATGAGTATACAAGAACAGGTTTGTTCACTCATAATATGCTCAGTGATAATCCCGGAGAAGTTGGCTATACGTCACGTTATGAACACGGTGACTTTATGACCGAAAGAGGATATGACGGTATGACCTTCTCACTTTTTGAGGCAGCGCAATACGGTCTGTTATGGGATCAATACGATAAAGACAGAGGCATTGCACTCACCGAGGAAGATTATCTGAAAAATCCTAATGACTCCTCAGTTTCGCAGATGAATGCAAAAAAGGTATTCCCCTACGGCAGCAAGGAAAGAAAACGGGTTGAGGAAAAACGTGCCGAAATCATAAAAATGTATTCCGATGCAAAAAAGAACGGACAAAAGATTTACTTCATGCAGGATGTTATAGTTCTGCCGACGAGCCTGAAAAACAGCAGATCAGATATTCAGTCAAGCGGAAAAATAGATATACGTAAAGCCGAAACACAGAAAGTTATGGATTACATGTATGATGAAATGTTTACAGACTTTTGTGATGAAAACGGAACGCCGCTTATTGACGGTATCTATGTAAGATACGGAGAAACATATACCGGAAGCAGCTGGGGAATTCCGTATCACACGGGTAATAACCCTATTATGGGTGATTCAACACAAACGCATCTTCTTCTGATGAATTACTTGAGAAATAAGATATGCGTAGGATATGACAAGGAGATCATCTACAGAACATGGGGCTTCGGTGCTTTCCAGTATGATCCCAACACATACCTTACTATCAGTAACCAACTTGAACCTCATAAAAATTTCTATTTTGCAATCAAGCATACCGCAGGTGACTTCCACAGAACCTTTACTTTTAACCAGACGCTGAACATAGGTCAGCACCAGCAGATCGTAGAGGTACAGGCTGCCCGTGAATATGAGGGTAAAGGAGCATATCCGAACTATATAGCAGGCGGGGTTATAAATGGCTTTGAGGAATATTCCTTCCTTATGAGCGATGACGAAACTCAGTCTTTAAGAGATGTTATAAATGTAGAAAATAGCATGGTAAAAGGTATCTGGACGTGGTCAAGAGGCGGCGGTTGGGCAGGCCCTTACATAAACGGTCTCGGATACCCCAATAATAACCCATCAGACCCGAACAAGGATAAATCAGATAAATCAATCCCTGTTATAAATGGTTCGGAAATGTGGTGCGACTTAAACAGCTATGTTATAAATAAGTGGGCAAAAGATACATCTGTAAGCGATGAAGATCTTGTTAAGGAATATGCAAGAGAAGAGCTTAAGATGAATGAGACAGATGCGCAGAGTTTTTACGATTTGTGCAAGAAATCGTCTATGGCAGTTCTGTTAGGCCTCGCAAGAAACACCGATAAATACGGAGTAGATGTGTGGTGGACACGCGATGACGGCATACAGATAACGGAATTCAATAAAAATATAAACAATGCCTATAAAAATTCGGCAGCAGATGTTATGCTTGCTGAAAAAGCTGAGTCGGTAAAGCTATGGAAGGAAATGATAGATATTGCATATAATCTTGATGACAGATTGTATGACGTAAAATTGGCTGATTCAGATACATCCGTAAAAGAATATATCATTATGACAACAGAATACGGATATTACTTATTTGATATATTCAATCAGATGCATATTGCCTCGGTTGAGCGGCTCAAGGCTCAGGCAATAGGAGAAAGCTCTACACCCGCAATGAATCGAGCTGTTTTGAAGTACGATCAGCTTTGGGCAGAATGGCAAAAAGAATATGATGAAAACAAATTAAAGGGCTATCCTACGCTTTATGCAAAGACGAAATCATCCTTTGCAGGCTATAATTCCCTTGTTTATTCCAAGCCTTTTGATGATATAATGGCCTCATTCCCAAGACTACCCGCTGGGAAAAAGTTTGAAGCTGATAATGTTACGGCGCAGGGTGCGGATAATCCTCAATACGCAGCTGATGGGGATATAAATACGGCATTTACGGCTGGATATCAATCTGAGTCGGAATATCCGAAAAAATATATCCGATTTGAGTTTGACCAATCCGAATCAATAGATACCATAGTAGTTAAAAAGCAGAAGATTACTTTATCAAGCAATACATCCTACTGGGCAGATCACGCCTACGCAGTAGGATGTGTTCTCGAGGGTAGCTTTGACGGAGAAAACTGGGAAACAATATACACCATGAATACAAAGCCCGACGGGACTGATTCTCAGAGTGAGGTTGTTATAAACCTTGCACGACCAAATAATTATAAATTTATCCAATATATCAGAAAGGAGAAAAACAGTTATATTGACTGGGCAGATGCCGGTGGTAATAAGCTTATTCTTGCAGATATAGAGTTCTATACCAATGAAGAAGACGAGCCTGAAGAAACACCGATTCCGACAGACACTCCGGCTCCGACAGATACTCCGGCTCCGACAGATACTCCGGCTCCGACAGACACTCCGGCTCCCGATGAAACACCTGTGCCGTCCGGTACACCGATATCTGTTATTGGTGCAACAGTGACGAAAACAGAAACCGATCAAGAATATATTTTTGATGTAGAGTTAGAGCAGCCACATGATAATTGTAATGTTTATGTGGCAATATATGACGAAAACCACTGTTTGATTGCTGTACGCATAGCGTCATTAGATACTACAAAAAAAGCGAGTGTCCCAATAGACAAATTGGAAAATGAACACATTGCTAAAATATTTATCTGGACGGATAAATTAGAACCGATCATTGATTCAGTAACAATAGAGCTTTGAAGCTATGAGAAAAGGGGCTTTTTTACAGCTCCTTCTCACGCACATATAAGCAAGGAGCATTTATGCTGCATTTTCCGCGATATATCGGATACATCACCGATTGTCTATCTGAACAGATATAGAACTACCCAAAGCGCATATATGCTCCGCAATACAAATAAAAGCATTTCTGAAATATCCTCCCTGTGCGGCTTCAACAACGGCAGCTATTTTGATAAGATGTTTATGAGATTTATGAAATGTACTCCATCCGAATACCGCAATAAAAAGTAAAACAAGCAGAGAACATTTATTTGTTCTCTGCTTGTTTAGATAGAATGTTTCTTTATTAGTTTAGTTGCTGTATTGCTAAGAATATATAGAAAACGCCAACACAAGTGTTGGCTTAAATGTATTGCTGAGTTTGGCAAATGCTCTTAGTGTATCTATGGACGAATTATGTTGCGATAATCTAAATTCTGCCGAAAACGTTTATATAAACTCTATTTCAGATGTTTTAAAGGATTGCTCAAATTATGAACTGAGGATTATTGAAAATGTTCTTAAAGAATTGATTTCGTCTTTAAAAGAATGTAAAAATATGCTCTAAGAACTGCTATATATAGCAAAATGCAGTTCTAATTGAACTGCATTTTCCCTAATCTTTTGTTTCAGCTATTGTCATTTCTTGCTGTTTCCACTGCTCATATTCTCGCCACCCCTTCTCTGTTGAAAAGTATTCTTGAATCTTAGGCAATAGCATTCTGGCAAGGCTATCAATCTCACTCTGAGGTATTTTAAATTTCTCATCACTCATATTATTGCACCCCCTTTCCGCCATTTGTGTAAATAAAAAAAGCAGCAAGCTGCTTTTTTTCGTATCTATTATCCTACTGTGTTCTCTGATGGGCATAAATGCCTCTGAATGACTTTCAATATTTCATCTCGTCTTGTTTCACCAATACCTTTTATCGCACTTATTTCGGCTTTTAGAGCCTCCATATCGACTCTGGGCGTTTCCGCGCTTTCCTTACCCATGTTGTAGAACTCTTGAATAAGCGATTCTAATGCTTCACGGTTCATCCCTTTAATTTTACGATATAATGCCCTGTCAAGAAACTCAGCCATTGCTCTGCCCTCCAACTTAATATTTTTTTAGATGGGATGATTGTATCACAGTTTTATATTTTTGTAAAGCAAACATTGTTTTATACTTTTAATCGTTTGTTTTTACTTTAAGGTGGGACAAAACCGCTATACTTTTAACCGATTATGTCTAAGGGGGTCGGGAGCAAATTAGCCTACTTGAAAACCCACTAAAATTAGGCTGAAATTTTTCTCCAAAAACGAAAAAAAGGCTTGAAATCAAGCCTTTTTCATTGTATCAACTTTATCGTTGATAGGTGGCTAAGTAGTATGAATATGATACAATCAACCGTTTTAGCCATAGGGGGTATACTTTTAACCGATACTATTTTCTATAAGAAAATTCTGTACCCCCTCTATGTTGCACATATTATATCACACTTTTAAAGAAATTGCAAGCCTAAATTTGATTAAAAATTATGACCATTCCATCCCCAATCGGTAATTGGATGATATGTTACATAAACTGCGTTACTGGGAATACCAAGTTCCCGTTCGTATATCGCACAAATTTTCGCTGTCATATTATCATAGTCTGATGCTGACGCACTTCCGAACAGGCTTACTGAAACATACGCACCTTTATCAAGCTTATTGCCTGCCATCCATAAATCATAACCGTCTTCAATTCCAACCATCAAATAAGTTTCGGTTTTATGAAGCGTTGTAATAGCTTTTCCAAGCTCAGACTTGATTTTTTCTTTCTGCTCATCTGTTACTGACATTGTAATCTTTGAATCAATAAATGGCATTATGTTCCCCTCCTTATCTCAAGCTATCAATCCATGCTTCAATATCCTGTTTTGACGGCTTGCCATTAAGCAGCTTACTCTCCATGATTTGTGTATCTGCGGAAATACTGTCTTTCAGCTTTTCGACTGTTTTCCCAAATCCGCTTCCGCCGGAGGTTGCAAACAATATAAGAGTTTTTCCTGAAAAATCGTAACTTTCAAGGAATGTATTTATAATTGTCGGTGCTACATACCACCAAATCGGAAAGCCTATGAATATCCTATCGTACTGTTCAATATTATCAACTTGATTGGCAATCGCAGGACGAGAAGACGGATTTTGCATTTCCACACTGCTTCGAGAGGTCTTATCTCTCCAATCCAAGTCTGCCTCTGTATAAGGTGCTTCGGGTTTGATTTCATAAATATCCGAACCGATTATCTCGGCAATTGTTTCAGCAACCGCCTTTGTAACTCCGCTTGCTGAAAAATATGCTACCAATGTCTTTGCCATAATTCTTTCTCCTTTCAAAATTCGATTTTGTCCATTGAAATTGCTATTTTCATATGAAACTTACGGATTTATCAAAATCTATTTCATGCGGTTCTTTTTCTGTATCCCTATGCCCTACCGCCACAGCTATTGCAAACTCGTAATTTTCAGGGAAATTTAACACTTCTGCAAAATAATCCTTTTTCTCTCCACGCATTGCATCGTCAATAATTCCGATTATAAGACTTCCAAGACCCATTGATTGTGCGGCAAGAGCAACATTTTCTACTGCTATTCCCGCATCCAGCCTGTTCCATTTTAAATCCTTATCTGCGCTCAGAATAAAAACTGTCGGCGCGCTGTAATAAAAGTTATTCGGATTGCTTTCAATTTTTGCCTTTGTTTCCTCATCCGGAGGCGTAGCGAGCATTGCCAATTTGCACTCAGTGTCTATCTCTTTTAATATTGGATTTCCTCCATCAACAACCGAAATGTGTACCTCCTGCATGTTTCTTGCCGTAGGAGCCTGCAACGCTGCCGTAATCAATGTTTTAATTTCCTCATCAGTAAGTCTTTCATTCGTATATGCTCTTATGGAGCTACGCTCCTCTATTGTTTTTAATACTTCGTTCACCGTCAATCTCCTCCTATAATTTTTTACTACTGTCAATCCAATTGATTTATACAATATTTTGTTTACTTCGTATTTTTATCCACAGGGAATCCAACAACCATTTGTTTCTGATAGTCTTTCTGCGGAAATACCCATTCATGAATAGTATCTTCATCTGTAATGTCACATCTCTTTAATAAATTAGCCCACAAAACAGAAATAAGAGTATATGCTTTCTCTGTAATACTTACTACTTCATTTATGTCTACTATATGCATGCTATAATATAGTAAATTGTCTTCCTTGTTTAACCTACTTACATAAGGCATAATTTCTGGTGTTAAATACATTGCCATTTGTGGCATTGTACCACTGCTTGCCATTCTTTTTTCTACATTAAGGTTATCAAAGGTCATCAAAGAACCTATATTATTATCAAATCCATTATCCTGATGTTTTTTTTGTTCTCTTTTTACTTCTTCTCTACTTTTTTGGTTTCCTAATGGCAATAATGCAACTGACATTCCATGCTTATACTGACAATAATCTAAATAATAGTTTTTATGAAATTGTATTAATTCCTTAATATATCTTTGCATCAACAACACAGAATTCCTATATTCTTCAAAAACATTCTCTGCCTTCCAAGCCTCATCCAACAGAAAATACGGAAGCTTAAACTCTCCCAGCACATATTCTAAATCTTCACTTTTGAAATTCCATATATACTTTTTCACTTCTGACGCCCTGTAATTAACAACATTCTTTGCAAAAAAAGAAATATCCGATGAGTTTTTTAACAAAGAAAACACGTCTTCAATAGCTTGTTCTGCTTGTGCTACTGCCTCAAACATCCAACCATTTCGTATTTGTTGATTAATGTAATCTGGTTGTCTTTCATCAAATACATCTGAATATGTTTCATCACAAGACCACACCAACTCCGGTAATAAATCCTTATAAAAGTCATCGGCGTTAAGTATAATTTTTCTAATTGATTTTACAGCAGCAACACGCCATAAAAGATATTGATTTGAATGAAATATTTTCATTTGCGTTTTGCCGGCTAAATATCGCACCTCATTTGTAAAAGGTTGTTTTTTATTTTGTTGCATTGCCCTATCCTTTTCTAAAATCTATTTGTAAGCTAATCTTATAGTATGTTTATTTATTTTTTATAGATGAAAGCGTATTATTTAATTGAGTCATTGCATAGACATTTCCAATCTTTTCGAGAATATCATATGCTCTTTGTAAATATATTTCTGCTTCCGATAAATTGTTAAGATATATTGCTATATCACCTAATCCCCATAAAGCATTAGCTTCTGCCTCTATACTAATACCATTTGCATTTTTAATAATAGATGTGTATTTACGTATTGATTTATCTATTAACCTCTTTTTCTTATCAACATCACCGAGAGTTGTGGCATATACATAATTGATTGAAGCATAGTTACTTAATGAATGTAAAAAGAATATCCTATCTCTTTCCTTAAAGGCAATCAGACAGCATTTTTTTGCTTCCTGTATTGCTTCTGGATACTTGTTTTTATAATACAATGCTGATGACAAATAGTATCGCAACTCTTTTTCTACTTTCATATCACATTTATGTAATAATGCCTTGTTACATATACTTATCACATCATCATATTTAGCTAATCGAAATAAAGCCTTTACCTTTTGTCCTTGACTGACCATATCCCCTAAGTCAATAATATCTTCATAAAAGCCATATGACAGTAATATTTCATTGCATAATATATTTTTTTGTCGCTTGGTAGGTTGATGTTCTTTTATATATTGTTCAACTGTATAGGTATCACTATCGGCTCCCTCTTTTAAAGCACCTTTCTGTTTTGCTATCCATTTTCTTAAGAATGGTACTATCTTTCCACTATAATATTTTAACGGCAACACCTTTGACAGGTTGGCAACACTCAAATTATCTATATTTATTTCTCGAATTGGCATATTGTTTTCATTCTTATAATTAAGCCATATAATATCATTCGGTTTGGACTCATACAATAAAGGAACAATATCAAAATCATCTGAGCACGAATAGCCCATAACAACAAGGGTTTTGTTAAAAATCAACTCTTTTATGTATCTTTTCCACTTGGGTAATAAAGCAAACGCTTTGGTAGTTTTAGCCAGTGCGCTAATTGTAATCACCAATTCGGGAGACTCACTACAAAAAAAAGAATGACTACCATGTATCTTTATTAATACACTGTTTGTTTTTACTCTCTCTTCAATTAAATCATTTCCGTCATATACTATCCTATTATCATAATTAAGTTCTATATTTTTTGACAACAATGCATTTTCAATACAATTATCAAAATTTGTAGTTATTACGCTGGCTCCTTTTTTAATCATATTTGCCAAGAAAGAATGTATTTCATTGAAAGAATCCGATTTGAATACATCTGCAATTACAAGTTCCTTATCACAGGTTTTTCGTATTTCATCAATTAATGACTCAAATCGATAACTTTTATAGCTAAATTGATTTAACACTTTAGTTTTTTTGTCTTCTTCCAATCCACAATTTGTTAATACAGATTCAACAAATCTGTAGACCGTTGGCAGAGATGTTGGTGAATCAAGCGATATCCCAGCTCCACAAAGAAACACCACATCTGATAGTGGCATTTTTACTAATTCATTAAGGTCCTTATCCATTACTGATCCCCCTCGTATAATATCTTTATAGATATATTTTTAT
>ERZ791906.2292-NODE-2292-length-11208-cov-10.872321_pt1 | contig 11208 bp, 7 predicted proteins | sample MGYA00510146_ERZ791906 | MGnify/ENA primary metagenome ERZ791906 (study PRJEB30046, sample SAMN00792096) | human gut metagenome | study: EMG produced TPA metagenomics assembly of the A metagenome-wide association study of gut microbiota in type 2...
GACAGGAAATTTTCAAGAATTGAAAATTTGTGGCCACGGGACGGTTCTTGCCCTCCACCGCTGCGCTCAAAACGCATTTCCGGGAGTTGTTTCCGAATTGTTAAGACGCAAAAAACAAGTAGAGAGTTTCACTGCTCATGTATGGGGATCACCGTTTGCTCCGAACGAAGTTCCTGCCCCTGTTTTGCAGCGGCGTTGACAAAAAGTCGGTATCACGCTCGGACGGCTTATGAAATTTTCAAGGTACGGTTTGCGTTTGCAAGCGTAGCGTAGCAATGAAAGCCCCAGTGGTTTTTTAAGCAACGGAACGGTCTTGCGCAGCAAGATGTAGGGGCTTGCCCTGACAAGTTCCCAGAAAAGAAAAATACCGCCCAAGCAGCGCAGCGATGGATTTTGTCGGGGTGAAACGGCGGCAAAATGATCGGGTGTGTTGCGGGGCGGTACGTTCTTTCTGGACAATTATCCGCTGAAAGTGGTAGTTATCACGGTGAGAACCACCACTTTTTCGGCAGGATTTGGAATAAAGGGTATCATGGAAGCGTGGGTGCGTCAAGATAGTTTTGTGAAATTTATTGCGGTAAAGTAGTAGAAGTAAGACTTATACTGCTGATTTGGTCTTGGAACAGTAAGCATAAAACCAAAAGAGCGCAGACATTTATCGACTGCGCTCTTTCCAACATCCTGTACAAAAGAAAATGCAGGCGACGTCAGTGACGGCCCCTGCACAAAAGATAAATCTTTTTAATATCAGATATATTATATGCGTATCAAATCAGATTGTCAACAACTTTTTTCAAAAAATCAAAAGATGTTGCGACCAATTTATTTCCTGTTGGACCGTCAAAGTAGTCCATATGCTTTTGCAAACGGCCATGAATCAGCTCTGATAGTTGCGCCATCCGCCGCTTTTTGACAGAAGGGCTTACAATTTTTGTATAAGCGTACAGTAAACAGACGATTTCAAACATCGGGCGGCTTGTCAGCTTGCTACGGCGTTCACCTGCTGAAATGTTGTCAAAGGAGGCAACAAACGCCGAAACTTCAGGCGATGGTTTTGTCGTGCTTGTCCGAGAGAGTACATTCAGAAGGCAGTTATTATGTGCACAAGCATTGCGCAGACTTTTGACTGGGTTCAGAACACGTTGATTCATCAGCGGCTTGAACTGCGGGTTCCGCTCGGCATAAAAGCGGTACAATCGCAGAAATTCTCCAAAACCGATCAGCTCTTCTAGAACCCATATCGGGCAATCAACGGAATAGATTCGCGTTGTAAGATACGACTGTGTTCCCTGAGCGGAGAATACTGAACAGACTCCGAAGTACTTTTCAATCAGTTCTCCCGTAAAAGATGCATCGGTTTTTCGTTCGATAGAAGATAAGATTTCTGGATTTTGCGCAAGAAAATCCCGGACAAGCGCATAGCCGTCCTCGTCTGAATCAGCCTCCAGTTCGCGCAAAAGCGAGACTTTCAAATCGTGCTCTACATCAATACACATTTCCAGCAGGATTTCGCGCAGGTAGAAGTCCAATGTAGAAAGTTCCGTTAAATATGCAAATTCGAGATTGATGTACTTACCCTCATTCGGACCGGCAATGTGCTTCGGATAGTTTTTGCGATAGGAAGCTGTCCGCAAATAATTGTTTCGCCGTGAAAAATATTCAACGGCCTGTTCTTCTGACATGATATTAAACTGGATTCCTTTTTCGTCCCGGAGCATCTGCACCAGTTCTACCGCTGTTTTCTTTGGTTTATTCTTGGAATTCTCGATTTTGTTCACATCCCATCAATCGTTCTTTTTCAGCTGACTCATCAATTCCTGAAAACTCTCCAGCGCGCTTTGCAGATTTTCAATAATATCTGCCGCAAGCTCATCCGGTTCGGGAAGATTATCCAAATCAGCAAGAGACTTATCCTTCAGCCAGAAAATATCAAGACTGGTTTTATCCCGTTCCAAAATCTCCTCTACGGAGAATCTGCGCCAGCGGCCCTCCGGGTTTTCAGGCGACCATGTTTCTGTACGCTCATGGCGGTTTTCCGGGTGGTAGCACTTGATAAAATCCCGCAAATCGGTGTCCGTCATCGGATGCTGACGCAGAGTGAAATGAACATTTGTGCGAAAATCGTAGATCCAGACTTCTTTCGTCTGGCGTTCCGGACTGGCGGGACGCTTATCAAAGAAGATCACGTTTGCCTTGACGCCCGGTTTATAGAAGATGCCGGTCGGCAGGCGCAGGATCGTGTGCAAGTCGGTCGTTTCCAGCAGCTTCTTCCGGATAATTTCTCCTGCACCGCCCTCAAACAGTACGTTGTCTGGTACAACGACCGCAGCCTTTCCGGTAGGTTTGAGAATCGTATTGATATGCTGGATAAAGTTCAGTTGCTTGTTGGAGCTTGTCGTCCAGAAGTCCTGTCGGTTATAAACAAGGTCTTCTTTTTCTTCCTCCTCGGTTTCGTCTCCCTCGTTGGTAAAAGTAATCGAAGACTTCTTACCAAACGGCGGGTTCGTCAGCACATAATCCACGCGGTATCCTGGGTCTGACAGCAGGGCATCCCCGCGCGTAACCGGAACTTTTCCATACAGGTCGCCGATGTTATGCAGGTACAGATTCATCAGGCAGAGCTTGAACGTCGCAACCACAAGCTCTGTACCGTAAAACGTTTCGTTCTTCAAAAACTCTTTCTGAGGGCGATCAAGCGCATAGTTGTTTGGGTCTGCAAGGAATGCCTGTGCCGCAAGGAAAAAGCCGCCGCTGCCGCAGCAGGGGTCAGCAATGGTCTTATTGGGTTCCGGGCGCAAGCAGGCAACCATTGCCTTGATGAGCGGGCGAGGGGTAAAATACTGTCCCGCGCCGCTTTTTACGTCCTCCGCATTCTTTTGCAGCAATCCTTCGTAAATCTCGCCCTTCACATCAGAGGACATGGAGACCCATTTTTCCTTGTCTATCATCTGCACCACACGGTACAGGATGGAGACATTGCTAATTTTATTGACAGCGCCCTTGAAGATCTGTCCGAGGATGCCGCCCTCATCGCCCAGCCGCTCCAGCGTAGCACGGTACTGGTTTTCCAGCTCCGCACCCTTGAGGGTGTTCATATCTGCCCACGAATACCCCTTTGGAATGCCGGTTTCTCGCTTATAAGGCGGGCGGGAATATTCATCGGACATTTTCAAAAAGATAAGGTAAGTAAGCTGTTCGAGATAATCGCCGTATGATACGCCGTCATCCCGCAGCGGATTGCAAAGCCCCCAGACTTTGGAGACGATATTAGAAGATTGTTCACTCATCACTAGACTCCGTTACGGCTTCTTGGCTAAAATCAATATCACCGACTGCAAATTTACTTTTTCCAATAATCTTATCAATAGATTCTTTCATTTCATCCGCAATTTTAATATATTCATCAAAAGTGGGACGTGCCGATTTAATTGCACGATTTAGTGTTTTCTGAAGCCCAATGGCATGGTTCAAAGATGACTTCAACGACGTCAACCCATCTTGACTTTGAGTAATATTATCCTTCATGCTAAAAAGTTGCTTCAAAAAAACAATCAATTCGGATTTGTTGGTTTCAGTTGTTGAATATTTGTTTTCCAGCAATCCTATTGCATTGGTTTCAATATTCTTCCATCCCGAACGAATGTTTTGGTTATGATTCTTTAGTTTTTTGCTAAAATCATTGATGTAATTTGCAGCTTTCTGTACTTCAGTCTTTACAAGAACTGCATTTTTCTGCATTTGCATTTTTTGAGTACAGTCTCTTACGCCGTCAGACATCGCATTCATATCAGAGGTGAGATCTTGAATTTCTTTTGTAAGAAACTCACTTGACTGATATAAATCTGCAAGATAATCAATAAAGCCATTATCTTCATTTTCTTCCTCAGAATCAGTTATTTTATTTGCATTTTCGTCAACTTTATTGGTTGACAAAAAATCTTGGACAGGATTGCTGAAAACAGCTGTATTCATTACAGCGCTTTCAAAACTAGATGTCAAAAAGGAGCGCAGGGAATAAAAACCTGTAAAATGAGTTGTATAATGTTGCGTTCTATACTGTTTCAAATCAAACGGAAGACCATCAAGGTCATCTTGAGTTATCATGATAGTCTTTTTATTCATGGTGTGTGCAATACCTAGTTCATACATGACATTAGAATTCAGCCCAGTTAAATCTGCGAGAATGATATCTGCATCATAAATAGGCTGAATAATATCTTTTAGAATATTTTGAACGTTTCCTGTATCACCGGCGTTTACAAACTCATACAGACCTTTGAATTCATTCTTAAGTGTATCATAAAGTTCCAAATGCTCCTCAGTGAACGGTGTTATAACAAAGACCACAGGATTTTTCTTTTTCGCATCCATTAAATTATCCTCCTTTATATTTTTTCCTCAAACGCCTGTTTCAAAATACTCTGCCGCATTGCATCCGCCTGTGCAAGAGCAATATCAATAGTTTGTTCGAGTTTATTACAAACTGAATCGATTTCCTCTATTTTCTGCACAATATATTGCTGCTCTTCGATACCACAATATGGTACTATCAAATTCTCAAGTGTCGACAGATTGATGTTTTTTTGAGCAGTTGCTGGTGCGTATGCCCATAACTTCAACTTAGACGCTTCAATAAAAAATCGAATATACTCTTTTAAGACTAAATTATCGTTTGGAATAAAACCAACAATACTATCCGGAAAACAACCATCTACACCTAAAAAACATGTTTCCGCAATATTTGCTGCAATTGTGATGCAAAGTGTTCCCGCAGGCCAAAGCTTGCTTTGAGTCAAGCCAACATCATTATACTTTTTCTCACAATTATATAAATCTTTTTGAGCGCCTTTTACATCTCCTGTCTGAAAAAATGGGTATACACCATTCTCAAAAAGCTTTGGGTCATTTCGAGGACGATGGCTAGATTTTCCGCGGCTTAAATTTCCCAAGTCGGAAAGATAGACATATTTCCATTTTTGCGGAAGACTTGCTAGTTGTACAAGTTCTTTTGCATCAACCGGTTTAAATTCTGCTTTTGGAATGCTCGATTTTCGCTTGTGATAGTTTGAATTTCCTATAAAAGCTTGTTGCAATATTGCCTGTCGATACACCACCAACTGCTCTTTTGTGGTTTTGAGCGTATCAACAGCCTTGTCAAGCTCAGAGAAAAATTCTTCAATGCGGGCAACAATGCGGAATTGTTCGTCCAATGGGGGAATTAACACTTTAATTTTTGAGTAAGATTGAATCCAATACCTCTTATGCGTGCTATGGTCGAACTGGATGATTTGTAGACGATAAAAGATATACTTTGGAATGACTAAATCGGTGTTAATATGCAAAATCTTCATTGCTGAAGATTTTACTTTGAATCTGAAATTCACAAATTGAGTTGCAGTTGTAAAGTCATCAAAAATGATGACTGGTAACTGGTCAAAAATACCATCGGTTTCATTTGTTTTTCCCAAAATGAAAGACTTTCCTGCGGTTAAAACCGGCGTGGCATAGGCATCGCTATAGTCGGTAGACTTTACAATATATGCTGTTGGTTGCTCAAATGGCAATAATTCACCCAGTTCATATTCCGTATATTGCACGTTTACTGTTTCCCTTTCGTTGCTTCCTTAGCACAATCCACCATGAGTTTGTAGGCTTCTTTTTGTTCAGATGTCATGCACTGATTGCTGTCTGCCATTTCCTTAAGTAATTTACAAGCAGCTTCCAGTTCTGCTGAGGACACAGACATTTGCCCGTTCATCACAGTTGAAAACAATTTTGCGAAGCTAAATAGTTCAAATGGGTTCATATGGTTCTCCTTACGCTACCAATTCCTCATTCATTTCGTCCAGAATCTCCTGATACTTTTCTCCGAACACTTGATAGAAGCCGCCCAGACCGCCTTTGCTGTCGAACGGCGTGTACTCCAAATCCTCCGGCAGAATGCTCAGGGATGTGGTGATATGCTCCTTGATGAGCCGCAGCCATTCCATCTGTTCTGCGGTAAAATGGACAGCGCCGGTATTACGATGGAACGTCCATTGCTTGAAGTTGTAATTCACCCGATCGGAAAAAGGTGCCAGCGTGTCCGCATATCCCATTTGGAAGCGGATGAGCGAGATCAGGTCAGTGATCTGCGCCAGCGTGCCCTTTTTCACCTTATCCGGCTGTTTGATGGCATAGCAATCCCATAGACGCTCCACCGTAACCCCTTTGGCACAGAGCTTCTGGTACAGTTCCGTCAGGCTTTTCAGAACCATCGGACGATTTTTATATTGCTCGTTGTAGATGATGCGCAGGGCCAGAATTTCATCCTTGTTTTCCTCAATAAAATCCTTGAAGGTCGAAATCACCCGGTCGGCATTTTCCTCACGGTTCGCAGAGTATCCGGCAAACAGAACTTTATCCAGATTGACGCTGTCGATAATCTGGTCGTGGCTGCGGCGGACATTCTCAATAAAGTCACGCACCTCCGGCTTATGGAACGGCTCAACCGCCTGCTTGATGAGCGCTTTCTGCGCCTTGGTGCTTTGCTCTGGCGTGGGAGAGACTGTTCCGTTTTCAGCGCAGGCTTTGGCATGGATAATATCCTCATCAAAGGCGTTCAATAAATCTTCAGCTACCTGCTCGGCTGACTTTCCAACCGTCTCTCGGAATTGCTTGTGTTCGCTCCGCTCCATCTTGCAGCTGAGACGAACCACACGGTTTGCAAGAGAGGTCAGCGTGTCCTCGTCCCGTGCGCCAAGTGCAATGTTCATCATCAGCTCTTTCATGGAAACGGTGGGCTTCCGTTCCAGTGTGCGGGTCTCGGTCTTTTTGGATTCTGTCACACCCACTGCATCCACGATTACAAAATGGTCTTTGTTTTCCGTGGCAGAAGGCGTTACTTTTTGCAGGTCGTCTTTGCTCAGAACACGCGTTCCTCGGCCTTTCATCTGCTCAAAGTAATTCCGGCTACGCACATCCCGCATAAAAAGCAGACACTCAATGGGTTTCACGTCCGTTCCGGTGGCAATCATATCGACCGTGACAGCAATGCGTGGGTAATAATCGTTGCGGAACGAGCTGAGAACAGCCTCTGCGTTCTGCACACTGTATGTGATTTTCCGGCAGAAGTCGTTGCCTTCGCCAAATTCTTCCCGGACGATCTGCACGATATCGTCTGCATGGCTGTCCGTCTTGGCAAAAATCAGGGTCTTGGGCACTTCTTTGCGGTGCGGGAACAGTTCGGTATAAAGCTTTTCTTTGAACGTGCGGATCACCGTCCGAATCTGGTCGGGGTTCACGATGTTTTTATCCAGCTGAGACTGGGTATAAAATACATCCTCGTCCATCTGTGCCCACCGCTTTTCGCGGGTCAGGCGGTCGCGGTGCTCGATCATCTGCTTCATGATGAATGCACCGTTTTTCGTGACGCTGGTTTCAATCAGATAGATGTCCTCGCCGACATTAACGCCATCCAGCACGGCTTGTTCCCGCGTGTACTCGCTGACAAAGTTTTGGTTGAAGTAGCCAATCGTCCGGGCATCCGGCGTGGCAGTCAGCCCAATGATAAACGCATCAAAATAGGACAGCACCTGACTCCAGACGTTATAAATGGAGCGGTGGCACTCGTCTACGATGATGCAGTCAAAAAATTCCGGTGGAATTTTGGCATTGTACACAACTTCTTTCGGGGCTTTGCTTTCTGCCGTGACATACTCTGCAAACGGTGTTTCTTCCGCCTTTTCGTCCAGTTCTTCCCCTTTTAGGATGGAGTACATCCGCTGGATCGTACTGATGCAGATTTGTGCATCCGAAGAAATGTAAGAGCTTTTCAACCGGTGGACGTTATACAACTCCGAGAAATTCCGTGGGTCGTCATTAGGCTTGTATGCCAGAAATTCACGTTCTGCCTGCTCTCCAAGGCTGCGTGTATCCACAAGAAAGAGGATGCGGTTCATTCTGCCGTATTTCAATAGTCGATACGCCGCCGTGATTGCCGTAAAGGTCTTGCCTGCGCCCGTTGCCATCTGCACCAATGCATGAGGCCGATTATTTGCAAAAGAATTATCCAGTCCGTGAATCGCTTTGATTTGGCATTTGCGGAACCCGGTCTCATCCAGTGGTGGAAGCTGTTTCAGGCTGTTGCGAATGGTATCTGATTCATTCAACCACCGTTTTAGCGTTTCTGGACGATGAAACGAGAAGATTTCTCTGGAGCGGCATTTTATATCCGCATAGTCGGTAAAATGCACCAATTTTCCGGTCGCTTCATAGACAAACCGAATCCGGTATTCCTGCTTGACCCATTTGAAGCGGCTGTTTGCGTACCGCCCGGACTGCCCCTCAACGCCGGTCAGCACCGCGCCCTTCTCATCTTTTTTCGCTTCTGCAACGCCGACCGGGACGCCATCGACGAATAGTGCGTAATCCACAGGCCCGGTACTGGTCTGGAATTCGCACACTGCCACCCCAAGCGCAACAGTCAGGTTCAGTGTTTTTATATCCTGAATGACCCAACCGCTTTCCTGCAGCTTTTTGTCAATCTGTTCCCGTGCTTTTGCTTCCGGAGTCATGATGCCGCACCTGCCTTACTTAAAAACAAACGATCACTGACATCTCTATTTTACTAAGATAGCCAGAATATTACAAGTCTCTTATCCCCAGAAATCCAAGGCATTTGAACTTTAGACTATTTTTCTCGAAACCTTGCAATTATTCCAGAATTGTGGTATATACATTATGCGAAAAAAGTGCCTTAAATGAACGTTCTGCTGTTCCATGATGTATAAAGTGAGGTGCTTGCCATGACCGCCGTGATCTACGCCCGTTATTCCACTGACAGCCAGCGAGAAGAATCCATCGAAGGCCAGATCCGGGAATGCACCGCCTATGCGGAAAAGAACGGCTTCACGGTGGTGAAGCATTACATTGATTGTGCCATCTCCGCCAAGACCGATAACCGCCCGCAGTTCCAGCAGATGATAAAAGACAGCGACAAGAAGCTATTTGACATCGTGCTGGTCTGGAAGCTCGACCGCTTTGCCCGAAACCGCTACGACAGTGCCCGATATAAGACCCAGCTGAAGAAGAACGGCGTCAAGCTCGTTTCGGCAACGGAAATCATTTCGGCTGGCCCGGAGGGCATTATTCTGGAATCGGTGCTGGAAGGCTACGCCGAATATTACTCTGCCGACCTGTCAGAGAAAGTGATTCGTGGCATGACAGAAAACGCCCTCAAGGGCAAATTCACTGGCGGTGCTATCCCCTTTGGATACACGATCAACGCAGACCGCCGTTTTGAGATCGACCCACTGACTGCGCCGTTCGTAGCGGAAACGTTTCAACGGTATAACGATGGTCAGACCATGCGGGAAATCTGGGACCGGCTGAACGAGAAAGGCATCAAGAACCAGCGTGGTGACCCGATGACCTTCAACACCATCCAGCATATGCTGAGCAACCGCCGTTACATTGGAGAGCTGAAATATCGTGACATCCTGATTCCCGATGCGATTCCCTCCATTGTGACCACGGAGCTTTTCAACGATGTGCAGGAGAAGATTGCCAAAAATAAGAAAGCCCCTGCCCGGAGAAAGGCAGAGGATGATTACCTGCTGACAACCAAGCTGCACTGCGGCTGCTGCGGTGCGCTGATGTTTGGCGAAAGTGGTACGAGCCGGACGGGAGAAGTCCACCGCTACTATAAATGTGCCACAGCAAAAAAGCACAAGGGCTGCAAGAAAAAGACCGTCCGCAAACAGTGGCTGGAAGATCTGGTGGTGAACCAGACCATGCAGCTTGTCAAGGACGATGCCGCCATGGAATCCATCATTGCCAAGGTCATGGAGCTGCAAGACCGGGAGAATACCAATCTTCCTCTCTATGAGAAACAGCTCCGGGATGCGGAATCGGGTATCCAGAATATGCTCAATGCGATTCAGGCGGGCATCCTGACCAGCTCTACCAAGGAGCGGCTGGAGCAGCTCGAAGAAACCAAGCGTGAGCTTGAAACTCGCATTGCGGAAGAAAAGCTGGCAAAACCCAAGGTCACAGAGGAGTTCATTCGCTTTTGGCTGCTACGGTTCCGTAAGCTGGACATGAGCCTGAAAGACCAGCGGCAGGCATTGGTGGATACGTTCATCAATTCAATTTATCTGTACGATGATAAGGTTTTGATAACCTTCAATTATAAAGAAGGTACACAGACCGTCACCTTTGGAGAAGCGACAGAAGCTGCTTCAAAGGGAAATGGTTCGGATTTGGATTGCATTCCTGCACCACAAAAAAGACAGCTTTTGATAGCTGTCTTTTTTGTTTTACATGACTATTTCCCTTTGGCTGCAACGGCGGATAACAGGACTTGAACAGCGCTGCAACGCCGCAGGCGGGGCAACGTGTAGGAATGTCTACCAGGAGGACTGCCACTGAAATAGAAAATCCGAACCTTTTCTCGATAGGAGAAGGGTTCGGATTTTTTGGTTTATTGGTTCTTGGATCGTGCCGGAATTTACGGCTCAGGCAAGGCTTTCAATTTTTCGAGCCATAAAGGCTCCGAAAAATGTTCCGGGGCTTGTGTATTTTTCAGAAAGCTATTTTGCAACAGTCCGGAACGGATTTACTTTCCAAGTACAACGGAAAGTCCGATCTCCTTTTCCGTTTCGCTCAGGTCAAGCGCACCGCCGTCGGCGACAGTCACGCGCAGCTCGTAGAGCGTACCGGCGGTAAGCTCCGTTACTGCTTTGCCGTCCTCGTCGGTGATCGACCACAGCGCAGGATCAACCTTTGCCAGCTTGCCGTCCGTGCCATAGGCGTAGAGGTTCAGACCGGATGTACTGCCGGACAGGTTGTTCATACGGAAAGCCACCGTGGTGTTGGGATGTACGTTGCGGACGGTCACGGTGTTGCGCCAGCTTGCAACGGTGCCTTCGCCGCCGTCCTGCACAAACCGCTCCTGCGAAAGGACGTTTCTTGCCGCCTGATCAAGCTCGACCTTGCGGTAGGGCATTTCGGGCAGATAAACAAACCGGTCCTGCAGACGAAGCAGTTCCAGATAGCCCGTCGGGCAGTAGAGCGCGTTGCCGCTGTTGCCGGCATACATACCAATGGCCATGTTGTTGTAGCCGTATTTGTTGGAAACATCCATCGTGAAAACCGTCTCGCCGGTTTCAAAGTCCAGAATGATGTACTGCCACATCCCGGTCGTCACATCCTGCACATAGCCGTAGA
>ERZ791906.2299-NODE-2299-length-11185-cov-13.188140_pt1 | contig 11185 bp, 10 predicted proteins | sample MGYA00510146_ERZ791906 | MGnify/ENA primary metagenome ERZ791906 (study PRJEB30046, sample SAMN00792096) | human gut metagenome | study: EMG produced TPA metagenomics assembly of the A metagenome-wide association study of gut microbiota in type 2...
ACGGTCAGACCCAGCAGCAGGGTGATGAGGTTTGCCAGTACGTTCTGGGCGGTCTCGCTCAGGGAGTTCAGCACCCCGCACTCCCGCAGCAGGTTGCCGAACATCAAAAAGCCTACCAGCGCCACGCTGGCCGGGGCTACCAGACCGGCGACCACCGTGACCACAACGGGGAACAGGATCTTAGTCAGCTGGGTGACGTTGCCTTTTTCGTAGGGCATACGGATGCGGCGCTCCTTCTGGGTGGTCAGCAGACGGATGACCGGCGGCTGCACGATGGGCACCAGTGCCATGTAGCTGTAAGCTGCCACCATAATAGCGCCCAGATACTGGGATTTCAGGGTGTTTGCCACAAAAATGGCGGTGGGGCCGTCTGCTGCGCCGATGACCGCAATGGACGCGGCGTCCTTCATATCAAAGAAGAACCCGGCCAGAAACAGGGTGAAAAAGATGCCGAACTGTGCCGCTGCGCCAAACAGCATGAGCCACGGCTTTTCCAGCAGCGGGCCAAAATCGATCATGGCACCGATGCCGATGAACAGCAGCAGCGGGAACAGCTCGTTGGACATACCTGCCTCGAACAGGGCAGAGATGGGGCCAACGGTGTCGCCCTGCGTGATGGCACCGGATGCGGGAAGATTGACCAGAATGGCGCCGAACCCCATGGGCAGCAGCAGACTGGGCTCCATCTTTTTGACGATGGCAAGGTAGATGAGCAGGGCACCGATGCCCCACATGACCACCATCTGCCATGTCAGCGCCCCGAAGTTTGAAAAGAGCGCGGCGAATGTGTTCCAGAAATTCATATTGTTTTTCTGCCTCCTTTTGTTCTGATGCTGCGGCAAGAAAAAAGAGACCCTTGCCACAGCGTAAAATCTGTGACAAAAGTCTCAAGCGAACACATGACATCGGGCATTGCTGCCGTGATGACGCTGCCATGCAGCGGCCTGCCGGAAAAAGCCTTGACCGGCGGGCTGCCCTTTACTCCCCTTTATCATTTTTATTGATACCAGAAACTGCCGCTTCTGTCAAGGGGGAAATGCGGTTTTTCGCAAAAATCCAACCGTGAAAAAGCCAACCGGGAAAATCCGCAGATTTTCCCGATTGGCAAACTATAAATGTTTTTTCGCTTTAAATCGTCAGTCCACCACCGGTACATCCAGCCCGAACTCCTGCGGGCGGAAGCGGGGACAGACGTTCTCGGTGATGCAGATGACCGAAGCGGCAAGACGGCTGCCGATCTCGCAGGATTCTGCCAGCGTTTTGCCGTAGGTCAGGCCGATGACCGTGCCGGCAAAGAAGGCGTCCCCCGCACCGGTGGTGTCCATAACGTCCACCTTTTTGGCGGGTACGATGCCGCAGTCACCGTCCGCACAGGCGTATACCGCGCCCTGCCCGCCCATGGTCACCACCATGCTGGGAATGTTGGCGCTGCGCACGTTGCCCGTGAGCACCCGGCACATCTCGTCCGGGGAGAGGTAGTCGTAGTCATCCGAGAACAGCAGCCCGGCCTCCTGCTGGTTGCAGACGAAACAATCGATCTGCTGCAAAAAATCCCGCCGCTCCATGGCAATGCTCATGTTGGAGACCACCGCAAACACCTTTTTGCCGTACTTTTTAGCGTAGCGCAGGGTCTGCTTCACCGTTTCTTTTTCGAGGTCCAGTTCCAGCGCAATGGAATCGCAGTCTGCAAAAATGGCATCGCCCTGCTCCTGTAATAGGCCGGTCAGCGGGGTGGTGTCCGGTCGCTTGGAGATGGCGGCGTGCACATCGCCGTCGTTGTCAAAAATGGCCAGCCATGTGCCCATGCCGTCCGGCTTTTTCTGGATAAAGTGGGTGTTGACCTTGTGCCTTGCCAGCTTGTCGATGACGTCCTGTCCCATGCCGGTGTCATCCACCAGACCCACAAAGGTGGGGCGCAGCTCCACGTTGGCGATATCCTCCACCACGTTGCGGCTCACACCGCCGTGTACCTGCTCGATGCGTCCGGCGTTGCGCCCGCCGGGGATATAGGTGGAAAGGGGATAGCCCTTGATATCCACAAAAACAGCTCCGATGACTACGATGCCCATAAACGATAAACCTTTCTGACTTCAGTTGATTTTACCTGTATTATACAGGAAGCAGACAAAAGATGCTATCCTTTTGCGGAAAAATATCTCTCGGTCACGCCCCCTTTCCGTGAAAAAGGGCTTCCGAAAAGTCCGCAGACTTTTCGGAAGCCCAAATAAAAAATAATTCTTCCTCTTACATCGCCGTGCGGGCGGTGCGCACCAGATACTCCATGGCCTGTACCGGGTACTGCCCGGCGGCGGTCTCGCCGGTGAGCATCAGGCTGGATGCGCCGTCCAGTACGGCGTTGTAGATGTCGCTCACCTCGGCGCGGGTGGGTACCGCCCGGGTGTGCATGCTGTCCAGCATCTGGGTCACCACCATAAAGGGCACCCCGGCTGCCCGGCAGGCGGCGGAAAGCTGCTTCTGGCAGCGGGGCAGCTCCCATAGGGGCATCGCGTTGCCAAGGTCGCCCCGGGCAATGACCACCTCGTCCACCAGCGGCAAAAACTCCGGCAGTGCCTGCACGCCCGCAAGGTTTTCGATTTTGGCGAGGATTTTCAGCTGCGGTGCACCGGCCTCTGCTAGCGCCTGCCGCAGGCTGCGGATATCTTCAGCGCCGCGCACAAAGGGCAGCATGACCCCGGTAACGCCGCAATCGGCGGCGATGGCAAGGTTCTCCTTGTCCTCGGCGGTCAGGGTGGGCATCTGGATATTTGCCCCCGGTGCTGCCAGACTTTTGCGGCTTTGCAGCACCCCGCCCCGCACTATGGTGCACATGAGCGCTTCCGGCTCTGCGGTGTCCACCCGTGCCAGCAGCTTGCCGTCATCCAGCAGCAGCTCCTGCCCGGGCTGCACACCCTGCACCAGCGCGGCAGGGCAGGGGATGCCCTGCGCGCCCAGACGCACGGTCTGCCCGGCGGTCAGGGACAGCGGCTGCGGCAGACGGCCGATGCGCAGTTCCGGCCCCTGCAAATCAATGAGCAGCTTTTTGACCCCGGCTTTATGCAGTATCACCAGCCAGTCCTTGTGCGCTGCCAGCGGCCCGTGAGAAAGGTTCATGCGGATGCCGGTCATGCCGGCCTCCACCATCTGCTGCAAAAGCTTTACATCGGCACAGGCAGGGCCGATGGTTCCGTAAAAATCCATAATTCCTCCTGCAATTCACGTTTTCTTTCTATTGTAGCATGACCGCGCTGCAAAAGATAGCCCGGCTGCGCATAAAAAAACACCGGAAGCTGATGCAAAGCCTCCGGTGTCTTTTTATGATGCCTTATGGGGTTTACTGCTACACTTTGCACCGCCTGCGTTCAGTACAAAGCTTACAGCTCCCTCTATTTTTAAAGGTTGTACTTAGTTTACAGCATTTCGGGCGGTTCGTCAAGAGCTTTTTCCAGCTTTTGCCGGCAAAAACCGGAATATCACAACATTATCACAACTGCAGCTGGTGGTAGCACGTGCCCTCCATGGTCTTCCAACAGGCGGTGCTTCCCTCCAAGGTCATGTAGCTGTGGGCGGTGTTTTCCTTGGGAATGCTCACGGAGCCGGGGTTTAAGTAAAGGTTCACCTGCCCGAAGTCTGTCCATGCGGGCACATGGGTGTGGCCGTGGAGCAGAATATCCCCCGGGGCAAGGGGAGGCAGGTGATTCAGGTTGAACACATGGCCGTGGGTGACGTAGACCAGTCGCTGCCCCACCGGCAGCACGGCGTAGTCTGCCAGCACCGGGAAATTGAGTACCATCTGGTCTACCTCGGCATCGCAGTTGCCGCGCACACACAGCAGCTTGGGCGCAAGGCTGTTCAGCAGTGGAATTACCTTTTTGGGGGCGTAATCCCGGGGCAGGTCGTTGCGGGGGCCGTGGTAGAGCAGGTCTCCCAGAAAGAGCAGGCGGTCGGCCTGCTCCCGTTCAAAGGCCTGCTGCAGCTGCTGCGCATAATAATAGGAGCCGTGCAGGTCTGATGCGATCATCCATTTCATATATAATGCCCTCCCTCAGAGCCGGTTTGCCTTATTGTAGCGCCTGCTGTAAAAATGGTCAAGTGATTACAAAAGTCATGCTTTTGCACCAAAACCCCTTGACACGCCGCTGAGGATGTGGTATTCTGCTGGAGTTGCAGCCCGCAAATGCGCAGGGTGCATATCGCGGACAGCTGCTGCAATCATAAAAACCGTGTGGATTTTTACAGCAACATTGCTACTTTTCGCCACACAATGACCTCACAAGGGTCATTGTGTGGCTTTTTTGTGCGCCGGAAACCGGCTGCAGGCCGGTGCTGCGCCTTCCACGCTTTGAACTTTTACAGATAGCAGGTGAAATTTTTCAATGAACGAAACTTTTATGAAGGAGAAGCCGGTACTGCCGCTGCTGCTCTCGATGGCACTGCCCAACGTGGTCTCCATGCTGGTGAACAGCCTCTACAACATCGTGGACAGTCTGTTTGTGGCGCGCATCAGCGAGGACGCCATGACCGCGTTAAGTCTGGTGTTCCCCATCCAGAACTTTTCCAACGCCATTGCCATCGGCTTTGGCATCGGCATCAACGCCATGATCGCGCTGTATCTGGGCGCGGGCGACCGTGAAAAGGCCGAGATGGCCGCCACCCATGGCTTTGTGCTCAGCCTTGTGCACGGCGTGGTGATGATGGCGGTCAGCATCGCCATCATGCCCGGCTTTCTGCGCCGCTTTACGCAGGACGAGGGGCTGATCGACGCCGGTATCACCTACTCGACCATCGTGTTCCTGTTTTTGGTCGTGAACATGGTTTCGCTGGCCTTTGAAAAGATCTTTCAGGCGGTGGGCCGCATGAAGGTGTCCATGGTCGCGCTGATCACCGGCTGCGTGTGCAATATTCTGCTGGACCCGGTGCTCATCTTCGGGCTTGGGCCGGTGCCCGCCATGGGCATTGCGGGCGCAGCGCTGGCCACCGGCATCGGTCAGATGCTCAGCGTGGCGGTCTATCTTGTGGTCTATCTGCGTACCGAGCTGCCGGTGCGGCTGCGCCGCAGCTGTCTGCGCCCGGATGCAGTGCTGGATGGCAGACTGTACGCCATCGGCGTTCCGGCCATCCTGAATCTGGCGCTGCCCTCGCTGCTGGTCACCTTCCTTAACGGGCTGCTGGCGGCCTTTTCTCAGAGCTATGTGGTGGTGCTGGGCATCTACTATAAATTGCAGACCTTTTTGTACCTGCCTGCCAACGGCTTCGTGCAGGGTATGCGTCCCCTTATCGGCTACAACTACGGCGCGCGGGAGCACGCCCGGGTGAAAAAGCTGTTCCAGCTGACCCTGCTCATGAGCGCAGCCATCATGGCAGCGGGCACTGTCATCTGTCAGGTTGCTTCCGGGCAGCTGATGGGACTGTTCACCCAGAACCCCGAAACCATCGCCGCCGGACAGACCGCGCTGCGCATCATCAGCATCGGCTTTGTCATCTCGGCAGTCTCCACCACCGCTTCCGGTGCACTGGAGGGGCTGGGCAAGGGCGCAGAATCGCTGGTCATCGCGCTGTGCCGGTACGTCGTTTTCATCATGCCGCTGGCTGCACTGCTGTGTAACTGGCTGGGTGCAGACGGCGCATGGCACGCCTTTTGGCTTACCGAGGTGCTGGCGGCGGTGGTCTCCGGCATCGTTTACCGCAGGGCGGTCACACATAAAAAATAAGAATTTCTGATAGGGGCGTTTCATAACGTCCCTATTTTTCATTGACACTACGGGAAAAGTACGGTAAAATAATTTTCGTGTTTTGACAAAAACTGTCAGTGCGCAAGATATTACAGAGGATGTGGAAGTATATGATCGAGACCATTGCCGCCGTCAATCAGGCGGTGAACAGCTTTATCTGGGGCATCCCCGCCATGGTGTGCATCATTGGCGTGGGGTTGCTGCTCAGTGTCCGCACGGGCTTTTTGCAGATCCGCAAATTCCCTTACGCCATCCGCACCACCGTGGGCCGGATGTTCCGCAAGCGGGACGCCTCGGACGGTGCCATGACCCCCTTTCAGGCGGTGTGCACCGCGCTGGCGGGCACAGTGGGCACCGGCAACATTGCCGGTGTGGCGGGCGCTATCGCCATCGGCGGCCCGGGTGCCGTGTTCTGGATGTGGTGCTCTGCGCTGCTGGGCATGTGCACCAAGTTTGCCGAGGTGACGCTGGCCGTGCATTTCCGGGAGCGCAGCGATACCGGCGAGTGGGTGGGCGGCCCGATGTACTATATTAAAAACGGCCTTGGCCGCCGCTGGCAGTTTCTGGCCGTGCTGTACGCACTGTTCGGCGTGCTGACCGTGTTCGGCACCGGCAACGCAACGCAGGTGAATACCATCGTGGCAGCAGTGGATACCGCCCTGCTGGAGTACGGGCTGGTGGGCGGCAGCTTTCTGCCCACCCTCAACCTCATCGTGGGCATCCTTGTGGCGGTGCTGGTGGCGCTGGTGCTGCTGGGCGGCATCAAGCGCATTGGCAGCGTGAGCGAGAAGCTGGTGCCCTTTATGGCACTGTTCTATATTGTGCTGTCGGTGGGCGTGGTGGTGCTCAACTTCTCCCGCCTGCCCTATGTGCTGGAATCCATCGTGGCGGGTGCGTTCAACCCCGCTGCCTTTACCGGCGGCACCATCGGCAGTTTGTTCGTCAGCATGCAAAAGGGTGTTTCCCGCGGCATCTTTTCCAACGAGGCCGGTCTTGGCACCGGCTCTATCGCCCATGCCTGCGCCGACACCAAAAAGCCGGTCAAGCAGGGCATGTTCGGTATTTTTGAGGTGTTTGCCGATACCATCGTCATCTGCACCCTGACCGCGCTGGTCATCCTGTGCAGCGGCACCCAGGTCAGCTACGGCGCAGCGGCGGGTGCTGAGCTGACCATCTCCGGCTTTACTACCACCTACGGCGGCTGGGCTTCTATTTTTACCGCTGTGGCGCTGTGCTGCTTTGCCTTTTCCACCATCATCGGCTGGGGTCTGTACGGCTCTCGCTTTCTGGTGTTCCTGTGCAAGAGCAACAAGGTGGCGCGCCCCTTCTTTGTGGTGTATGCTCTGGTAGCCATTCTGGGCGCTACCATGGATCTTGGTCTGCTGTGGAGCATCGCCGACACCTTCAACGGCCTGATGAGCATCCCCAACCTCATTGCATTGCTGCTGCTTTCCGGCACGGTGGTGCAGCTGACCCGCGCCTTTTTTAAATCGGAGGGGTGAGCGGCAGCTCTGCCCATAGTGGACAGAAACGCCGGAACGTGGTATACTGAGAGAAAACAACGGTGGCTATGCACCACAGGAGGTTCTAACGTGAAAAACTTTAACGAACTGCTGCAAAAGTATGCAGATTTTATCGTCCGGGTGGGTGTGAACCCGCAGCCGGGACAGACTTTGATCATCAACTGCCCGCTGGAGGGTGCTCCGCTGGCACGGCTGTGCGTGCGCAGCGCCTACGAGGCCGGTGCGCGGGACGTTCAGGTGAACTGGCAGGATGACGCCGTTACCCGCATCCGCATGGAGCTGGGCAGCGAGGACGCCCTGACCGACCACAAGGGCTGGCAGCTGCGCCGCTATCTGGACTACGCCGAGAGTGAGGGCGGTGTGTGCGTGCTGCACCTCATCGCGGACGACCCGGAACTGTTTGCCGGGTTGGACGGTGCCAAGATCAGCCGGGTGAACAGCGCGAACCGCAGCTTTATGCAGCCGTGGCGGGAGTACACCATGAACGACCGTGTGCAGTGGTCCATCGCCGCCCTGCCCGCAGAGCCGTGGGCAAAGAAGATGTTCCCGGAGCTGGACACTGCCGCCGCCATTGAGGCACAGTGGAAGCTGATCTTTGATACCTGCCGTGTGACCGGTGGCGACCCGGTAGGGGAGTGGCAGAAGCATCTGGACCGCCTGAACGAGCTGGGCGCAAAGATGAACGCCCTGGATCTGGAAAGCGTGCATTTTGAAAGCGCCAACGGCACCGACCTGACCGTGGGTCTGGCGGAACAGGCGGTGTGGGAGAGCGCCGGCAGCAAAAACGAGAAGGGCGTGCCCTTCCTGCCCAACATCCCCACCGAGGAGGTGTTTACCGCACCCCATAAGGATAAGGTGGACGGCATCGTTTACGGCACAAAGCCCTACGTCTTTAACGGACAGCTGATCAAGAACTTTCACGTCACCTTCAAGGACGGCAAGGTGGTGGAGCACGGCGCCGACGAGGGCGCAGACCTGCTGGGTCAGCTGCTGGACACCGATGAGGGTGCACGCCACATCGGTGAGGTGGCACTGGTGCCCGCCTCCAGCCCCATTAACCGCAGCGGCAAGCTGTTCTACAACACCCTGTTTGACGAGAACGCTGCCTGCCACATCGCCTTTGGCGACAGCTACCCCGGCACCACCGTGGGCGGCACCGGCCTTTCCAAGGAGGAGCTGGCAGCCCGCGGCATGAACCACTCCTCCCTGCACGAGGATGTGATGATCGGTGCAGAGGACAGCCGTATCACCGGCAAATGCCGCGATGGCCGCACTGTGCCGCTGTTTGAAAACGGCGTCTGGGTGCTGTAAAAAGCCCCAAAGGGCGCGCAACTGCAAAAAAATTGCGAAAATGCTTGCATAAATCGCAAGAGTATGCTATATTCTAGTAGTACGATATAGTTTAACCTGAAACGTGGGCCGCAAGGTCCGCGTTTCTTGTTTGTTTGGAGGTTTTTTATGGCGAAGCAGTCTGGCGGCAACACCGCGCAGAGAGTGGAAGCGCTTGTCCGTCCCACGGTGGAAGGCATGGGTCTGCGCCTGTGGGATGTGGTTTTTGAGAAGGAAGGACCGGACTGGTATCTTCGCATCCTCATCGACCGGGACGGCACCATGGATACCGACACCTGTGCAGAGGTGTCCCACGCACTGGACCCCATTCTGGATGAGGCAGACCCCATCGACCAGAGCTATTATCTGGAAGTGGGCAGCCCCGGCCTTGGCCGCAAGCTGACCCGTCCGGAGCACTACGAGGCGCTCAAGGGTCAGAAGGTGCGGGCAAAGCTCATCCGCCCCAACGCTGACGGCGTGCGGGAGCTGTCCGGCATCCTGACCGGCCGCGAGGGCAGCACCGTGACGCTGGAAACCGAGAACGGCCCCGTGACCTTTGAGGTGAACGCAGCCTCCGGCGTGCAGCTGTGCGACGACGAGGATCTGTTCAACTGAGAAGTACCGTCTCTGATGGAGAAAAGAGAACAAAATATATAGGAGGAACCCGAAAAATGACAGCAGCGAATAAGGACTTTTTTGAAGCGCTCTCCATGCTGGAGCATGAGCGCGGCATCACCGCAGAGTACCTGATCGAAAAGATCAAGGCGGCTATCATCATTGCCGTCAAGAAGAACTACGAGGTCGAGGAGGATCACATCCGGGTGGATATCGACCCCGACACCGGCCGCTTTGACGTGGCACTGATCCAGGATATCGTGGCAGACGAGGACTGGTACGATGAGCACGCCGAGATCGGCGTGACCGAAGCACGCAAGATCCGCAGCAGCTACGAGGTGGGCGACCGCATCATCACCCCGCTCAAGACCCGCGATTTTGGCCGTATTGCCGCCCAGACCGCAAAGCACGTCATCCGTCAGGGCATCCGCGAGGCCGAGCGCAACCAGCAGCTCAGCGAGATCCAGTCCCGCGCACATGACATCGTGCAGGCCACCGTTACCCGCGTGGATACCGAGAAGGGCATCGTAGCGCTGGATCTGGGCAAGGGCGGCGAGGCTGTTCTGCCCCGCAACGAGCAGGTGCCCGGCGAGGTGTACACCGAGGGCGAGACCCTGCAGGTCTACATCGTGGACGTGGTCAGCACCGAGCGCGGCCCCCGCGTGATGATCAGCCGCACCCATCCCGGCCTTGTCAAGCGCCTGTTTGAGCTGGAAGTGCCCGAGATCTTTGACGGCACTGTGGAGGTAAAGGCCATCAGCCGCGAGGCCGGTGCCCGCACCAAGATGGCTGTCTGGTCCAAGGACCCCAACGTGAACCCTGTTTCCGCCTGCATCGGCGAGCACGGCGCCCGCGTGGCCGCTGTTGTGGAAAAGCTGGGCGGCGAGAAGATCGATATCGTGAAGTGGAGCGAGGATATCTCGGAGTTCATCTCCGCAGCCCTGAGCCCCGCCAAGGTGGTCAAGGTGGAGCTGCTGCCCGGCGAGACCCGCTCCTGCCGCGTCACCGTGCCCGACCAGCAGCTGAGCCTTGCCATTGGCAACAAGGGTCAGAACGCCCGTCTGTGCGCCCGTCTAACCGGCTACAACATTGATATCCGTCCCGAGAGCGGCTACTACGGCGAGGACGAGGAGCCCAAGAAGGACGCAGCAGACGCTGAATAAGCCCGGCACCATCTGCCGAAGGAGGGAAACCGGATGGCACAAAAAAAGATCCCTGCCCGCCAGTGCATCGGCTGCATGACCAGCCGCCCCAAAAAGGAGCTGGTGCGCGTGGTGCGCGCACCCAGCGGGGAAATCAGCATCGATCTGGTAGGCAAAAAGCCGGGACGCGGCGCATATCTCTGCCCGGACCCGGACTGCCTGACCAAGGCAAAAAAGAAAAAGGCGCTGGAACGCTGCTTTGAGCAGCCGGTTCCCGCCGAGGTATACGACGCGCTGGCTGTACAGCTGGCCGCAGCCGCAAAGGAGGCAGCAGCCGATGGCAAAAAAGAATAACGCCCCCGCAAAACCCAAGCTGCCCCCGGAGGAGGCGCTGTATCAGGCCGTGAGCCTGTGCCGCAAGGCCGGTGCGCTGACTATGGGCTTTGACGCCGTGGAGGAGGCCTGCGTAAAAAGCAAGGCATGGCTGGTGATGACCGCATCGGACATCAGCCCTAAGACTTTGCAGCGTTTGAACTACGCTGTGGGGGACTTGGTGGACGTGTTCACCATGCCGCTGACGCAGGATAAGCTGGCCGATATCAGCCACAAGCCCGTGGCTGTTTACGCGGTGACCGACCGCAACCTCGCAAAGCTCTGCTTTGACCGCCTGTCGGACTGCGGAGCAATCAAAAATGAGGAGGATATGAGCGAATGACCGTAAAATATAAAGTGAGTGACTTTGCAAAGGATCTGAACCTTTCTGCAAAGAAGGTGCTGGACGAACTGGCCGCTATGGGCAGCACCGGCAAGAAGAACAGCTCCACTCTGGAGGAGAACGAGCTGAACT
>ERZ791906.2301-NODE-2301-length-11183-cov-6.941948_pt1 | contig 11183 bp, 10 predicted proteins | sample MGYA00510146_ERZ791906 | MGnify/ENA primary metagenome ERZ791906 (study PRJEB30046, sample SAMN00792096) | human gut metagenome | study: EMG produced TPA metagenomics assembly of the A metagenome-wide association study of gut microbiota in type 2...
AAGTTACAGCAGCCAGACAGGAATTAAAAATCACCAAGCAGGAAGTGGATGCCGCCAAGCAGGAAGTTAATGCCGCTAAACAGGAAGTGGATGCTGCTAAACAGGAAGTGGATGCTGCTAAACAGGAAGTTAATGCCGCTAAACAAGAAGTTAATGCCGCTAAACAGGAAGTGGATGCTGCTAAACAAGAAGCAAAGGCTGCTAAGCAGGAAGCTGAAAATGCAAAGACTCAATCCGATGCTAAAATAGCTGAACTTGAAGCCATAATTAAAGAGCTTCGTAAAAATCTTAAATAAAGACCTTGCATGACAATGCACTTTACTTAATAACATCAACAGCCCGGGCATATCTTAATTGATAATATCCGGGCTGGTTTAATATTATATTTATAAAATAATTATTAGATAAGCAATGAACATTACTACTTGCTCCATCATGTAGTTCTTTGCTTTTTCTGTTGATTCTGCATAATTTTCAAGATCCAAATAATATTGAATTGTCAACATATCATGCATAGTATAAATCAACTTTATAACATGCAAATGATGTAATTCTTAAAACACCGCAATACAGCCCATGCCATATTGCGGTGTACACTCTCCGAACAATGCCGGAAACCATAATTTTTAAAGATTATAACACCCCTTAAATGCACTTGCATCCACCTTAACTGATGCTGTGTCATAATCAATTTTTTTGAGACTGATACAGTCTATGAAAGCTTCTGAATCAATCTTTTGAAGCGACTTTGGACAAACCACTTCTTCAAGATGTATACAATTTTCAAATGCATTGTTGCCAATCTCTTTTACACCTTCCGGAAGAACAACTTTGACAATATCTGTACGCTCTGAAAAAACATCTTCTGATATGTACGAGAAGTCTGACATATCAATCTCTTTCATTGTTTTGTTGTAAAGGTATACTTTGATTCTTTCCTTCATACTCCCCACCCCGCATATTCTTTATTGTTCTAATAATTTTGCTATCAGCGGACTTACTGCTGATGCCTGTGCTTCGTAGAAGCTCTGTGGACTGTTTTTCATTATACTTTGAAATGCCTGTGACATTGCCGGCATGACCACACTGTTTAACTGTAATTCATCAAAATGCTTTAAATCAGGAACTGATGTTGATGAAACTGAATTGCTGCTGTCAGCTGACTGGATTTTTGAATCAGTGCTGTTTCCCTGTCCGTTAATTTTTTCAAGAAGTTCTGTAATTGTATTCTGAAAATATTCATAATCTTCATAACTAAAAAGTTCACTGCTCATATATGAATTCAGCTTACTGCCGCTGCCTGAACCGATTGAATGCACCTCTGTATTAACTGAAAGACCAGGATAATATGTATTTCCTGCATTTCCTGTGCTTACATATGCATGGCTCAAATCTGTTGCCTGCATTGAATCGGTTGTCCATGAATCGTTGCTCAACGCACCGTCTAATATGTCATTAATCTTATTTATGTAATTAACCGTCTCATCATATGGAGGAACACCACCATACTTCTGAACTGCACCACATCCGGCATTGTAGCCTGCAAGTGCAAGTGAAACATTACCATTATAATCATCTAAAAGCCATGACAAAAGCTTGGCACCTCCGGTTATGCTCTGCCTTGCATCATATGGGTCTTCCACTCCATATGATTCTGCCGTTGATGGCATAAGCTGCATTATTCCCATTGCACCGCATGATGATGTGGCATTGACATCAAAACCTGATTCTGCCTGTGCTACAGCTTTTAAAAGATTAACATTAACTCCATATTCCTGTGAAACATCTTCAAAAATCTCATCGAGTGTCTCATCGCCGCATGAACGGTTATATACATTATCAAATGATGTAGCCTGACCTGTCTTATCTGCCGGACCCTGTACAAGATATTGATTACCATCTAGTATTGTAACCGGTTGAATTACATTCATTCCCATCTTCCCTGCCTTCTAATATTAATATATTCATTATAAGCCTTTTCAAGTATCTGTCTTTCATTTGCAAATCGTAACAGATGAAATGCCTCATGGTACTTATAATACCCGGAATCTTCAAAAAACTCTTCTCTCTGCGGTTTGCTGTAAAAGCTGTCCGCAGCACAAAGATACCAATGAACAGTCTTTTTTATCGTATCTGACACCGTATTAAACGTATATTGTGTGTCGCCTATATACTTAACTATCTTAACGGATGCACCGCTCTCTTCCAATACTTCCCTTACCGCAGTATCCTGTGGTTCTTCTCCCGGTTCTACCGTTCCTTTCGGAAGAACCCAGCCTTCATATCTGTTCTTGTAATTCTTGTACAATACAAGAATCTTGCCTCTGAAAATAACCACGCCACCACAGCTTGTTGCCTCAGCCATTGCAATTCCTCCTGTGATATATATTAATTATACAACTAAAGAATCACAATATCAACCAATGAATCAGTATTCTTCTTATTTAAAATACAAAATCAGTATTTTCAATCAATATTTTTCAATCAATATTCATCAAAAAATGCATCCAGAAGTGCTTTTGTTACCTGCTGTGCACCAGGCACGCCTGTATATCCACCTTCAAGTATAACGCAGAAAGAAATCTGCGGATTTTCATATGGTGCATAACCGATAAACCATGAATGTACCCTGTCGCTGTTATCAAACTGTGCCGTTCCTGTTTTTCCGGCAACTGTATATGATGTATATGTAAATGCGTAACCTGTACCCTCAGTCACAACCGCACGACAGAACTCTCCGATTATATCAGCCTCAGACGGCGTACATACAACAGACTTCTGTTTTGGTGTTGTCGTACTCACAACATCGCCAGAACGCGTCTGGACTTTTTCAACAAAATACGGCTGCATCATAACACCTCTGTTTGCAATTGCAGAGATAATCATAAGATTGTGCATAGGTGAAACCATTGTTTTACCCTGACCGATACCGGTCTCCTGAATCTCACTTACCCCTGAATTTTCGTCAAGTGTAAAGCTGCTGACGCTCGACTCTATTCCGATATCAAGATTTTTGTTATAATAAAAATCTTCGCAGAGCTGTCTGTATTTTGAAAGATTCAGCCTGAATCCTATTGTTGAAAATACACCGTTACACGAATTGGCAAATCCCAGTTTTAAATCCTGATGTCCATGGACAGAACCATTATAACATGGAATTGTTGTTCCTCCGTTGACATAGGCACTTCCTGTACAGTCAAAAGAATAATTTTCATAATCAGGATATTCCCTTACATATTCAAGAGCAGTAAGTACCTTAAACGTAGAACCCGGCGAATAAAGTCCCTGTGTTGCCCTGTTAAGAAGCACAGAATCAGAGCTGTCATAGCCAAGCCACTCACTGTACATTTCAGGTGCTTCATTCGGGTCATAATCCGGCTTTGAAACCATTGCGAGAACCCTTCCTGTCGAAGGTTCCATTGCAACTACTGCACCTTTATTACTTCCCAGTGCCTTATATGCAGCCTCCTGAAGCTTTGGAACAAGCGTTGTAACAACATCATATCCAACTGATTTCTCACCGCTCAGATCATCTGAGAGCTGATTAATTATATTACCTGATGTGGACAATAATTCATAATTGGCAACACCTTCAACACCTGTTTTTGCAGAAGCCAGTCCTACAACATGGCAGAACACTTCGGAAAACGGGTAAACTCTCGTCTCATTTCCATCCTCATCAATATCTGTTTCTGCAAGGATCTGTCCGTCAGCTGCAAGAATGTTACCTCTGACGACCTTATTTTCAAGATTATCGATTCGCTTATTATAAGGATTATTTACAATTGTAGAAGCCTCAAAGACATTAAAATATACAAGATAACTTGCCATCATGAGAAATAATGCAACGAAAATAAATGATATTACATTAGTTTCACGATTTCTAAGCCCCTGCTTTTTTTTATCAACTATATCATTAGGCTTTGTGTTTTTCTTTTTTAAGTTTCGTGTTTTTACCTGCTGATTCATTCTTAATTTCAACCTCGTCCTGTCTCATATTATACATTCCGTTAATCAATGCAAACATTATAAGTGAACTTACAATAGAACTTCCGCCGTAACTTACAAAAGGAAGCGTAACACCTGTCATAGGTATCATCTTCATAGCACCTCCAACCGTAAGAAACACCTGAAATCCATATGTAACACCAAGTCCTACCGCCACAAGCCTGTAAAACAGTGTTTTACATCTTGAAGCAATATTCATCATCAGTATAAGATTATTAAGACATATAAGCAGCAATGCAACTGCAAATATAGCACCGAACTCCTCTGTTATTGCCGAAAACATAAAATCCTTTTCAGCAACAGGAATTTTATCCGGAAGTCCCTGTGCAAGTCCACTTCCAAACCACGACCCCATACCTATCGCAAATAATGACTGGCATATCTGGTAACCTGTTGAATCTATTGTGCTCCAAGGATCTTTCCAAATAAGGACACGCTGTCTTACATGGTTGAAAATCTTATATGCACCAGCTGCAGCAACACTTCCGGCAGCAAATCCTATTCCGACATAGCTAAGTTTCCTTGTCGCAATAAAGAGCATCATAAGATAAACAACGAAAAATATAAGTGCAGCACCCAGATCTTTTGATATTACAAGTATAATAACGTGAATTGCCGCTATAACAGTAACTTTTACTGTCTGTTCAAATGACGTAGATTTATTAAACATTGAAGCAACAAACATCACAAACAGAATTTTAACAAATTCTCCAGGCTGTACAGAAACAGGTCCCAGTGTAAGCACAAGATTAGCACCGAATACTTCCGTGCAGAAAAGCACAGCAAGCAGGAGTGTAATACCTGTTATGCAGTAAATCCAGCCCATATTTCTAAAACTCTTTACTCTTTTTAACAATGCCGGTATAAAAAAAGTAATAATAGTTCCACCGGCTGCAATCAGAAACTGCTTCACACATTTATCATAATCAAGACGACAAATCATTATAAATCCAACCGCCATAAGCATACACATATTATTTACAAGCAGACGCGAAGCTTTTGGGTATAAAACGTCATACACAAATATCGTAACAAAAAGATATATAAACTGTGCGAAATATAATATAAGATATTTTATATCTTCATTATTAAGCTGATAAAGTATCAAAAAGCCCAATAAATGTATCATAAACATTATTACATTCTGAAATGCGTATGTAAACTTTCGTTTCTCTTCTTTCATAACGGCACCACGATATGCCGCTGCCGCATAAAAGCAGAGCAAAAATGCAAATATATACTTTGATACTTCTATAAACACTAACTGCATTATTCCACTCCTACAGCATAATGACCTGTCCATGCAGTTTCATCATGCATATTATCATAATCCTTTCTGATATAATCAGGATTAATCTCTTCTAAAAGACTGCTGTCATAGCCGACATCAATTCTTTTTGCACTATACATAACACTATGGCAGAAAGAACATACGCTTTCAACCATATATGTTCCGCTTCGTTTATTATTAAGATAAATAATTCCGTTATTATGATCACACAATCCGTAAGTTTTTCTTACGCACTGCTTTGAAATCATAACAGGCACAAATCCTTCTGCAACAAATTCTGTCGGAACACCATAATTTACCATATTCATCTCTTTATAATTAAGCTCATATGGCAGTGTTATTCTTGTCAGTTCACAACCACATACTGATATTATGTCACGAAGCTGCAATACCGAAAAACTATTCCAGCAATACAATCCGGCATCTGTGACAATCTTTGGAACAAATCCTGTCTTTTGTCCTAGATTTCCAAGGCACCCAATTTCTTCAAGATTTCTCACAAGGAACATCTCTATATTACATGAACGGATGTTTTCAATCAATGAGCCAAAAATCCTGTTTTGCGACTGTGTTATTATATATGGAAGTGCAGCTGTAACATTCTGTGAATCTGCAAGTTCTTTAATATTTTTCCTGCATTCATCATCATCAAACAACTTAAAATCAACATACACATTATCATTATTCAGCCCTGATAAAATATATGACTTTAATTGTCCTTTGGTTTTCAAATAAACCGAGGTCCTGTATTTTCCATCATATATACTATCATTGACTGTTCCAGATATATATTTTGGTGATGCTTTACATACATTATATACCGATTCATCCACAGTCTGTCTTCTGTATTTATCAAGAATTGTTTCTGTGAGCTTTTCTATTCCTTTTCTTCGTAAATCGTTAAGAATACTTACAGGAACAAATACATTTGTGCCGATATCTGCTGTAATCTTTCCGGCTGTAAAGTCTGTATTTCCAAGCTTTGAAAGATTCTTTATACAGCTTTCAACCGTAGCCGGCTGTTTTCCGGCAATCTCAGCAGATGCACCAAAAACGCTTACCTTTGTATTACATGCTTCAAGTTCAAGCTTCATCGGCTTGCCACATTCTGCCGTAAAAAGCATATTTACTGGCTTCTTTAGAGTGCCGGCCTGCGAAGCATATTTTTCAGCAATTTCTTTTGTGACAGAACCGTTTTTCATCCTGTAAATGATTCTGTCTTTATATAAAGGAAGTTTTCTTGACAAATTAACAGTAAATGTACTTCCCTTTTTGTATGAATCACCACTTGTATATGCATTATCAGAATCAATTTCAAACACATCCTGCGGATTAATGTCAGTGAGTGCCTTAAAAAGAATTCTTCCGTTATCATTTTTTACAACCTGGAGTGCTTTCACTCCCATGTGATTCGGTCGTGACAGCGACATCATGTTCTTTCCTTTTTCACTGTTGTAGTACCCACTTGTAAATGAACCCCTGTTAAATATATCAAGAAGCATATTCTTATCTTCCTGCGATACGTGATATCCTTTTCGTCCATTTTCAAGATACATGTCTGTATATTTTCTGTAAATTGATGTGACACCGGCTGCATATGTAACATTTTTCATTCTGCCTTCAATTTTCATTGAATATACTCCCGCATCAATTATATCAGGAAGAATATCTAGTGCACACATGTCTTTTGGACTTAAAGGATATGATGACTTTGAATCATTTATCACTTTATCATTATTAACAACCGAATAATCAAGACGGCAAGCCTGTGCACATCTTCCTCTGTTGCCACTTCTTGTTCCATTCATACTGCTTAACAGGCACTGTCCTGAATAGCAGTAACACAAAGCCCCATGCACAAAACTTTCTATTTCTATATCACATTTTTCATGAATCTGTCTTATTTCATCAAGCGTAAGCTCCCTCGCCGTAACAATACGCATTGCACCCATCTCTTTTAAAATGGATGCACCTTTTTCTCCCGTAATTGTCATCTGCGTACTTGCATGCATGTGCATATCAGGGAATGCACTGTGAAGTATCTTAAACACACCCATATCCTGAACTATACATGCGTCAAGTCCTGCCTCATAAAATGGTGCAATATAATCGACAAGCTCATGTGTACACTCATTTTCCTTCAAAAGAGTATTTACAGTAAGATAAATCTTCTTGTCACGCAAGTGAGCATAATCTAACGCTCTTATCATCTCTTCTTTGTTAAGATTGCCTGCATATGCCCTCGCACCAAACATGTCACCGCCAAGATAAACCGCATCAGCTCCGGCATTTATCACGGCTTTCATAATATCATATGAACCCGCCGGTGCAAGCACTTCTACATTGTGATTCTTCAACTCTGACTCCTATTTTGCATTAAGTTCTGTTTCTAACTGAACAATATTTTTCTGATATTTAGCAATTTCTTTTTTTAATTCTGTTATCTCTTTTTCTGCCGCATCTGTCTTAATCTGTGCAGCTATGAGTTCATGTTTTAAATCATATATCTCTTTGTCTTTATTCTCGATTTCTTCTGAGAGACTGTCACCGAGCTTTTTGGCCTTAAAATAGTCATCTGCTATGTTAAGATACATAAGATTAGCACGAACTTCCGCATTCTGTCTGCGAAATGAATCTTCTTTGCTGTACTCAGCAAGCTTGTTATTAATATAAGATGCAACTTTCTGTAGGTATTCCTCACTCTCATATCCACTTAATGTAAATACTTTTCCACCCAAAATTACTTCTGTATTATTTTTTGATGACATGAAAACGCCCTCCAATACTTTATCCGAATTATTTAATTATATCATTTTTATACTTTTTGTTCAATCCCCAGATTAAGATACGCCTCGTTCGTTGCAACACGTCCTCTCGGCGTTCTGTTAATAAATCCATTCTGTATAAGATAAGGCTCATATACATCTTCAAGTGTTCCGGCATCTTCACCGATAGATGCTGCAAGAGTGTCAAGACCCACCGGACCACCGCCGAATTTCTTTATTATTGTGCCAAGTATAAGCCTGTCATTTGCATCAAGACCATCCCTGTCAACATCTAAAAGATTAAGTGCATAATCGGCAACCTCGCCTGTAATTCTTCCGTCATATTTCACTTGTGCAAAATCACGCACTCTCTTTAACAGACGGTTGGCAAGTCTCGGGGTTCCTCTTGAACGTCTTGCAAGTTCGTTGGCTCCCTGCGAATCAATCTCTACACCAAGTACATTGGCAGAACGGATTATAATTGTCTCAAGTTCTTTTACCGTGTAATACTCAAGATGATTTACCACTCCGAATCTGTCTCTTAAAGGTGCGGACAAAAGACCTGCTCTTGTTGTTGCACCGACAAGTGTGAACTTAGGTAGTTCAAGACGAATTGAACGTGCTGTTGCCCCTTTTCCTATCATAACATCTATCTGGTAATCTTCCATTGCCGGATACAAAACTTCTTCAACCTGCCTGTTAAGTCTGTGAATCTCGTCAACGAACAGAACATCCCCCTCAGCAAGATTATTAAGGATTGCCGCCATTTCACCCGGTTTTTCGATTGCCGGTCCTGACGTCACTTTAAGATGTGTTCCCATCTCATTGGCAATTATCCCTGCAAGTGTTGTCTTTCCAAGTCCCGGAGGTCCATAGAAAAGTACATGGTCAAGTGAATCATTACGTGCTTTTGCAGCTTCTATATACACTTTCAGGTTGCGTTTTACTTTTTCCTGTCCAATGTAATCTTCAAGAGCAAGCGGACGTAAATTATTTTCAATTTTTATATCTTCTTCAACAAGCTCTGTTGAAATCACTCTTTTTTCCATCAAATTCCCTCTCAGATAAGTCTTTTAAGTGCCTCTTTCAAAATAGTCTCTGTATCTTTTTCTTCTATATTTTCTATATTCTTAACTGCACGAAGTGCCTCAGCATTGCCATAGCCGAGTGCAACAAGTGCCTCAACTGCCTCATTCCTTGCACTGAAATCAACTGACATGCCGGTGCTGCTCTCCTGATGTGCCAGTGCCTGCTCAAATGCATCTGAAAGCTTAATCCTGTCTTTAAGCTCAATTATAAGCTTCTGTGCTGTTTTAGCACCTATTCCCGGTGCACTTGATATAAGCTTTACATCATCTGATAGCACGGCAAATCTCAAATCATCAGGAGAAATTGTTGAAAGAATTGCCAAAGCACCTTTCGGTCCGATACCATTTACATTGATAAGCATCTTAAATATTTCAAGGTCATCTCTTGTGAGAAAGCCATAAAGACTGTGTGCATCTTCCCTTATCTGCAAATATGTATATACCTTTACCTGCTCACCCGTAACGCTGAATTCACTTATAACAGTTGCAGGAACACGGATATTAAAGCCGATACCATTATTTTCAACAACAATAGCATCCTCCATTATCTCTGTAAGTTCTCCTTTAATATAGGAAATCATATCTCTTTCTCCATTCCCAGACAATAATTAACAAACTGCTGTGCAGTTCTTCCTGAAATGCCGCCATGGCTTAATTCCCACTTATTTGCTTCTAACTTGAGTTCGTCATCTGACATAGTCACGCTGCTTCTTCTTGCAAGTTCGATAACAATCTGGAAATACTCCTGCTGTGTCGGTTTTGAATAACAAATCTGACATCCGAAACGATTTACCAGTGAAAGCTTTTCTTCCATCGTATCTGAACGGTGTAAGCCGTTTGATGACTCCATATCATCACGATCATTCCATGTTTCTTTGATAAGATGTCTTCTGTTAGATGTTGCATATATAAGGATATTTTCAGGCTTAGTCTCAACGCCTCCTTCAATTACAGCCTTTAAGAACTTGTATTCAATCTCAAATTCCTCAAATGACAAATCATCCATATATATTATGAAGCGATAGTTACGGTTCTTTATCTGTGCTATTACATTTGATAAATCTTTGAACTGATGTTTATATATCTCAATCATCCTTAATCCGTCATCATAATATTGGTTGACAATTGCCTTAATACTTGTAGATTTACCTGTTCCGCTGTCACCGAATAAGAGGACATTGTTGGCTTTCTTTCCTTTTACAAATGCTTCTGTATTCTCAACAAGCTTCTTTTTCTGGATTTCATATCCGACAAGGTCAGTAAGCATAACTTTGTCCATATTGTTAATTGCCATAAATTTAACGCTGCCGTCAGGATTATTGCCGATTCTGAATGCTTTGTTAAGACCAAACATGCCAACACCGTAATCTTTATAAAATGTAGTAACACCATCAAAAAACTCTTCGTCTGTTGTTGCGGCTGCAAGTTTTTCGCTTAATGTGCGTACTTTTTCGCTTACATTTCTGTTATACATAAGTTCTTTTTTCACAATTGCTTTGTAGTTTGTAATAAGTGAAAAACAATTTATTGAAAGTTCTTTTTCAATCTCGCTGAAATCATAGTGGAACAGCTTTCTGAATATTCCGAAATCATTCATGGCAAATGTGTTGACACTTCCGTCATTGGCACCGACCTTCTCACATGTTATGCTGAATGGGTTTTCTGTTGTGATAAGTATAAATGTAAGATAATTCTGCCATAGGTTCTTATCGAATCCGTAATCTGTCGCAACTTTAAGGATCCGTTTAATCTGTGTATAGATTTCTCTTGTAAGTTCCTCTTTTCCCGTATCCTCAACATCAAACTTTCTGAAAATGTCTGCCATGCGTGAAAGGATGCTGTCTTCATCCATATCTCCGTATATTATCAGTCTTGAAATTTCTTTGTACATAGCTTATTTTCTCCATTCCATTTCATAATTAAAATTAAGTGTATTTCTTATTATACTATATCAATAAAGTTTTTTGTCAAATATTTTCTTATTTTATTTGAGTTATGACCTATTTCTTATTATTGAACTATTGACACAAA
>ERZ791906.2302-NODE-2302-length-11182-cov-2.721129_pt1 | contig 11182 bp, 10 predicted proteins | sample MGYA00510146_ERZ791906 | MGnify/ENA primary metagenome ERZ791906 (study PRJEB30046, sample SAMN00792096) | human gut metagenome | study: EMG produced TPA metagenomics assembly of the A metagenome-wide association study of gut microbiota in type 2...
AAGGAAAAAGGATTCCGGAGGATGTGGCGGTTGCGGGATTTGACGGACTTGACTATACCGGATTTTATCAGCCGGCGATCACTACGATGGCGCAGCCGGTCGAAGAGATCGCGAGACAGTCCGTCGGGATCCTGTTTGACATGATAGAAACAAAGAAAAGCAAGGAAGGGAAATATCTTCCGGCAACACTGAAAGAAAGAGAATCAACTACAGGAGGTAGAAGAAAATGGAAGCAAGACTGACAGAGATTTTACAGGAAAAATTCCAGACAGGACTTGAACAGGCAACGAATGAACAGGTATATTATGCGCTGCTGACACTGACATAGGAACGGATCAAAGAAGGACCGAAGAACGAAGGAAAGAGAAAACTCTATTATATTTCCGCAGAGTTTCTGATCGGAAAGCTTTTATCCAACAACCTGATCAACCTTGGAATTTATGATGAGACAGCAGAGGTGCTGGAAAAGCACGGGAAAAAACTTGCAGAGATCGAAGAAGTTGAACCGGAACCGTCTCTTGGAAATGGTGGACTTGGACGATTGGCAGCCTGCTTCCTGGATTCCATTGCAACACTCGGACTTCCGGGAGACGGAATCGGGTTGAACTATCATATGGGTCTGTTCAAACAGGTATTTACCGACCACAAACAGGATGAACAGAAGAATCCGTGGATTGAAAAAGACAGCTGGCTCAATGATACCGGTATTTCATTTGAAGTCCCGTTCAAGGATTTCAGTCTTCGTTCCCATCTGTATGATATTGATGTAACCGGATACGAAGGCGGAAGCAACAAACTTCATCTTTTTGATGTAGAGACGGTAAATGATGCAATCGTTGGAAACGGAATCAATTTTGATAAGAACGATATCCGTGAAAACCTGACGTTGTTCCTCTATCCGGATGACAGCGACAAGGCAGGAAATCTGCTCCGTATTTATCAGCAATATTTTATGGTCTCCAATGCAGCACAGTACATCATCCGCGAGTGTGAAGAAAAGGGATATGATCTCAGAAAGCTTCATGAGCATGTGGCGATTCAGATCAACGATACACATCCTTCTATGGTTATTCCGGAGCTGATCCGTCTTCTTGTTCAGAAACAGATCGACTTCAATGAGGCGATTGAGATCGTACAGAAGACCTGCGCGTATACCAATCACACCATCCTCGCAGAGGCACTGGAAAAATGGCCGGTTGATTATCTGGAGCAGGTTGCACCGCAGATCGTTCCGATCATCCGTGATCTGGATGCAAGAATTAAGGGAAGATATAAAGATCCGAGAGTCCATATTATCGATGACCAGAATCGTGTACACATGGCTCATATGGACATCCATTATGGATACAGTGTCAACGGAGTTGCTTATCTTCATACAGAGATCCTGAAAAATGAAGAGCTGAAACCGTTCTACGACATTTACCCACAGAAATTCAACAACAAGACCAATGGTATTACGTTCAGAAGATGGCTGCTGCACTGCAACCATGAACTGACTGCATGGCTGGATGAGAAAATCGGACCGGATTACCGAAAAGATGCAACAAAGCTTGAAAAACTGCTTGATCATGTAAATGATGAGGAAACCTTAAAGAGTCTTCTTGTGGTAAAACAGAAAAAGAAAGAGGATCTGGCAGCTTACTTAAAAGAAACACAGGGACTGGAAATCAATCCAAATTCAATTTTTGATATTCAGGTAAAACGTCTGCATGAATACAAACGTCAGCAGATGAATGCATTATATGTGATCTATAAATATCTGGAGATCAAGAGCGGAAAGAAACCGGAGACTCCGATCACGGTAATCTTTGGAGCCAAGGCTGCACCGGCTTATATTATTGCAAAGGATATCATTCATCTGATCCTCTGCCTGCAGGAGCTGATTGATAACGATCCGGAAGTTGCACCGTATCTGAAAGTGGTTATGGTAGAAAACTACAACGTGACACTGGCAGAAAAGCTGATCCCGTCCTGTGATATTTCTGAACAGATTTCTCTTGCATCCAAAGAAGCAAGTGGAACAGGTAACATGAAATTCATGCTGAACGGGGCTGTGACAATGGGAACAGAAGATGGAGCCAACGTAGAAATCCATCAGTTTGTAGGGGATGAAAATATCTACATCTTCGGAGAATCCAGTGAACAGGTTATCGAGCATTACCGCAAGATGGATTATAATGCAGTTGATTACTATATCAATGATGAAGAGATCCGCAGACTGGTAGACTTTATCATCAGCCCGGAACTTCTCCGTATCGGAGATAAATACCTGCTTCTTGAACTGCATGCAGAACTGATCCGTAAAGACTGGTTCATGACACTTCTTGATGTGAAAGATTATATCCAGAAGAAAGAACAGGCTTACGCAGATTATGAAGACCGCATGGCATGGGCAAAGAAGATGGTTGTGAATATCGCAAAAGCAGGATATTTCTCATCTGACAGAACCATTGCTGAATACAACAGAGATATCTGGCATCTGTAAAATGTATATGTAAAAAACAGAAGTCTGTCCTGAAAAAACAGAGACAGACTTCTGTTTTTTGTGCAAAAGTGTATTTTTATACGGTTTCTGCGGGAACTTCCTGTATTTCCCTTATTGCGGGAAAAGAGAAGGATATGCTATGATAAGGAGAAGTATTGCTGTCTGTTTTCCGGATATGGAAAAGTTTTTGGGAAGATCCGGGAAGCAATAGAAGCAGATGAGAGGTGAATATATGGAAAAAAGAAGAAAAAGTGCAGCACTTTTGCCGGTCGGTGTATTTCTGATATTTTATCTGGGACTGGGTATTTTATTTGAATACATAATGAAAATTCCAATGGGGTTTTATAATGTACCGATCGTAGTGGCGTTTCTGGCGGCACTCCTGGTCGCGTGTCTGCAGAACAGAAAGGTTGGCTTTGATGAGAAGCTGGAGATCATGGGACGGGGAATTGGAGATAAGAATATTATCACAATGCTGCTGATTTTCCTGACGGCGGGAACTTTTGTGGGAGTGGTTGGAAGAAGCAGTGCAGAGAGTGTGGCGTATTTTATGCTATCGATCATCCCGGCACGGTTTGCGGTTGCCGTTCTGTTTGTGGTTGCATGTTTTGTTTCAACAGCAATGGGAACTTCGGTTGGGACGATCACCCTTCTGACTCCGATTGCGGCGGCAGTTTCGCAGACGTCCGGTTTTTCCCTGGCACTTTGCGTGGCATCGGTGATGGGAGGCTCCATGTTCGGGGACAATCTTTCTTTCATATCAGATACAACAATTGCTGCCTGCAACGGGCAGGGATGTGAGATGAAAGATAAATTCCGGGAAAATTTCTGGATTGCACTTCCGGCGGCGATCGTATCGTTGATTCTGATCCTGATCAGCTCTTTCCGGGCAGAGATCGGAACGGCAGTTACGCACGAATACAATCTGACGCAGATCATTCCGTATGTGCTGGTGCTGGTCGGCGGGATCGCAGGGTTCAACGTCTTTCTGGTACTTTTGACAGGAATTGTGTCCGGTGCGGTGATCATGCTTGCAATGGGGCAGGTAACACCGTATGAAATGCTTGCTGCCATGGGATCAGGTGTATCCGGGATGTTTGAAACCTGTATGGTGGCGGTGCTGGTTGCTGCAATGTGTGCGCTGATCCGGGAAAATGGTGGCTTTGATGTATTGCTGGATGTGATCCACCGTGTCTTTAAGGGATCGAAAAGTGGTCAGCTGGGTGTTGGTATTTTGGTAGCGCTCCTGGATGTGGCAACAGCGAACAATACCGTAGCAATTGTGATGGCTAATCCAATTGCAAAGGAAATGGCAGACGATTATCAGATCACACCGAGAAAGACGGCTTCCCTTCTGGATACTTTTTCCTGTATTTCACAGGGGGTGATCCCGTATGGTGCGCAGATGCTGGTGGCAATTTCGGCAGTGCATGAGCTCGGCGGTGAGATTTCTGCATTTCAGATCATTCCGAAGCTTTTTTATCCGGGAATGCTGTTTGTCAGTTCGCTGATCTTTATCTTTGTGATTCCACAGAAAACAGGAAAATAAAACAGAGTTCACTCTGGATTTTTATACTTTTACAGATTAAAGGGTTGAAACCTGACAAAAAATACGGTATTATAGTGTTTAACAGATTTTTGGAACGAAAAATGGTACCAAAATCACAGATACATAGAAGGGAATGACAAAGATGAGCCTGAAAATCGGAGTAATTAAAGGTGACGGAATCGGTCCGGAGATTGTAACGGAAGCGATGAAAGTTCTTGATAAAGCAGGTATACGGATTTGACTGTTCTTATGAACAGCTGCTTCTTGGGGGCGCATCCATTGATGTACATGGAGTCCCGCTTACAGATGAGACGGTAGCAAAAGCAAAAGCATGTGATGCCGTACTGATGGGATCCATTGGAGGAGATGCAAAGACTTCCCCGTGGTATAAGCTGGAACCGTCAAAGAGACCGGAGGCCGGTCTTCTGAAGATCAGAAAAGAACTGAACCTGTTCGCAAATCTGCGTCCGGCGGTTTTGTATAATGAACTGAAGGGTGCATGTCCTCTGAAAGAAGAGATTACAGAAGGCGGATTTGATCTGATGATCATGCGTGAACTGACAGGCGGTCTTTATTTTGGAGAGAGGAAGACAGAAGAAGTGGATGGTGTGATGACTGCATTCGATTCACTTACCTATAATGAGGATGAGATCCGCAGGATTGCGATCCGCGCGTTTGACATTGCAATGAAGAGAAGAAAGAAAGTGACAAGCGTCGATAAGGCGAATGTACTGGATTCTTCAAGACTCTGGAGAAAAGTAGTAGAAGAAGTTGCGAAAGATTATCCGGAAGTTACACTGGAGCATATGCTGGTTGACAACTGTGCAATGCAGCTTGTAAGAGATCCGAAGCAGTTTGATGTCATTCTTACAGAGAATATGTTCGGAGACATCCTTTCTGATGAAGCAAGCATGGTAACCGGTTCGATCGGAATGCTGGCAAGTGCAAGTCTGAATGAAACCAGGTTCGGACTGTATGAACCAAGTGGCGGTTCGGCACCGGATATAGCAGGACAGGGAATTGCAAACCCGATAGCAACAATTCTTTCAGCAGCAATGATGCTTCGTTTCAGCCTGGATCAGGATAAAGCAGCAGATGCGATTGAAGCAGCAGTTTCCCAGGTGTTAAAAGATGGATACAGAACCGGGGATATTATGTCAGACGGATGTACAAAGGTTGGAACAGCCCGGATGGGAGATCTGATCTGCGAAAGAATTCGATAGTCAAGGATTGGGAAAGATACAGTTCCGTACTGCTATGGGGAAAGAGAAGCAGGACGGAACTGTAATAGAATGGAGCCAAAAGTTACAGGAGGATTATAAAATCATGAGAAGTGATAATGTAAAAACAGGTATGCAGCAGGCGCCGCACAGATCATTGTTCAATGCGCTTGGTCTTACAAAAGAAGAACTGGAGAGACCGCTTGTCGGAATCGTATGTTCTTATAACGAGATCGTTCCGGGACATATGAACCTGGATAAGATTGCAAATGCAGTAAAGATGGGAGTTGCGATGGCAGGCGGAACACCGATCATGTTCCCGGCGATCGCAGTCTGTGACGGTATTGCAATGGGACACATCGGTATGAAGTATTCTCTGGTAACAAGAGATCTGATCGCAGATTCGACAGAAGCAATGGCAATGGCGCATCAGTTTGACGCCCTTGTTATGATCCCGAACTGTGATAAGAACGTACCTGGGCTTTTGATGGCAGCAGCCCGTATCAATGTACCTACAGTGTTCGTCAGTGGCGGACCAATGCTTGCGGGACATGTGAAAGGACAGAAGAGAAGTCTTTCCAGCATGTTCGAGGCAGTTGGATCCTACGCAGCAGGAACAATGGACGAATGTGATGTATGTGAATTTGAAAATAAAGTATGTCCTACCTGTGGATCCTGCTCTGGAATGTATACAGCTAACAGTATGAACTGTCTGACGGAAGTACTTGGTATGGGACTTCAGGGGAATGGAACAATTCCGGCTGTATATTCAGAAAGAATCCGTCTTGCAAAACATGCAGGTATGCAGGTAATGGAAATGTACAGAAGAAATATCCGTCCGAGAGACATTATGACAAAAGAAGCCATCTTAAATGCTCTGACTGTTGATATGGCACTTGGATGCTCAACCAACAGTATGCTTCACCTTCCGGCAATCGCACATGAGATCGGTATGGATTTTGAAATTGATTTTGCAAACGGAATCAGCGAAAAGACTCCGAACCTCTGTCACCTTGCACCGGCAGGTCCTACATATATGGAAGACTTGAATGAAGCAGGCGGTGTATATGCAGTTATGAACGAGCTGAATAAGAAAGGCCTTCTGTACACAGACTGCATGACAGTAACCGGAAAGACAGTTGGAGAAAATATCGCAGGATGCGAAAATAAAAATCCGGAAGTAATCCGTCCGATCGACAATCCATACAGCCAGACTGGTGGACTTGCAGTCCTCAAAGGTAATATCGCACCGGATGGCAGTGTTGTAAAACGTTCTGCAGTTGTACCGGAAATGCTGGTACATGAAGGACCTGCAAGAGTATTTGAATGTGAAGATGATGCGATCAAGGCAATTAAAGGTGGAGATATCCATCCGGGAGATGTTGTAGTGATCCGTTACGTCGGACCAAAGGGTGGTCCTGGTATGCCGGAGATGCTGAATCCGACTTCTGCAATCGCAGGTATGGGACTTGGTTCATCGGTAGCACTTATTACAGACGGTCGTTTCAGCGGTGCATCCCGTGGAGCTTCTATCGGACACGTATCACCGGAAGCAGCAGTCGGCGGACCGGTAGCACTGATCGAGGAAGGCGATATCATCGAGATCGATATCCCGAACCTGAAATTAAATGCAAGAATTTCAGATGAAGAACTTGCAAGAAGAAAAGAAAAATGGCAGCCAAGAGAACCGGAAGTTACAACAGGATATCTTGCAAGATATGCAGCAATGGTAACTTCAGGAAACCGTGGAGCAGTTCTGGAAGTTCCACACAAATAAAATAAAATCTGGACAAGGGGAATGTACAATGCAGTTAAATGGTGCAGAGATACTGATAGAGTGTTTAAAAGAGCAGGGCGTGGATACCGTATTCGGATATCCGGGTGGCGCAATTTTAAATGTATATGATGAATTATATAAGCATAGTAATGAAATCAGACATATCCTTACATCGCATGAGCAGGGAGCTTCTCATGCGGCGGACGGATATGCGCGTGCCACTGGTAAAGTTGGGGTGTGTTTTGCGACCAGTGGACCTGGAGCAACAAATCTCGTAACAGGAATCGCGACCGCATTTATGGATTCTATTCCGATTGTTGCGATCACCTGTAATGTAGGGGTACCGCTTCTTGGAAAAGACAGTTTCCAGGAAATTGACATTACCGGTATTACGATGCCGATCACAAAGTATAATTTTATTGTGAAGAATGTCAATGATCTTGCAAGGACGATCCGCAAGGCGTTTGAGATCGCACAGTCCGGAAGACCGGGACCGGTGCTGATCGATATCCCGAAAGATGTGACAGGCAATAAAGCAGAGTATGAGCCTGTCAAAATCCAGCCAATCGTAAAATACAAAAAAGAAATCTGTATGGAAGATATTGACAAGGCAGTAGAGATGATCGAAGAAGCAAAGCGTCCGTTCGTATTTGTCGGAGGTGGAGCTATATTATCTGATGCAAGTGAAGAACTCCGTGCATTCGTAGACAAGGTACAGTGTCCGGTATGTGATTCCCTGATGGGAAAAGGTGCATTTCCGGGAACTGATGAACTTTATACAGGAATGCTTGGTATGCATGGTACCAAGACATCGAACTTTGGAGTCAGTGAATGTGATCTGCTGATCGTAGTCGGTGCAAGATTCTCCGACCGTGTCACAGGTAATCCAAATAAATTTGCAAGTAATGCAAAGATTCTCCAGTTTGATATTGATGTGGCAGAGATGAACAAGAATGTCATCATCGATGAAGGTGTGGTTGGAGATATCAAGGAAGTGCTTGCGGCAGTTAATGAAAAACTGCCACAGCAGGAACACACCGAATGGATTAAAAAGATCCAGGAATATAAAGCGAAATACCCGCTTACCTATCATCCGGAAAGTCTGACTGGTCCGTATGTGATCGAAGAGATTTACAAACAGACAGAAGGTGATGCGATCATCGTCACAGAGGTTGGACAGCATCAGATGTGGGCAGCGCAGTATTATAAATTCACAAAACCGAGAACACTGCTTACGTCAGGTGGTCTTGGAACCATGGGATACGGTTTTGGAGCCGCAATCGGAGCCAAGATGGGCAGACCGGAGAAGACGGTAGTCAATATCGCCGAGACGGATGTTTCCGTATGAATATGAATGAAGTTGCAACAGCGGCGCGTTATAACATTCCGATCATCCAGGTTGTAGTGAACAACCATGTGCTTGGTATGGTAAGACAGTGGCAGAATCTGTTTTACGGACAGCGCTATTCAGCAACTGTTCTGAATGATGCAGTAGATTTTGTGAAACTCGCAGAAGCGATGGGGGCGAAAGCGGTAAGAGCTACGACCAGAGAAGAATTCGCAGATGCATTTAAGTTTGCTTTAAATGCAGGCGGTCCGGTGGTGATTGACTGCCAGATTGACAGCGATGACAAGGTATGGCCGATGGTTGCTCCGGGTGCTCCGATCAGTGAAGTTTTTGACGAGAAGGATCTGCAGGAAAAACAGCAGACAAACTAGAAAAACATATGCAGCGACAGATACGTAGAGCAGGAATGGAGGAGTAATATGAAACGAGTTTACAATTTTTCAGCAGGACCGGCAGTACTGCCGGAAGAAGTTTTACGAGAAGCAGCAAATGAGATGCTGGATTACAAAGGATGTGGAATGTCCGTTATGGAGATGAGTCATCGCTCGAAAGCTTTTGCTGAAATCATTGAAACCGCTGAACAGGATCTTCGTGATTTGATGGGAATCCCGGATAATTACAAAGTACTGTTCCTTCAGGGTGGCGCAAGCCAGCAGTTTGCAATGATTCCAATGAATCTGATGAAGAACAAAGTAGCGGACTATATTGTTACCGGGCAGTGGGCCAAAAAGGCAGCTGCTGAAGCATCCAAATATGGAAAGGTGAATAAGATCGCATCGTCCGAGGATAAAACCTTTTCGTACATTCCTGACTGTTCGGATCTGCCGGTTGATGAAGATGCAGATTATGTATATATCTGCGAAAATAATACAATTTACGGAACCAAATTCAAGGAACTTCCGAACACGAAAGGCAAGACACTGGTAGCGGATGTATCATCCTGCTTCCTGTCCGAGCCTGTAGATGTGACAAAATATGGTCTCATCTATGGTGGAGTCCAGAAGAATGTCGGACCAGCGGGTGTTGTTATCGCGATCATCCGCGAAGATCTGATTACGGAGGATGTACTTCCGGGAACACCGACCATGCTTACATACAAGACACATGCGGACGCAGGTTCTCTTTACAATACACCGCCGGCATATGGAATCTATATCTGCGGTAAGGTATTTAAATGGCTGAAAAAGATGGGCGGACTGGAAGTTATGAAAGAACGCAACGAAAAGAAAGCCAAACTGCTCTATGACTACCTGGATCAGAGCAAACTGTTCAAAGGTACGGTAGAAAAGAAAGACCGTTCTCTTATGAATGTACCATTTGTGACAGGCAGTGACGAGCTGGATGCCAAATTTGTAAAAGAGGCAAAAGAAGCAGGTCTTGAGAACCTGAAAGGACACCGTACTGTTGGTGGTATGCGTGCAAGTATTTATAACGCAATGCCATACGAAGGCGTGGAAGCCCTGGTTGCATTTATGAAGAAGTTTGAGGAGGAGAATCTGTAATATGTATAAATATTTTTGCTTAAATCCGATTTCTCCTGTTGGACTAGAGAAATTCAGTGATGACTATGTACCTGCCGGTGAGATGGCAGGAGCAGATGCGGTACTTGTAAGAAGTGCCGGAATGCATGAACTGGAATTTGATAAAGATTTAAAAGCGATTGCCCGTGCCGGAGCCGGTGTAAATAATATTCCACTGGACAAATGTGCGGAGCAGGGAATCGTTGTATTTAATACACCAGGGGCAAATGCCAATGGTGTAAAAGAGCTGGTGATCGCCGGTATGCTGCTTGCATCCAGAGATATCCTTGGCGGTATCAACTGGGTACAGGAGAACGAAGAGGATGGCAATATTGCCAAAGATGCAGAAAAAGCGAAAAAAGCATTTGCAGGCTGTGAGATCCAGGGAAAGAAGCTTGGCGTGATCGGCCTTGGTGCAATCGGTGTCTTGGTTGCCAATGCGGCTACACATCTCGGGATGGAAGTGTATGGTTATGATCCATATGTTTCTGTAGATTCCGCATGGAGACTTTCAAGAAGCATCCATCACACTAAGAATGTAGATGAGATCTACAAGGAGTGCGATTATATCACAATCCATGTACCGGCACTGGAAGATACCAAGGGTATGATCAATAAGAATGCCATCAGTCTGATGAAAGAGGGCGTTGTGATCCTGAACTTTGCAAGAGATGTACTGGTGAACAGCGAAGACATTGTGGATGCACTTGTTGGAGGAAAAGTCGGACGCTATGTAACTGACTTCCCGACACCGGAGATCGCAGGAGTAAAGCATGCGATTGTCATTCCGCATCTGGGAGCGTCAACTGCTGAATCAGAAGATAATTGTGCAAAGATGGCAGTAGAAGAGCTGAAAGATTTCCTGGAAAATGGAAATATCCGTAATTCTGTCAATTTCCCGGCATGCGATATGGGGGTAAGGGATAAAACAAGAATTACGATTCTACACAGAAATATTCCGAATATGATCGGTCAGTTTACTGCGCTTCTGGCAAAGGATAATGTCAATATCGATGATATGACGAATAAGAGCCGTGGCAGCTATGCATATACGATGATCGATGTGGATAATGATGTGACAGAAGACGTGGTAAAAGGTCTGGAAATGATCGAGAGCGTTCTGAAAGTCAGAGTAATTGCATAAAAAGTGACAGAGGGTGCGTTTGAAAAAGCGCATCCTCTTTTGATGCAAGGGAAGGAATCCAGGTAAACGGTCGTTTTTTCAAATTGATCAGTTTTTATGATAATGAATGGGGATATACCAGTCAGATCTTCCGCCTGAT
>ERZ791906.2310-NODE-2310-length-11151-cov-4.761716_pt1 | contig 11151 bp, 9 predicted proteins | sample MGYA00510146_ERZ791906 | MGnify/ENA primary metagenome ERZ791906 (study PRJEB30046, sample SAMN00792096) | human gut metagenome | study: EMG produced TPA metagenomics assembly of the A metagenome-wide association study of gut microbiota in type 2...
AATCCCTCCGAGTGCAACAAGTTGCACCCACCTCCCTTTGCAAGGGAGGCAAAAAAGGTTTATTTATTTTATTCGGCGTGCTTTAGCCACTTTATCGACAGTTTAAAGGCTGTTTCACAATGAATGCGAAACAGCCTGAACATTTTACCGATTAGTCATTTGGAATAAATGCCTTGTGAACAGCAGATACTGCTCTGTCAGCATTTTCAGCGTCGATAATTACAGAAATTTTGATTTCTGATGTTGAAATCATTTGAATGTTGATGTTTGATTCATAAAGAGCTTCAAACATTTTTGATGCTGTACCCGGATGTGTTTCCATACCTGCACCTACGATTGAAACCTTTGCAACTTCGGTGTTGCAAACGATTTTGCAGTTATCAAGGAAGCTTTCAAGAATTTCAACAGCAACGGGACCGTTATCTTTGCTTACGGTGAATACAATATCTTTTGTTCCGTCTCTGCCGAAAGATTGAAGAATAATATCAACATTTATTTCTTTAGCAGAAAGCTTTGAAAAGATTTTGAAAGCAATGCCCGGTGTATCCTGCAAGCCGAGAATTGATACGAGTGCTACATCCTTATCCTTTGTTACGCCCCTAATAAGCATTTTTTCCATTTTTGTTACCTCCTTAACGATTGTACCCGGTACCGGGTTTAATGATGATAAAACTTCAAGTTCAACGCCGTATTTTTTAGCCATTTCTACTGAACGGTTATTAAGTACCTGTGCGCCGAGTGTTGCAAGTTCAAGCATTTCGTCATATGTGATTTCTTTAAGCTTCTTTGCATTTTCAACTTTTCTCGGGTCAGCGGTATAAACACCTTCAACATCTGTAAAGATTTGGCATTTATCGGCTTTAAGTGCTGCTGCAATTGCAACTGCCGATGTGTCTGAACCGCCTCTGCCCAATGTGGTGAGGTCGTCATATCTGTTAATACCCTGGAAACCTGCAACTACAACTATGTTGCGCTTTGCAATTTCAGCCTGAAGTCTGTTAGGCTTAATGTTTTTAATTCTTGCCGAGGTGTAGATTGAATTTGTGTTAAATCCTGCTTGCCATCCTAAAAGGCTGATTACAGGAAAACCGAGCTTTTCAATTGCCATAGCAAGAAGTGAAATAGAAATTTGCTCACCTGCGGTTAAAAGCTGGTCCATCTCTCTTTTAGCTGCTTTTGGGTTGATTTCGTTTGCTTTTTCAATAAGGTCGTCAGTTGTATCACCTTGTGCCGATACAACAACAATAACATCATTGCCTTGCTTGTATGTTTCGGTAACAATGCGAGCAACATTCATTACTCTTTCGGCGTTTGCTACTGAAGAACCACCGAATTTCTGAACAATAAGTCCCATAGATTTGTAATCCTCCGAAAATTATATTGATTAGTAGTTTGTAACTTTAATTGTGTTGATAACATTCATACCGTCAAGCTTTTTGTTAAGCTTGTTTTCTGTCATATAATCTGTAATAAATGCAACTTCGTCACTTGGCTGGCCTTTTCTTGAAAGGAACTTGACATCCGCAAATTTTGAATTTACTTCATTTGGAGTTGCTTTTGCACGAACATAAAACGGCATTTCAATCTTTTCTTTGTAGTCAACTACATAGTTTTCCGAGCCTTCACCCCAGCCGAAAATCTTCTTTCTGTCACTGTGCTTTGCGCAGTCGATAATATCGGCTACAACAGCGGAAGCGGTAGGAAGCTTGCCGGCACCCGGGCCGTAGAAGCATACATCGCCGACTGCATCACCTCTTACAAGGATTGCATTGAAAACATCTTTAACGCTTGCAAGCTGTGAACCGTTATATACAACAGCAGGGCTTACAAATGCGGCGATTTCATTATCGTTAATATATTTGATTTGGCCGAGAAGTTTGATTACACCGCCTGCATTTTCGATGTATGATACATCTTCAAGCGAAATCTTTGTAATACCCTCGGTTTCAACCTGATTTGGATATACATGCTTGCCAAATGCAAGGGAAGCGAGAATGCAAACTTTTCTGCATGCATCGTGGCCTTCAACATCGGCGGTAGGGTCTTTTTCCGCATATCCTTTTTCCTGCGCTATTTTAAGTGCTTCTTCAAATGACATTCCCTCTTCAATCATCATAGTAAGAATGAAGTTTGTAGTACCGTTTAAGATACCTGCAATGCCCTCAATATAGTTAGCGGCAAGGCACTGGCAAAGCGGGCGAATAATAGGAATTCCGCCGCCTACACTTGCTTCAAACAAATAGTTTGCTCCGCTTTCTTCAGCAGCCTGTAAAAGCTCAAGTCCTCTTTGTGCAACAAGCTCTTTGTTAGATGTTACAACGCTTTTACCTGCTTTAAGAAGCTTCATTGTGAAATCAAATGCCGGGTTAACCCCGCCCATTGTTTCGGCAACAATTTTGGTTTCATCGTCATTTAAAATATCGTTGAAATCCTTGGTAAATAAATCTTTATGTGGGTCATTTGGAAAATCACGCAAATCAAGAATGTGTGAAATTTCAAGTGTTTTGCCACCTGTTCTTTTTGGAATAATATCACTGTGATGTTCAATTACCTCAACTACACCTGAACCTACTGTTCCGTAGCCCATTACAGCAACTTTCATATTTTCTACCTCCTATGATAAAACAACGGAATTTACACCGTCGATTTTTTCTATTGAATTAAGTAACTCCTTTTTTGTAATTGCCATTTCGGCAATTCGTACAGTTACGGAAACATCTGCTACCGAATGAATAGGTACACTCTGGTTAACAGATAATACATTAGCACCGGCTTTATAAAGCTCCGCCATAAGTGATGACAGCACGCCGGCATTATCCATAAGTTTTGCGTTGATTGTGGCTGTGTCATTGCTGTCGTCGCCGTGATATTCAAAAATCGCATCTTTATATTTATAGTATGCGCTTCGTGATATATCTGCCATTTTTGCTGCTTGTGACGCACTTTTTGCTTCACCGCTTGCAAGCAGGCTTTTGGCTTTTATTACTTTTTTATATATGTCAGGCACTATGCTTGCATTTATTAAATAGAAATTTATCTTTTCCATAATAAAATGTGTCCTCCGTGTGCGCACAGTTGTGTTACTGTGAAAAACACTTTCTATATATTAACAAAAAAGTTGATAAGTATCAAGTATAAATTTAAAAAAATCTTAATTTCTATCAAAATTACTTGATTAACCGCCTGTTTTACATTAAAATAATGTATATATTTAACAAAAGGAAGTATTATATATGAATCCAAAAGTAGCAAAAAGGAGAGATTTTTTAATTGACCTTGTTTATGTTATGGCAATTATAGGTCTTGTTTATGTGTTTTTTAAATATTGTTTCAGTATTGCTGCACCGTTTTTGCTTTCGTTTTTCTTTGCAGTGATTTTGCAAAGGCCGCTTGGCTGGCTTGATAAAAAGACTAAAAATAAAATGCATTCTTTTTGGTCAATCGTTCTTGTGCTTTTGTGTGTTGCAATTATTTTAGGCCCTGTTATTTCGATTATTGCGGCTTTGTTTAGAGAAGTAGGTAATTTCATTTCTTTTTTAGGCGAGCAGCTTAATGATTTGCCGACTTTTCTTGTTACTCTGCAAAATGAAATTTTAAAAGCCATTAAATTTTTGCCTGACAGTATTTATACAAGCGTGTCGGAAAATATAACACAGTTTTTCGGCAATCTTATAAATGATTTTGATGTATCAAAACTTGGAATAAATATGAGTTCAATTACCTCCGGCCTGTCAAACGGAATCAGCGGTGTGTACAGCGTGGTTAAAAATATTCCGTCCATTTTAATCAGCGTTGTAATCGGAGTTATTGCGTGGATACTTTTTACAAAGGATTATAAAAAGGTAGTTAAATTTATTAAGCTTCAACTTCCTGATAAGCATAAAAATCTTTTAGGTGAAACAAAAAAAATCTTTTCATCAACTATTCTTAAAATGTGCAGGGCTTACGGGCTTATTATGTTTATCACATTTTGCGAAAACTTCCTTGGTTTAACTATTCTTAATTTAATCGGCGTTATGAAAAACAGCTATGTTTTCGTTATCGCAATCTGTATTGCGGTGTTTGATATTCTTCCTGTTGCAGGTTCGGGCGGTATTCTTATTCCGTGGTCACTTATCGCACTTGTTACGGGCAATGTTGGGCAGTGCGTAGGCTTGCTTATTTTGTACGCTGTTATTACGGTAATTCGCCAGTATATTGAGCCTAAAATCGTTGGCGATTCACTCGGTGTTAATCCGCTTGTTACCCTTGCGGGCCTTTACTTTGGATTAAAGCTTTTCGGTTTTATGGGTATGTTTATCGTTCCTATTTGCGTTATGACTTTAAAAGCCTTTAATGATGCGGGCAGAATTCACCTTTACACTCCACCTGAAAGAAACTGAATATTATAAAATGAGCGGCTTGAACTTTAAGTTCAAGCCGCTAGCGTGTAGAAAAAGCAAAATTATAAATTTCTACACGCTGATAGACTTTGAGAAAGTGAGATAAATTTCGTATTTTGCGAGTGGGAGCTGTACAATGGTACTGCCCCCGAGCAAAAGACGGAAAGCGCCAAAAATAGCTTGGACTCGATGTCCAAGCTATTTTTCAATCCCTCCGAGTGCAACAAGTTGCACCCACCTCCCTTTACAAGGGAGGCAAAAAGGTTTATTTATTTTATTCGGCGCGCTTTAGCCACTTTATCGACAGTCTAGCGGTTTGAATTATTTAACTTTAACGCTTTTAGCTTTTGACCAAGCCGAGTAAACTTTCTTTCCGTTTACTATTTTATATGTGCGCATGCGTACATAGTATTTTTTCTTGCTTTTAAGCTTCTTAATTGTTGCAGAAGTTGATTTTGCGCTTTTAACGGTAATTGTTTTATTACCCTTTTTAAACTTCTTGTTTGTTGAATACTGAATTTGGTATCCTTTTATACCCTTAACCTTTTTCCAAGTTACTTTTACTGATTTCTTGCCTGCCTTTGCAGAAGCAACTTTTACCTTTTTATTATTTTAGGTGCTGCCGGCTGTGTTGTGGTTTGCGCTGCCGGAGCTGAAGTTGAAGTGCTTGGAGTTGGGGCCGGCTGTGCAGGTGCAGGCGACGGTGCAGGTGTTGGGTTTGGAGTTGGATTTGGCACAGGTGTTGATGAAATAACTGTTACAGGTATAGTGGTTATAACACTGTGGCACATAATATATATCAAGTTATTTCCGCCGGCTGTCCATGTTGAGCTATCGCTTGAATAATCTATATCAAGCCAATCTTCAGAGTCATTGACATTTATAAAACTATAATATGTATCCTTCAAGTCTTCATCATAAAAGCCCTTGCAGATATAAGTATCCGATGTTTTGTTTTTGTAATGAATTACGATTTTTGCACCCGGCTGATAAATTGTATAATCATAATAGTAATCGCCGTCGTCATATGTATGTTTATCTTTATCGCTTACAGTGATGTTGCCGATGTATTCAATTGAAGCAATTGGGTTTTCATCAATATCAACTGTGAAAGGAACATCTATATTGTATACTCTGAAAGAACATTCAACATCATTGCCCGGTTTAAGATGATTTTTGTATTGCGAAGTAGAAAAGTCCAGCTCATGATCAAAATGATTTCCGTCGCTGTCAACAAAGCTGAAATTATCTTCATCATCTTCGTTTGCTTTGGTGTTTTTGCAGGTATATGTAACCGGTGTTTCGCCTTTTTTGGTTACAGTAAGTGTGTTGCCTTCAGAATATATTACATTCCAAAAATTGTAATGGTCATATGCTTCACCATTATCATCAGTTCTAATGTAGCTGTCATAACCTTGGGTTAAAGTGTGATTTTGGGCAAGGGTGAATGTAATGCCGGTTATATCGAAATCTTTAATGTCGATTGTGAAAGGAACATCTATATTATAATCATCACTACGAACAGTAAAGTAACACTGAACATTATCTCCCGTTTTAAGATGATTTCTGCTTTGCGCTGAATCGCAGTCAATCTGGTAAGGAAATAAGTTTCCGTTACCGTCAACGAAGCTGAAATCGTCTTCGTCATCTTCGTTTGCTTTGGTGTTTTTGCAGGTGTATGTAACCTGTGTTCCGTCTTCTTTAGTTTCGGTAATGGTGTTGCCTTCGCTGGAAATTACATTGTCTAAATTATAGTAATCATATTCATCACCGTTATCATCAGTTCTAATGTTGCTGTCATAACCTCGGGTTAAAGTGTGCTTTTGGGCAAGGGTGAAAGAAAAGTTGATTTGTGTTTTATCAACGGTGAATTCAAATGAACTTGAATTATTATATTCTCTAAAATATAAGTAATATGTTTCACCTTTTATAAGTGATGTTTGAAGTTTGAAATTATAGTTTTCGTTATCTAAATCAATATCATCACAATCAGTGATTTCATTTTTATTTTTATCGCAAAGATAAATCATAGGGTCAGTATCATCACTTACGGTGTAATGTGATTCAAACTTGTAAACAGCAGTTTCTTTAGGTACAAAAGAGTACCAATAATAAGTTGAATTTGTTTTATCAAGTTCATCATCTTTGTAAACAAATTCACTTGCTTTTACTGTGTTTTTGCCCAATTCAATTGAGTCGCTTTCAATATCTTTCGCAAATGCTGAAAAATTGACACAAAGCACAGATGTCAAAATCATCATAGCAGAAAGAAATAAACTAATAACTTTTTTCATAAATACACTCCTTTTCAATTTATTATCTGTTATTAGATGTTTTGATTATACCATATTTTAACAAATAAACAAATATTTTATTTTTATATTTTTTGCGTAGATTTTATTTATCTATTGTGATAATATATTTCTATTGTTAAAAAGAGGTATAGAATATGGCTTTAAAAGCGAAGTCGAAAAAGACCGGAAAAATAAATAAAAAAAGTAAAATTATAGCAGGTGTTTGCGTCTTGCTTGCCGTGGTGCTTGGGGTAACGGGCATTTTGCTTTCGTTTTACGGAAATGAAACTGCTTGCTATGATTTCGGCAAGGACAGGGCAAGGGGATATGATTTATCCGAGCATAACGGAAAGATTGATTGGCAGGCATTAAAAGACGAGGTCGATTTTGTATTTATCCGTGTTGGGTATCGGGGATACGGAACAGGTAAAATATGCACCGATAAATGCGCTAAAGATAATTTAAAAAATGCGCAAAAAGTCGGGATACCGTTCGGCGTATATTTTTATTCGCAGGCAGTTGATGAAAAAGAGGCAGAGGAAGAGGCAAGATTTGTTATTAAAACAGTTGCAATGTACAAGCCTAATTTGCCTGTTGTGATAGATTATGAATACCCGATTGATGAAAACGGGGATAACACCGGCAGAATGTGGGAAGCGTCACTTTCAAAAGCCGAATGTACAAAAACTATAAAAGCATTTTGCGAAAAGATTGAAAAGTTCGGTTACATTTCGGGTGTTTATGCATCATCATATCTTTATGATAATGATATAAACACAAAGAAGCTGCCTAAAAGCACTGTTGTTTGGGTGGCAGATTATAACGAAAGTGTTTCAACTTCAAGTCCATATCATATTTGGCAGTATTCAAGAACGGGTAAAAGCGACAGTATTGAAAGCAAATATGTTGATTTAAACTATTGGTACAGTAAAAAACAAAAGGGATAATAAAAGGAGAGAAAAATGAAAAAGATTAGCAAAATAATTTCGGCAATGCTTGTGTTTGCTATGCTGTTTCAGGCACCGTGTGCATTTGCAAGTGTTAAAACCAAAAGCAAGTACACAGGTATTACATATACCCACGCATCAAGATTTGATGATAAAGATTTGATTTATGGTATGGATATTTCACACCATAACGGAAAAATCAATTTTAAAAAGGTAAAAAAAGACGGAATAAAATATGTTTTTGTTCGTGTGGGATACATAGGATATACAAAGTCGGGCTTTTCGCTTAATTATGATAAGAAATACAAAACATATATCAAAGATGCAAAAAAAGCAGGGCTTATGGTAGGTGTTTACTGGTATTCGCAGGCTAAAACTGTAAAAGAAGCGAAGAAAGAAGCAAACGCACTTTTAAAAGCCATAAAAGGATATGAATTGACTATGCCCGTTGTTTTCGACTATGAATTTGCAGACACAAGAGCGGGCAGGCTTGATAGCGCAAAGCTTTCAAAAACCAAAATGACAGCTAATGCGCTCGCATTTTTAAACACCGTATCAAATGCGGGATATGACGCTTGCATTTATGCCAGCGAAAATTTCTTTTTAGAGCATTTATATCCTAATGATATTTCGCAAAGCTATAAAATTTGGCTTGCAAATTACAGCAAAAAGACGAATTACAAGGGCGATTATGAATTTTGGCAGCATACCTCAAGAGGAAGAGTTAAAGGTATGAAAGGCAATGTTGATATTAACTTTTGGTACAAGGGTGAGGATACAACATTCATCGGCACAAGGGTATATACCGGCCAGCCTATTCAATGTGATGTTGCACCTGTCGTGGTAAACGGAAATGAACTTGTAAAAGATGTGGATTACACATTGACTTACAGCAATAATGTGAATATCGGCAAAGCACGCATTACTTTAAAAGGAATCGGAAAGTATAAAGACTTAAAGCAAATATATACATTTAATATTGTGCCTGACAGGGTTAGCGGCGTTAAGTATGTTTCAAGTACGGATAATTCGTTAAGCTTAACCTGGAATGAGGTTTTGGGCGCGCAGTCTTATGTTATCACTGCAGAAAGTTTAAATAATGACGCAACCTTTAAGCAGACTGTTTACGGGGCAAGCGGTACTATTGACGGGCTGATTGCAGGTAATCAGTATATAATCACCGTTTGTGCGCAGGGTGTTGATTCATCAAACAAAACATTTTTGGGCGAAGTATCAAATTATGTATCGGGCAAAACTACGGGAACTAAAATCAGCGGCATAAAAGCAAGTGAAAGGGAAAATACATCACTTACTTTATCATGGTATTTGATAGACGGATGCGAAAGCTATAATATTTTTAAATATGACGCACAGGCAAATGAATATCAATTCATAGGTCAAACATTTAATAATCAAAATACATTTAAGGTAACCGGCCTTAAAGATGCAAGCGAGTATAAGTTTAAAGTTCGTGCAAATAAGGCGAATGTAGCTTGCGAAGAAAGCGATGTTTTCAGCACGGTAACAACGCCAAAGAGGGTTTCAAACAAATCAGTTAAAAGCCGAAGCAGACGCAAAATCACATATTCATTCAAAAAAGTGAATGCCACCGGTTATGAATACCAGTGGTCTACTTATAGAAATTTCAAATATAATTTTAAAACAAAAACCACCAAATCAACTCGTGTAACTATAAAAACAGCGCAAAGCAGGAAGAGATATTATGTTCGTGTTCGTGCTTACAAGCTTGATGAAAATAAAAACAAAGTTTACGGAAGTTGGTCAAAAGTTAAAAGAGTTAAAGTAAGATAGTTTGGGGTGAAGATATGAGCAGAGATTGGATCAAAAATTTAAGAAATATCGAACCTTATATTCCGGGGGAGCAAAGTAAGGATAAAAATATAGTTAAAATAAATGCAAATGAAAATCCATATCCTCCGTCACCAAAAGCAATGGCTGTGCTTAAAAGCTTTGATGCAAATAATTTGCGTTTTTATCCAAATGCAAATTCAACAAAGCTTAAAGAGGCTATTGCAAAGTTTTACGGGGTTGGGGTTGAAAATGTATTCGTCGGCAACGGCTCTGATGATGTGCTTGCGGTTGCTTTTCAGTCGTTTTTTAACAGCGATAAGCCGATTGTGTATCCCGATTTAACATACAGTTTTTATCCCGTTTGGTGTTCTCTTTTCGGCATTAAGTATAAAACTTACCCGGTGGATGATAATTTCAGGATAAATTCCGAAGATTACAAAGAGCAAAACGGCGGTGTGGTTATTCCTAATCCCAATGCACCTACTTCGCTTGGCGAGGGGCTTGATTTTGTAGAAAAAATACTTGATTATAATAATGACAGCGTTGTTATTATTGACGAAGCATATGTTGATTTCGGCGGCACATCAAGTGTTTCGCTTATTGAGAAATATGAAAATCTGCTTGTAACGGGTACATTTTCAAAATCGCGCTCACTTGCGGGGCTTCGTATAGGCTTTGCAATCGGCAGTAAAACCCTTATTGATGTTATGGAAGCGGTTAAGAATTCATATAATTCATATACGGTGGATTCTCTTTCAATTGAAATGGGAACAGCCAGCATTGAAGATAAAGAATATTTTGAAGAAACCTGTAAAAAAGTAATTAAAACAAGAACGAGGGTTACAGATGAACTCAGACTTCTCGGCTTTGATGTGCTTGATTCGCAAACAAATTTTGTTTTTGCAACTCATAATGAGCATAATATGAAATCACTTTTTGAATATCTTAAAACTCAAAAAGTTTTTATCCGCTATTTTTCTTTGCCGAGAATTGAAAATTATGTAAGAATTACAATAGGCACAGACAGGGAAATGGATATTTTCCTTGAAAAAACGAAGGAGTTTATTTTAAATGACAGCAAGTAAAAAAGGCGCAATTATTTTACTTTGGATTTTGAATATAATCAATATCCTTGCAGGCGCAGTATCGCAATTTAAAATTTTGTTTAAAAAAGATATTGATTCGATTATTCCGATAAATGCCCCGCTTTCAGTTAATCAAATTTTAATGGTGAATTTTTTAGTGCTGATTATTATATGCGTGCTTATCTCCGTGATTTTGACTTATCTTGTAACGGATATTGCATATTCACCGATTGAAATATTGCAAAATTTTTCACCTTTGTTTTTAATTCCGAGTGCGGTTGTTTCGCTTGTAGGAATTTTTAATGCTCTCAGGGCAGAAATTTTTTCTGATAAAATTTGGCTTATTGCAGGGGTAATAGTATATTTGGCAGTAAGCATTATTGAAATTTCATGCTTAATAACGGTTAAAGAAGACGCAGAAGATTAAAAATAAGCAAAACAAAACCCGTCAGGTTTAACCTGACGGGTTAGACTGTGGATAAAGTGGCTAAAGCGCACCTCGTCGAAATTAAATAAACCGTTTTGCCTCCCTTGCAAAGGGAGGTGGGTGCAACTTGTTGCACACGGAGGGATTGAAAAATAGCTTGGACATCGAGTCCAAGCTATTTTTGGTGCTTTTTGTCTTTTGCTC
>ERZ791906.2311-NODE-2311-length-11147-cov-10.532005_pt1 | contig 11147 bp, 9 predicted proteins | sample MGYA00510146_ERZ791906 | MGnify/ENA primary metagenome ERZ791906 (study PRJEB30046, sample SAMN00792096) | human gut metagenome | study: EMG produced TPA metagenomics assembly of the A metagenome-wide association study of gut microbiota in type 2...
ACGCCGCACAACAGCCCCGCCGCCAGCAGAAACAGCGCGGTCGTGAGAAAATTGACCAGCAGAAGAACATCGAGATAGATCACGGCCCGGATAAGCCCCGCCCCCTTTTGGGAGATTATAGCAGGAGGAGGACGAAAAATTTGCAGGAAACGGGGGAGGTGGCATATAGTACAACCTCTCAGTCATCGCTTCGCGATGCCAGCTCCCCTGGTAGGGGAGCCCTTGGCAAAGAGGTGAAGTTTACGGCCTGCCAAGGCCTCTCCTACCAGGAGAGGTGTCACCGAAGGTGACGGAGAGGTTGCACGGAGGATAGCCTGCCGGAAACCGCAGAGCGAAATGGAAACGCGGCATGTAGTACAACCTCTCAGTCATCGCTTCGCGATGCCAGCTCCCCTGGTAGGGGAGCCACTGGCGAGTCGGTGGGGGTCGTGCTGGACGAGTAAAGTTTTCTGCAATCGGGAACGACCGGGCTCCGCTGTCTCGATTCACGACTGCTTGCCCAGCGCTCATTGGTAGAGCGTAGTTCCGCAGTCGCTGCCAATGAGAGCAAGGCCCGCTGCTTTGTGCCCAAGTGGGCCTATGCGGACAGCAGGGCTTGCCCGGCCTGCCAAGGCCTCTCCTACTAGGAGAGGTGTCACCGAAGGTGACGGAGAGGTTCATTCCCAATGCCTCTCCCTTTGGGAGAGCTGGCGCGCACCGCTTGAAGGCTTTTTTCATAAATTTTCGAAAAAGACTTGCAAAATATAGGCAAAAGAGGTATAATCCTACTCGCAGCAGCTTTTACCGCTGTAAAGCTCTGGATATATGCCTCTTTAGCTCAGTCGGTTAGAGCACCTGACTGTTAATCAGGGTGTCGCCTGTTCGAGTCAGGCAAGAGGCGCCAACAAATCGGCGGCGGGGATCACACCTGCCGCCTTTTTCATAGATGCGGGTTGTAACTATTTTGTGACATCTTTCACACTTTCTTCAAAATTAACGGTTTCTTAAAAAATGTCCTCTTGAAGAAGCTGTCAGATTGTGGTATACTGCATCTAAGCTTTAGGAAGTTTCCTGAAGCGCTTGGTAGATCAAAGGGTAGGCGCTCCCTTCTTTTTGATAGCAGCTTGGCCTCTGCTTTGCCTTGGTTCTCCGCAGGGCAGGGCAAAGCAGAGGGCTATGCGCTGTTTTTGATGGGGCGTGACAGAACCTTTTCTCCTGCGTCAAAATCTGCATCCTGTCTGCTGTCTGCGTGATGCGTACAAAGTCTTACTTGTACATTTCCGCACAATGTGCTAGAATATGGAAGGCAGTTTTGAATATTAGAACACAGAGAAGAGATCGTTTCCGAAGGTTGTCGGTCTCTTGTAAAGGAAACATCTATGCGTTATACCTATGTGCGGCAGCACGACACGACCGACTGTGCAGCTGCCAGTCTCGCAATGGTGTGCCTCCATTACAAAAAGGAAATCACCATCACCCGCTTACGCGATATGATGGGAACCGACATGAAGGGCACGAACCTCGTGGGCCTGCAGAAAGCCGCCAATGAGCTTGGCTTCAACACGGCCGCCGTCCGAGTGGACCGCGAGAATTTTCTGAGTGATTTCACACTTCCCTGCATTGCGCAGGTCATTACCGACCAGGGGTTGACCCACTTCGTGGTCATCTTCAAGAAGACCACGATCAAGGACGATGATGCCCGCCGCAAGCATGTGTTGAAGGAAGAAGAAAAAAAGGCTGACGCTTCCAAGAAGTACAAGTGCAAGGACTACGTCGTCATCGGCGACCCTGCCAAGGACCTCGAAAAGATCAGCCTGGACAACTTCTATAAAAACTTCACCGGCGTTCTGCTGCTGATGAACCCCACATCGGAGTTCAAGGGCGGCAAGGCAAAGAAAGCTGGCACCAGCGTCAACGGCACCAGCACCGATGCAAACGCCAAGGAGGATAAGAGCACCGGCAAGTACCACATGCTCAAACGGTATTTTGACCTGCTCTGGCCCCAGAAAAAACTTTTTGTTTATGCTATCCTCTGTTCGGTGATCCTTACGGTCATCGGCATCGTCTCCACAGTGTTCAACAAAGCACTGATGGATGAAGTGCTTCCGTATGGGTTGAAGAACTTACTCGTCACCTTGATCCTCGTGTTCAGCGTGGTCAACCTCACGAGCAACCTGCTCAGCACGGTTCGCCAGTGGATCTTGATCTTCCTGTCCATCCGGATCGACATTCCGCTGATGCTGGGCTACTTCGAGCATGTGTACAAACTGCCGATGAAGTTCTTCGCAACGCGGAAGACCGGTGAGATCACCACCCGTTACTCCGATGCAAGCACCATCAAATCGGTCCTGACCAACATCGCGATGACCATCGTGATGGACGTGGTGATGGCCGTAGGCGTTGGCATCGTGCTGTTCCGGATGAACTCCTCGCTGTTCTCGCTCACCCTGTTCAGCACCGCGCTGAGCCTGCTCCTCGTCATCATCTTCAAGCAGCCGTACAAGCGGATCAATGAAGAGACGATGCAGCAGTCCGCAATGCTGAACAGCCAGATGATCGAGAGCCTGCGCGGCATTGAGACCATCAAGTGCAATGCCTGCGAAGACCGCGAGCTGGAAGCTCTGGAACGCGAGTACATCAAGAGCCTGAAGATCAGTCTCCGATCCAGCAAGATCAGCACCGGCCAGTCTCTGGTCTCGATGGTGATTTCCACCCTGCTGAATATGGTGACCACTTATGTGGGCATCATGCAGGTGTTGAACGGTGAGCTGACACTGGGCGGCTATATGGCATTCACCACGCTGTCTGGTTACTTTACTTCTCCGGTGAGCGACCTGATCTCGATGCAGATGTCGATTCAGGAAGCCGATATCTCCATGAAGCGTCTGACCGAGATTATGGATTATGAATCGGAACAGGCCAAAGATGAAGAGCACACCGAGATGGAACAGATCGAAGGCGACATCGAATTCAAAGATGTCACGTTCCGATATGGCAACCGCAGCCCCGCACTGAACCACATCTCCTTCACCATCCCGCAGGGACAGAAGGTGGCGCTGGTCGGCAGCAGCGGCAGCGGCAAATCGACCATCACCAAACTCCTGCTCAAGTATTATGAGCCGGAGAGCGGCGAAATTGATGTGAACGGTATCAACCTCAACGAGTATACCAACGCATCGGTACGTCGTGCGATCTCTTACGTCCCGCAGAATGTCGAGCTGTTCAGCAAGACACTGTTTGAGAATATCCGGATCTCGCGTCCGGAAGCTACCCTTGAGCAGGTCAAGGACGCTGCCAAGAAGGCAGATGCACATGAGTTCATCCGCAAGCTGCCGCTGCAGTACAACACCTATCTGGAGGAAGCCGGCAACGGCTTGTCCGGTGGTGAGAAGCAGCGCATTGCATTGGCTCGTGCCTTCCTGAAGGACTCGAACCTCTACATTCTGGACGAATCGACCAGCAGCTTGGACTTTGGCACAGAGAATACCATTTTTGATATGATTTACAACCAGCTGGCTGACAAGTCGATGCTCATCGTGGCACACCGCCTGTCCACCGTTCGTGACTGCGACCAGATCCTAGTCATGGATCACGGTGAGATCGTGGAGCGCGGCACACACGATGAACTGCTGGCAAAACAGGGCAAGTATTACGAGCTTTGGAACTTGCAGCAGGGCATCTTCCGCCGCAAGAAGGAAGAGCCGAAACCCGTTGCTCATGCCGCAGTGGTCGAGGAAGACGACGACGGCGGCGAGGCGATCACTTATTAAGTTGCAATCGAGTGCGCACTCGATTACATAAAAATGGCTTTGGATGGTTGCGCAGCCTGAAGAAGTCCTAAATTCGATTCAATCATTTGAAGGGAGTAATTCATTATGATGATGCCTGCAAACTACTCTGTTATCGCAGAGAACGAGATGACCTATGTTGTTGGTGGTGGCGTGATCGAGGCTATCGGCGCTGTTACCGCTCCGATCTGGACCGCTGCTAACGTCAAGACCTTCAACACCAACATTGTTACCCTGGTGGGCAACGCTTTTGTTGACAACTTCGTCCACGGCACCGTTGGCTATGTCTTCTCTGAGGGCGCTTCTTGGAAGGGCCTGGGCGAGAGCCTGAAGGGCACCTTCGTTGCTAAGAATGGCCAGGCTGGTGAGACCTTCGCTAAGGTTCTGGGCAACGTTGCTGCTATCTACAACCTGGGCAACGCTACCGTTGCTAACAAGGCTGGCGACGTTAAGCTGTTCAAGTCCACTCCTTCCGCTAAGTACACCTTTAAGGATGCGGATGGCAATGTCGTTGGCTCTATTTGGTAATTAACCAAGCCTGAATAGGTAGAGTATTTCATTTGCACCGCCCTACATTGTAGGCGGGGCTGATGATAATGCCTCGTAATGGTGTGCCAGGAGGCGTAAGCCTTCTGGCACACCTTATTTTTATAATGTCACTTATTATATCCCCTTGAAAAGCGTGGATGCAGACGGTCTGTCTGCGGCACCGGAGGAGTGTAATAGGTGATCGTGTGTGGAAAATAAGCAACAAAACGGAAACGTGTCATGTGGTACAACCTCTCCGGTATCCGTGAAACGTGGCATGTAGTACAACCTCTCAGTCAGCGCTTACGCGCTGCCAGCTCCCCTGGCAGGGGAGCCTCTGGCGAGAAGGCAAAGTTTGCGCAATGCCAAGGCCTCTCCTACCAGGAGAGGTGTCACCGAAGGTGACGGAGAGGTTGCACGGAGGAAAGCCTTCCGGAAAACGGTAAAGCAAAACGGAAACGTGTCATGTGGTACAACCTCTCAGTCAGCGCTTACGCGCTGCCAGCTCCCCTGGTAGGGGAGCCATTGGCAAAGAGGTGAAGTTTACGGAATGCCAAGGCCTCTCCTACCAGGAGAGGTGTCACCGAAGGTGACGGAGAGGTTGTACGAAGGATAACCTGACCGTGAGGTGCGCTTATGCCTGTGACAAACCTGCCCTATGATTCGCGGTTGAATGAGCGAGCGAAGGATTTGCGACGGAAAATGACCCCGCAGGAACGCAAATTATGGTATGCGTTTTTGAGAACCTATCCGGTGAAAATCTACAAGCAGAGAGTCATAAAGTTCTTTGTGGTAGACTTTTACTGCGCTGAGGCGAGATTGGTTATTGAACTCGATGGCTCGCAGCATTATACTGAACAGGGCAAAGTTTACGACGAGGAACGAAGTGCTATCATGGAAGGCTATGGCATTGAGGTGTTGCGTTTCTCAAACCGCGAGGTGAATCAGCAATTTGATGCGGTATGTGAACGCATTGATGAACGGATTCGCTGCCGGATGGCTGAACCGTGAAACGGAACAGTAGCATGTGGTACAACCTCTCAGTCGGGCTTATGCCCGCCAGCTCCCCTGATAGGAGAGTCTCTGGCGAGGAGGCGAAGTTTGCGCAATGCCAAAGCCTCTCCTACTAGGAGAGGTGTCACCGTAGGTGACGGAGAGGTTGTACAACGGCAGACCTTCCGGCAACAATGAAGCCCCGATCTATTTTCCATAGACGATGACCTATTGCAAAATCTAAAGAAACAGGTGGACGATACCATGAGAGAAATTCAAGTTGCAGAACACAAGACCCTGAAGCTGACCAATGTGCTGTCGCGCAAGGTGGAAGTTGAGGATATGGGCAATCTGGCCATTGTGCTGACCCAGATGCAGAACTTTATCCGCAGCCATGACGCCATGCCGGTTGGCCCCATCGTGCAGTGCGTGAAGATGCGCAAAGGCCCCAACCCCACGGCGGAGATCTACTTCATGCAGCAGGTCAACCAGCTGATCCCCCGGCTGGACCCCGGCTACCAGATGGACGCTCTGCTGCGGGTGCGCAACTGCCTGTATGCCCACTACACCGGCCCCATGAGCTACAGCAACCTCGCCAGCCAGAAACTGGATATCTATGCGTTCGAGCATGAGATCGAGACGACCGGCGATTCGTACAGCGTCTATGTCAATCAGGACGACGACAACGGTGTGCTCGACGTCTTTATGGAGACCAAGTGATTATGACGACCATTCAGAACCTTTCCGACCTGCAGGATCGCCGCATCATGATGGAAAAGCGTGTGCCGCCCTTTGGCTACGCGATGATCCTTCTGGTGGCGGGCCTGCTGGTCTTCCTGACCATCTGGAGCACCCAAAACTACCGCACCTACGTCAGCCAATCGGCCGGCACGGTGCAGGCAAGCAACAAGACCTATATCATGTCCAGCTACTCCGGCTCCATCACTGAGCTCAACATCTCGGAGGGCAGCTATGTCAACGAGGGCGACCTCATCGCCCATGTCAAGAGCACCGACATCGACATGCAGCAGGACAGCTACAAGAGCCAGCTGGAGATCTATCAGAAGCAGAAGGCGCAGTACGAAAAGCTGCTGAAGTCCATTCAGGACGACACGAACTATTTCAGCGAGACCGACCTGGACGACCAGCCCTACTATTACCAGTATGAGAGCTACAAGAGCCAGGTGCAGCAGAAGGCCTTTGACGCTTCGCCCTATCAGGCGGCGGGCTACTCCGACGAGCAGATCAAGGCCCTGATGGAGCAGAACCAGAGCGAGATTGAGGCACTGTACTACTCCACGCTGCAGTCCATCACCAGCAACCTGACCAGTGTGCAGACCAACATCGACAACATTCAGGCCCAGCTGGATACGCTGGCAAGCGGCGCGAACGATTACTACATCTATGCGCCCACGTCCGGCGTCATCCACATGGACACCCCTTATAAGGCGGGCATGGTGCTGAGCGCCGGTTCGGCACTGGCCACCGTGGCCAGCGAGAACAGCGATCAGGAGATCGTGGCGGCCCTGACCGTCAGCGACCGGCCGCTCATCAACGTGGGCGACCCCTGCAAGATCGCCATCACCGGCCTGTCGGAGTATTCCTATGGCAACCTGACCGGCACGGTGACTTCCATTGACAGCGATGTGACCTCCACCGAGTCCGGCTCGTACTACAAGATGACCATCAAGCCCAACAGCACCTATGTGGTGAGCAACAGCGGCGACAAGGTCGATCTGGCCAACGGCATGAGCGTGACCGCCCGTGTCGAGTACGACAAGCTGACTTACTTTGAATATGTCATGGAGGCCCTGGGCGTTTTGTTCCGTTAAACAGCGTCCGCAAACTCAACGCCCAAAGAGGTACGATAGAATGAAACTGAACCCGAAACAGCTGGCCGTAAGCGCCGCCCTGCTGGGCCTGCTGGCCGCAGGCGCAGCGCTGCCCGCAGCCGCAGCCAGCCCCATTTCTGCCCCGGCTGCCATCACCTTCCCGTGGAGCCCTGTGGCGGCTGAGAGCGTGGAAACAGGGGACTATGCCCCCACCATGACCGTGGGCACGGCCCAGCAGCTTTCGCCGGTGGTCCAGCCGCAGAAAGCAGCCAGCCGAAACGGCGTGAGCTACGTTTCCGATAACCCGAACATCGTTTCGGTCGGGGAGGACGGCGTGGCGCAGGCGGTGGGCCTGGGCACGGCGAACATCACGGCCACCTGTGGCGATGTCAGCTGCACCTACACCATCACCACCCAGCCCGACAGCACGATGATCGCGACGGAGATGGACATCACGCTGGCCTCCAGCACCATTGCCGTGGGCGACACCACGTCGGTCTCGCTGGCGGTGCTGCCCACCACGGCAGCAAACTATATCAGCGTTTCGCTGAGCTCCTCCGATCCCGGCGTGGCCACCGTGAACAACTTCGGCAAAGTGACCGGCGTGGCCCCCGGCAAGGCGACCATCACGGCCACCGCTGGGGATGTGACCTGCTCGGCGACCGTGACCGTCGTGGCGGCCTCCTCCAGCTCGGCGTCCACCGGCCCGGTGGAGTCCATTTCCCTGAACACGAACTATATTGTGCTCAAGCCGGGTGCTTCCGGCACCATCACCGGCTCGGTGGCCCCCTCTTCGGCCTCCCAGAAGCTGACCTTTATCAGCAAGGATAAGAAGATCGCCACCGTGAACGGAAGCGGCGTCGTGACCGGCGTTGCCACCGGCGCGACCTCCATCATCGTTTCCAACGGTAAGGTCTCTTCGTCGGTGACGGTCATCGTCAACCGCACGGCGTCTGCGTCCAGCAGCGGCACGGACAGCACCGGGGAGGGGACGGCTCCGGCGGAGACCGACCCCATCGTGGCCTCCATTGAGAATGCGGCCTCCGATACCATCTCCTACCCGCAGAGTCAGGTCCCGGTGTTGACAACCGCGATGCTGAACGCCCTGCGCACCACGGGCCGCACCCTCGTGCTGGAAGCGGAGGACTACACCCTGACCGTGGACGGCTCTACCATCCGCAACACCACCAGCGAGGTGAACACCGCGCTGACCTTTTCGCCCGACGAGTACGGCCTGCGCTTCATCCTGAACGAGGGGGCGGCCATGCCCTGCGGCGTGACCATCACCATGACCGGCGAAAATGCCGGGTATAGCCGCCTGTACCTGCACAACGCCGTGAGCGGGAAGTGGCAGTTCCTCAACAGCTACAAGGACGGCGTGGCACATGCCGACGTGGCGGGCGAGTATCTGCTGACCAACCAGAATCTGCGTTTCACCAGCATCAATTGGACCTTCTTCATCGGCGCAGGCATCCTTGTGGTGGCCTGCCTCATCGCGTACGTCGCGGTCAAGAAGCGGTACTGGTTCTGGTAATTCCGCAGGCAATCAAAACAGAAAACGCAAAAAGCGATGGCCGTTTCGGGCCATCGCTTTTTGCGTTGGAGAGTTTTGCTTTATAGTTTGAAATACCCCGCCGGTTCATCGTCCTGGCTGCGGTGCTCCATCAAAAAGGTATCGAGCCAGCGGCCATGGCAGTCCCGCGCGATGCGCTCACGGCGGCCCACCAGACGGAACCCGCATTTCAGGTGCAGACCTTTGGACGCTGCATTGTCCTGCAAGACCGTGGATTGCAGCGTCCAGTAACCGGCCGCTTCGGCCTGCTGGCAGAGTGTGGTGAGCAGGTGATACCCCAGCCCCCGGCCCCGGAACCGTTCGCCGATGTAGATGCTGACCTCGGCCACGCCCCGGTAGCACCAGCGGGGATCGACCCGGTGCAGGGCCGTCCAGCCTGCCAGGACGCCATCGTCCTCCACGACAAGGCGGCATTCTTTGATGTGGGAGGCATCCCACGCGGGATAGGGCGGGCAGTCGGTCTGGAAGGTGGCGTGCTCGGTGGCGATGCCTTCCAGATAGATCTTGGATACTGCCGGCCAATCTTCCGGCGTCATGGGCCGGACTGTGATCTTGTTCATACGTTCCCCTGAACGGAGCCGCAATGCTCCGCGATTCCTTAAAAATTCTTCCGATTCTTTCAGTATAGCAGACTTTCCGGCAAAGTACAATGTTTTTAACCGGAAACTGCACGCCTGCCCGGCAGGTGGCCGCCGGCGCGCTGGCTTCGCGCGGGAGGCGTTCTTTTTTGTCCGATATATCTTTTCGAAAACGGCCGGTTGTGCTACAATAGAAGAAAACTCTGGCTGCTTTCGCTCGTGCAGAGCACGATGACAGCCCGGTTGGAGGAGACGTGCGCTCCGGGCCGGGGCAGCGAAAAGGAGGGTGCCGATGAAAAACATCCTGAGACGGCTGGCCGTGCTGGTCTGCCTGATGCTGGCACTGGCCCTGCCCGCCTTTGCCGAAGGGGAAAAGGGCGAGGCCAACATCACCCCGCAGACCACAATGAAGGAACTGCGCGAAAACCCCAGCATCAAGGGGGCGGGCATTTACACCTATGTATATGTCTGGGAGCGGGATTGTGGACTGCTGAAAAGCAGCAAAGACAACGATACGATGCTGGATGTGATCGGAAAAGAATCCATCAACAGCTGTGTGGCTGGGATGAACTTTCTGATCGACACGTATAATACAGGAACACAAATTACGTACAAACTCTATACGCCGGAAGAAATTGCAGAGGACAAGACGCGCGACCATGCGGAACTCTATTATTTCCCGGCAGATAAGCCCAATGCAAAATATGCGGTCGTGCTTTCGGGCAACGCTCTGTTTTACAGCGGCGAGATGCGGGGCGGTGTTTCCACTGCATGGGAACTGCATCAAAAAGGATATGCGGTATTTGCACTTCGGTATCGGATCGGAAGTGAAGCAAAGGCCAACGCACCGATTCAGGACCTTGGCCGTGCGATTCAACTGATTACGGCCAACGCAGAAAAATTCGGGGTCCAGACGGAAGATTATGCGCTGCTGGGATATTCTTCCGGTGGTCAGATTGCGGGCGTATTCTGCGGGCAAGAAGTGGGATATCCTCGTTACAATGTGCCTCGGCCCGGCGTACTGCTGTTGGCGTATCCGATCAATAATTTCTATGAAGCAAAACCGATTTACCGTTGGCTGATCGATACGTATTCGGAAGATCTGCGCTACTACGATTATAATATTTCCGGCTGTGTGACACCGGATTTTCCGCCAACATATTTCTGGTATGGGTTGAATGACATTTTGTTGATGGCCTTCAATTATTATGAGCAGGGCCCGGCACTTCAAAAAGCACTGGCGAGAAATGGTGTTCCGTACCACGAAAGTGTGTACAAATGTGCGTTCCACGGTATTGGCATAGCAGAGGGAACGGATGCAGAAGGCTGGCTCAACGATGCCACCGCCTTCTGGGAAGAGCAGACCGCGCAGGCGCAGCAGCCTGCCGCATAAGGAGCAAGAAAGGAAGCGTTGTAGGATGAAGAACTGGAACGAGACGTTCCGCAGCCTGAATGTGGGCCTGCCGGACGATGTGGAGCGGCTGAAAGCCGCCGGGTATTATCAGGAGGCCATCGAGCGGATCGACGCCTATCTGGCCGAGGACTGGACGGTGACACAGAACAGCCCCCGCAGCCAGGGCGCGGAACCGGTGGGAGAGGAGCTGCCCCAGAACCCCACGCCCCACGGTGTGGAGGCCCTGCGGGACGCGATGCTGGCCCAGCGGGAGATGATGCGCCGCATCCCGGCAGAATACTGCTACACCGAGGACGAAGCCATGGCCCGGATGCAGGGGCTGGTGCGGGACTTCACGCGCGAGGAGTTCCGGCTTCTCGTGAAGGAGGGCCGGGTGGACTGGCGGTTCGTGGAAGGGGAGAAGCACTACCTCGACCGCTTTGCCGAAACGCTGCTGGCGACCCATGCCGACCTCGCCGCCCG
>ERZ791906.2323-NODE-2323-length-11082-cov-2.366283_pt1 | contig 11082 bp, 9 predicted proteins | sample MGYA00510146_ERZ791906 | MGnify/ENA primary metagenome ERZ791906 (study PRJEB30046, sample SAMN00792096) | human gut metagenome | study: EMG produced TPA metagenomics assembly of the A metagenome-wide association study of gut microbiota in type 2...
AAAGCAGCTGGGCTTCTATGATGTATATGAAACCGCGATCGGTGCGGATCTTGGTGCCATGACAGAAGCAGAGCACTATGTAAAGGAAGTGGCGACAGGAGAACTGCCATTCCTTCTGACAAGCTGTTGCCCGTCCTGGTCAATGCTTGCTAAAAAATTCTTCCCGGAGACGATCGACAAGATTTCCAATGCACTCACACCTATGGTGGCAACTGCCCGTGTGATCAAAGAAGAACATCCGGATGCCAGCGTTGTCTTTATCGGACCTTGTGCATCCAAAAAGCTGGAGGCTTCCCGCCGTACAGTGCGTTCCGATGTGGATTTTGTTATCACATTTGAAGAACTTGTTGGTATGTTTGAAGCAAAGGGTATCAAGCTCGAAGAGATAGAGCCACAGGACGAAATGCAAGATGCGACCGGAGCCGGACGTGGCTACGGTGTTGCAGGCGGTGTTGCTGCTGCGATTGAAGAATGTATCAGGGAATACTATCCGGATGTCGATGTCAATATCGAGCATGCAGAAAGCCTTGCGGAATGTAAAAAGATGCTGATGCTTGCGAAAATGGGCAAGAAGAACGGATGCCTGATCGAGGGTATGGCCTGCCCGGGCGGCTGTGTAGCCGGTGCCGGAACGAATATTGCGATTCCACAGGCAATCAAAGAGGTCAATAACTTTAAAGCACATTCGGAAAAGAAGATTCCGGAGATGGAGGAAAATCATGACTAAGATCAGAACAAGATTTGCGCCCAGTCCGACAGGAAGGATGCATGTAGGTAATCTGCGTACTGCATTGTATGCTTATCTGATTACCAAGCATGAGGGTGGCGATTTCATTCTGCGTATTGAAGATACAGATCAGGAAAGACTGGTAGAGGGAGCGGTTGATATCATCTACCGTACACTTGAGAAAACAGGTCTTGTCCATGATGAAGGACCGGACAAGGATAAAGGGTTCGGACCTTATGTACAGTCCGAAAGACAGGCACAGGGTATTTATTTAAAATATGCCAGACAGCTGATCGAAAAGGGCGAGGCATATTATTGCTTCTGCGATAAGGAAAGGCTGGAATCTCTGCATCAGGTCATTACGATGGCAGACGGCAGTACAAAAGAGATCAATGTTTATGACAAACATTGCCTGCATCTGTCCAAAGAAGAGGTAGAGGCAAATCTGGCTGCCGGTAAGCCATATGTTATCCGGCAGAATGTACCGAGAGAAGGTACAACAACGTTCCATGATGAATTATACGGAGATATTACAGTTAATAACGATGAACTGGATGATATGATTCTGATCAAGTCAGACGGTTATCCGACTTATAACTTTGCGAATGTAGTAGATGATCATCTGATGGAGATCACACACGTTGTAAGAGGAAATGAGTATTTATCCTCTTCTCCGAAGTATAATCGTCTGTATGACGCATTTGGCTGGGAAGTACCGAAGTATATCCACTGTCCGCTGATCACAGATGAAAATCATCAGAAGCTTTCCAAGCGCTGCGGACATTCTTCTTATGAAGATCTTGTGGATCAGGGATTTTTAACAGAAGCAATCGTCAACTTTGTGGCACTTTTAGGATGGAGCCCGGTTGGAAACGAAGAAATTTTTTCGCTGGATGAACTCATCAAGGCATTTGATTATCACCATATTTCCAAGTCACCGGCGGTATTTGATTATACAAAGCTGAAATGGATGAATGGGGAATATATCAAAGCAATGGATTTTGATAAGTTCTATGAAATGGCACTGCCACATATCAAAAATGTGATCAAGAAAGATCTGGATCTGAAAAAGATCGCTGAGATGGTCAAGACAAGAATTGAGATTTTCCCGGATATCGAGCCTTTGATCGATTTCTTTGAAGAATTACCGGAGTATGACGTGGCAATGTATACGCATAAGAAGATGAAGACAACAACTGCATCTTCACTGGAAGTATTAAAAGAGCTTCTGCCGATCTTTGAAGAACTCACAGATTACTCTAATGATTCCCTGTACAAGACGCTGCTTGCTTATGTAGAGCAGAAGGGCTGCAAGAATGGATACGCAATGTGGCCGGTTCGTACAGCTGTTTCCGGAAAGCAGATGACACCTGCGGGTGCAACTGAGATCATGGAGATCATCGGCAAAGAGGAATCTTTAAAACGAATCAGAAAGGGCATTGAGCTGCTGGAAAATGCCTCAGAATAAAAAAATGATACCGTCTCCTGCGCAGCAGGAGGCGATCTGCTTCGGGGAGGGCACCATGCTGGTGCTTGCCGGCCCCGGAAGCGGAAAAACAGCAGTGATCACACAACGTATCCGTTATCTGGTGGAGGAGCGGCATATCACACCATCCGATATTTTAACGATCACATTTACGAAGGCTGCTGCACTTGAAATGAAGCAGCGGGCTTGTCAGATATGCCGGGGCGCAGAAAACGCTGTATTTGGAACATTTCATTCTGTTTTTTTTCAGATCATCAGATCTTCTTCAAAATTCCAAAATTATTCCATTATGACAGAACAACAAAAATTACAGATATTAAGACCGCTTTTAAAAGGGAAAAAGCTGGATTGTGTGCAGATGTCTTCTTTTTGTGAGCAATTTTTATCCGATCTCAGTTTTTACAAAAATACCGGACGGGAAAGAGAGGAAAAAGCAGGGCAGAAACAGGCAGTGCAAAAACAAGCAGAGCAGAAACAAACAGCGCAAGAAAAAGCAGGGCAAAATCAGGCAGAGCAAATGCAGCTGCATGAGCTGCGTCAGGCTTACGAACAGTGCTGTAGAAAACGATGGCTGCTTGATTTTGATGATATCCTGATATACTGTTACAGATTGTTGATGGAAGATTCCGGAATGCGCGGCAGATGGCAGAGCAGGTTTCGGTATATTCTGATCGACGAATTCCAGGATATCAATGATGTGCAATATCAGATCATAAAGTTGCTTAGTGCTAACTATGAGAATCTGTTTGTGGTAGGGGATGATGATCAGGCAATTTATTCTTTCCGCGGGGCTGATCCATCCTATATGCACCGTTTTTTAGAAGATTACCCAAAGAGCAGACAGGTAAAACTCAATATCAACTATCGATGCGGTGACCGGATCCTTGCACTGGCCGCCAGATCAATTGCACATAATAAGTATAGGTTTGAAAAGGAAATAAAAGCCGGTAATAGTGGAGAAAACCGGGTGATCGCAACATGTTTTCAAAACCGGGCGGAAGAACTCTCTTTTTTAACAGAAGAAATCCTGACACATCTAAATGAAGGGCTGACAGCAATCCTGGTCAGAACCAACCGGATGGCAGAGCAGGTTTCGGAAGCCTGTTTTCGCAGGCAGATTCCCTATCAGATGCGGGAGAAGAAGCAGGATTTTTATGCACAGAAGTGTGTCGTGGAAGTTTTGTCCGTGATACGTTTTGTGGCAGAGGGCAGAAATCGTAGTGATTTTATGGCATTTATGAATAAGCCTGTGCGTTATATCAATAGAGAAATGCTGCAGAAGGAATCCGTAGATCTTTGGGCATTACTGGAAGAATGCAGGGAAGATCCGGAACAATACCGGATCATACAAAAGCTGCAACAGGATCTTGCTATGGTGGAAATGCTGGATCCGTTTGGCGCGATCTCATATATCAGAAAGGTGATGCAGTATGACTGCTGTCTGAGCCAGGGAGAGACAGGAGAAAAGGAGAAGGAAATACTCGATGAGCTTCTGGAGCGGTGCAGGGAATTTCACAGCCATACAGCATTTCTTTCCCATATTGCAGCGTACAGAAGTAAGCTGGAGCAGGAAAGCAACAGAAAACAGCCTGAGGCAGATCAGGGTAACGCAAAGCGGAATCCGGTGCGGATCATGACCTATCATGGTTCTAAGGGACTGGAGTTTGATACGGTTTTTCTGCCGTTTCTGAACAGTGGAGATGTGCCGCATGGCAGGAATTTGTCAACTATGGAACTGGAAGAAGAGCGGCGGCTGTTTTATGTGGCAGTAACGAGGGCAAAAAAATCCCTGTATCTTTCCTGTGAAGGAATGGTACAGGGAGAGAACAGACAATCTGTTTTTTGGGCAGAGCTGAAAGATTATCTGGAACCCTTGGAGCTTTCGTCGATCAGTTCATCAAATTCGACCTGATCGAGATATTCGTCAAATGCATCTGATACAGCATCATATTCATCCTCATCTTCGATAAAGAACAGCTCCGGTTCTGCATTCGGATCGGATTCATCTTCCTTATAGCCGTAGATCCAGACTTCGCCGTCTTCATTTTCCCCTTTTTCGTCCAGTGGAAGCAGAATGATATAATCTTTTTCGTTCACCGTTAATATCGTGATAATGGCGCAGGTGACACTTTCTCCGTCTTCCAGCTCCATTGTAACAGTCATTTCTTCATCGTAGTCTGCCGCCTGAATTGCTTCTTTTTTACTCATGATTTTCCTCGCTTCTCTTTGAATGGTTTCCTATTGTCATAAGATATGATATAATAAATGCAAAGAGAAAACAAGCATCTGCAAAGCAGATAGGTAAAAAAGGGAAGAAAATATGACATTAGAGTACAGCATCAGCGCCGGACATCCATTTTGTATGGGTGTGATGAGCCAGACAAACGGAATCCATATCGCAATGCCTTTCCCGGAAAGCGAAGGAAAGGAGTGTGGTATGCTCCTATATAAAGCAGGCCATGAGCTTGCCAGGATCGTATTTCCGGAATGCTATAAAATGGGAGAGGTATATGTGCTTTTTATCAATATGCAGATGGAAGCGGATTATACATATCTCTTTTTCTGCGGAGAAGAGCAGTTTACGGATCCTTATGCCCATATCATACGCGGCAGGGAAAAATGGGGCAGACGGAAAGAGGACAGACCGCGGGCTGCATTTGCGGAGGATACATTCGACTGGGAAGATGATATGCCGCTGCGGATACCTTATGAAGATTCTGTTTTATATTCACTGCATGTACGTGGTTTTACAAAGCACGCAAGCTCACAGGTCAGTGCACGCGGTACTTTTGCGGGACTCGCAGAGAAAATCCCTTATTTACAACAGCTTGGTATTACAGCTATAGAATGTATGCCGGTCTATGAATTTGACGAGATCATTCCGAATCCTGCTTATCAGGAAAGCCTGAAACTGCGGGATAACGGGCAGGCAGCTTATCTCGAAGAGCCTGCATGGAAGCAGCGCATCAATTACTGGGGCTTCGGGGACGGAGAAACCTATTATATGGCACCAAAGGCTGCTTATGCAAAAGATCCGCAGCATGCAGACAGAGAACTGAAGCTGCTGATCAGACAGCTTCATAAAAATGGAATAGAAATCATTTTACAGATGTATTTTTCACCGCGTTATACGCAGGGATATATCAGGGAAGTGCTCCGATACTGGGTCAGCTGTTATCATGTGGATGGATTTCATTTGTTTGGTACAGATATTCCGATGCGGCTTTTGGGAACGGATCCGTATTTAAAGCATACAAAGCTGATCCATGAGAATCCGGAGGCTGATGCGGTATATAAAGGAAAGAAAATACCGTATTACAGAAATCTGGCGTGCTACGGAGATGCATTCCGATATGATGCCAGACGTTTCCTGAAGGGAGACGAGGGCATGCTTTCCGTGATGGCAGAGCATATGAGACAGAACAGCAGTCTGGAGGGTGTGATCAATCACATTACGGATTACAGAGGCTTTACCCTTTCGGATCTGGTCTCTTACGATCGAAAGCATAATGAAGAAAATGGCGAAGATAACAGGGACGGCAGCGATTATAATTATAGCTGGAACTGTGGCGTAGAGGGAAGCTCCCGCAAACGTGCAATTTTGCAGATACGGCTGGCTCAGCGGAAGAATGCACTTGCCATGCTTTTTTTGTCGCAGGGGACGCCCCTTTTATTGGCAGGTGATGAAATGGGACGCAGCATGCAGGGGAACAACAATGCCTATTGTCAGGATAATAAGATCAACTGGCTGGACTGGAAGCTGCTGGAAAAGGAAGCAGAGCTGTTTACCTATACAAAAGAGCTGATCCGCTACCGGAAAGAACATCCGATCCTGCACAGCAGGCAGACGATGCAGATCATGGACAGCCTCTCCTGCGGATATCCGGATCTGTCTTATCATGCGGAGCAGGCATGGTATGCACATTTTGAGAATTATTACAGACACATGGCAGTTTTATATTGTGGCATGTATGAGAAAAAGCCGGATGGAACAGAGGATGACTTTATCTACATCATCTGGAATATGCACTGGGAAAAGCATACGTTTGCACTGCCCACGCTGCCACAGGATTATGACTGGACAGTCAGTATGACAACAAAGGAAATTCCTCAGCAGGATACGGCAGATAAAACCGAAAAGGAAGAAAAAACGGTGGAAGCTGAGACATCAGCGGAACAGGCGCGTGAGATCACGGCGCTGGGGCGCAGTGTTATTGTGCTGACAGGCAAAAAGCAGGAATTCAAAAAGAAAAAGAGGCATAAAAAATGAGACCGATCAGTCATTTTATAACGATCACACATCATAAAATATTGGTTATGCAGGGCTGTTTTAAAGTAGGGCTTTACTGGCAGGGGCTCATGCACGATCTGTCCAAATACGAACCGTCGGAATTCTGGGTTGGTGCAAAGTACTATCAGGGAACGAGAAGTCCGAATAATGCAGAACGTGAGGAAAAGGGATATTCCGGTGCATGGCTGCATCACAAGGGCAGAAACAAACACCATTATGAATACTGGATCGATTACAGCATGCGGGAGATAGAAGGCGGTATTGCACCGGCGCAGATGCCTGTCAGATATGTGATCGAGATGTTTATGGACAGAATCGCAGCCAGTAAGGTGTATAACAAAGATAAATATACAGATGCATCGCCACTGGAATATTATAAACAGGGTAAGAACCGGAATCTGATTCATCCAAAGACGGCAAAGCAGCTTGAAATTTTGCTCCGTATGCTGGCCTATGAAGGGGAAGAGAAAACATTTACTTATATCAGAACGGTAATACTGAAGCATAAGAAGTAACAAAACAACACTCTTTTCATACTCTAATATAGAGAAAGAAAGGAGTGTTTTTGTATGAACTGTATTTGGATTTTATTGTTACTTTGCTGTTGTAATAACGGATGCGGAAATGGTTGTGGAAATGGTAACAGAAATGGATGTGGAAATGGCGGCAGAAAAGAAGAGCGCAGATGTGAATGCAATTCCTGTCAGCCGACACCACCGCCGAGACCGCTTCCGCGCCCGCCTTTTGCTCCGCAGCCCGGCTGTGGCTGTAGTGCATCGGAGATGAGCGAAGAAGAAGCTTGATACGAGTTTTTGTGTAATAGGAACGAAGTTTCCTGTTACATAAGAAAAAGAAAAGGCTGTCACATGTGGCAGCCTTTTCTTTTTCTTAAAATAATTGCATGATACTTTTTATCACAAAGATCAGTCAGCGGATTTTACCTGCTTCCAGTATTCGTTATACAGATTGTCGCCGTCTACGCCTAAATAATCAAAGGTTTCAAGATTATTGTACTCTGAGAAATCAGGGAATGCGACCTTGCTGTTTTTAATGTCTTCATCTTCGATATTTGCCTGTGCAGCTGTATTCGGGGTAGAGTATGTGATATACTCAAAGTTCTTCAGTGCGATATCTTCACGGCACATGAAATCAATAAACTTTTCTGCATTTTCTTTATTCTTTGCATTTTTCGGGATTACCCAGGATTCGATCCATACATTTGTGCCTTCCTTCGGGATCACATATTCCAGATCCGGGTTTTCACGCTGGGTATAAATGGCTTCACCGGAGTAGATGACACCGATCGCAGCCTCATTACCGATCATCTTATCACGTACCTGATCGATGACATAAGCCTGTACAAGCGGTTTCTGGTCGATCAGAGTCTGTGCGGCTTCTTTTACCTGTGCTTCATCTGTTGTGTTCATGGAATAGCCAAGTCTCTTTAAAGCAACCATAAATGCATCACGTACGCTGTCCTGCATCAGGATGTTATCCGCATATTTCTCATCCCATAATACATCCCAGGAATCGATCGGCTCATCAACCATTGTCTTGTTATATAAAATACCAACGGTTCCGAAGCAGTATGGAATGCTGTATTTGTTTTCCGGATCAAAGCCCTTGGACTGTTCAAAATACTGTTCACCGATGTTCTTGACATTCGGAATGTTGTCAAAATTGATCTCTGCAAGCAGATCATTCTCGATCATTTTCTGGATCATGTAATCGGACGGGCATACAACGTCATAATTGCTTGTACCGGATTCCACCTTCGGATACATGATCTCGTTTGTCTCAAATTCATCATAGACAACGTGGATGCCTGTTTCTTCTTCAAACTGGTCCAGCGTATCGGGATCGATATATTCTCCCCAGTTGTAAACGACTACCTCGCCGTTTGTTCCGGTGCTGCTTTTGCCACAGCCTGTAAGACAGGCTGCAAAAGCCATTGTAAGTGCCAGTGTCAGTAATACTTTTTTCTTCATGTGTTCCTCCTCGTAGATGTTTTTTTATTATGCAATGTCCTTCTTGCCGGGCTTTTTGTTGATGAACAGTAAAAGCAGCAGAACGGCGACAAAGATGATAGTGGAAAGTGCATACATTTCCGGTTTGATGCCTTTTTTTACCTCTGTGTAGATCTTGGTCGATAACGTATCAACGCCGGGACCTTTTGTAAAGTGGGTGATGATAAAATCATCCAGTGACATAGTAAATGCCATTAAAAATCCGGTAAAAATGCCGGGAAGCAGATCCGGGAAAACAACCTTGAAAAATGCATATGGATGAGATGCACCGAGGTCAAGTGCCGCTTCATAGGCACTTCTGTTGACCTGCTTCATTTTGGGCATAACACTTAATATGACATATGGAATGTTAAAAGTAATATGTGCCAGCAGTATGGTTGTAAAACCAAAAGTCATGCCAAGACTCAGATAGAGCAGCATGAGAGAGATACCGGTTACGATATCCGCATTTAACATCGGTATATTGGTCACGCCCATGAAAAACGTACGCCAGACGCGGTGCATTCTGCTGATCGCGACACAGGCCATCGTTCCGATGATCGTAGCGATAACCGCAGATAAAAAGGCGAGCAGCAGTGTGTTGTATAACGCGTCCATAATGACCTGATTATCAAACAGCTCGCTGTACCATTTCAGGGTAAAACCACCCCATTTGGCTCTGGTCTTACTTTTGTTGAACGATAAGACGATCAGAGTGGCGATAGGGGCATACAAAAATATGAAAATCAGGATGATATACAGTTTTGAAAAGAACTTTTTCACATCAGACCCTCCCCATCTTTATCAAATATCGCGGTGACGATCATACTTAAAATAATGAACAGCATCAGAACCATGGAAAGACCGCTGCCAAGGTTCCAGTTGCTTGCCTGCGTAAATTCCTGCTCAATCACATTACCGATCAGCAGGATCTTGCTTCCGCCAAGGAGAGAAGAAATTACGAAGGTTGTCAGTGCAGGAACAAATACCATGGTAATACCGCTGATCACACCCGGAAGACTCAGCGGGAAAATAATACGGCAGAATGTTTTCACATTGTTGGCTCCGAGATCTCTGGCTGCATTGATCAGATCCTGATCCATACGGGATAAGGAGTTGAAGATCGGCAGAACCATAAACGGCAGGAAATTATATACCATACCAAGGATGATCGCAGCATCTGTATTGATGATGTCAAGCGTTGGCAGTGATAAAAACCGGAGCACGGAGTTGATCACTCCGGTTTTCTCCAAAAGCGTCTGCCAGGCAAGTGTACGCAGAAGAAAGTTCATCCACATCGGTAAAATAAAGATCAGAACGATGAACTGGTTCTGGTTGACACTTTTATTTGCCAGTATCATGGCGAGCGGATAAGCAAGCAGCAGACAAATAAGCGTACTGACCAAAGAAAGCCGGATCGACAGGAAAAGTGCCTTGCTGTGTTCGGGCGATGCGATCGCCAGTATATTCTGCATGGTAAAATGTCCGGCGGAATCGATAAAGCCGTAATAAAATACCATCAGGATCGGAATGATGATAAAGGCGACAGCCCAGAAGAAATAGGGCGTTGCCAGAAGCTTCTGTTTATTCTTCAATGCGGACCGCCTCCTCATCTTCGGATTCAGGCTTATTCATGATCTGGATATTAAACGGATCCACGCTGATCGATATTTTTGTGCCGACAGGGAACATGCTGGTGGAATGTACCAGCCATTCAAAACCGCCTGCCATGACCTCCATCTCATAGTGGACGCCCTTAAAGATCAGATGGGAGACAACCCCATCTAAAGTGCCTGCACCTTCTTCTTTTAAGATCACGTCTTCCGGACGGATCACAACGTCGACCGGTTTGTTTTCGCCAAAGCCTGTATCGACACAGTCCCATTTCTTGCCGAGGAAGGAGACCAGCTTATCGCGGATCATAACCGAATCAATGATGTTACTGTCTCCGATAAAGTCTGCTACAAAGGCATTTTCCGGTTCGTTGTAGATGCTTTCCGGTGTTCCGATCTGCTGGATATAGCCCTGGTTCATGACAACGATCGTATCTGACATGGTCAGGGCTTCTTCCTGATCGTGTGTGACATAGATAAAAGTAATGCCAAGCTCGTTTTTCAGACGGATCAGCTCATACTGCATATCCTGTCTGAGCTTCAGATCCAGTGCGCCGAGCGGCTCGTCGAGTAGCAGGAGCTTTGGTTCATTGACGATCGCACGCGCAATGGCGATCCGCTGCTGCTGCCCACCGGATAACTGGTTTGGCATTCTTTTTTCATAGCCGTCAAGGTTGACCAGCTTCAGGGCATACTTGATCTTGTCATCGATATAGGATTTGCTTTTGTTTTTGATTTTCAGACCAAAAGCAATGTTTTCTGCAATGTTCATATGCGGAAAGAGTGCGTATTTCTGGAAAACAGTATTGAGCTGTCTTTTGTTGGGCGGAAGAGAAGTGATATCTTCACCGCTAAATAACACCTTACCGCTGTCCGGTGTTTCAAAACCGCCGATGATACGCAGGGTTGTTGTCTTGCCACAGCCAGACGGTCCCAACAGACATACGAACTGTCCTTCT
>ERZ791906.2326-NODE-2326-length-11078-cov-2.234691_pt1 | contig 11078 bp, 9 predicted proteins | sample MGYA00510146_ERZ791906 | MGnify/ENA primary metagenome ERZ791906 (study PRJEB30046, sample SAMN00792096) | human gut metagenome | study: EMG produced TPA metagenomics assembly of the A metagenome-wide association study of gut microbiota in type 2...
AGCGCCCTTCTGCTCTTCAAGACTATTTGCTCTTGCTTCTGCTTCTGAAAGTTTATTCTGAGTTTCTGATTTCTGAGCCTGTACATCATTTTTTCTTGCAGCGGAAACTGGAAGAATTTGTGTAGCTGCCATAGCAAAAATCAATGACAGACATGCTAATCTTTTTTTCATATTTCTATGTACCTCTCCAATAACAATTTTATACTTACTTTTTTAATATCTGTAACATTTCTGAAACATTTTTCAAATTTCCTGTATATAATAGCATAATTTTTTTCCCTTGGCAAGTGTGAAGTTGGGATTTTTTAAATTTGTATTACAAATTATTTCCCGTTTTTTCAATCTTTTCTTCGGTTTTTCGGGGATTTATGATATGATAAAACTATGGAATTGTTACAAATTTTTAAAGAACAAAATTACGATATGAAAGGAGAACCATGAAACGAAAACTAAATGAAATTATCTATACCATATCCAGATACACGGAAATCGTTTTATCTGCTGTAATGCTTCTGGTAATTATTACATTAATTATTCCCATGCTTTATAATTTTATCCGTATTCCGCTTTTGGATATCAGTCCGGAACAATTTACCGAATTTTTGGGAAATGCGCTGACACTTCTCATTGGCGTAGAATTCGTAAAGATGCTGGCAAAGCATACGGCTGAAAATCTTCTGGAGGTTTTAATGTTTGCCATTGCAAGGCAAATGGTAGTCGAACACCTTAATATGGTAGAAACACTTATCGGCGTTGTCGCTATTGCCGTTATCTTTGCAATTCGTAAATATTTGCTTTTAAAAGCTCCGGAAAATAAGGAAAAAACTTACGATAAACTTTAGAAAGAGCTGTCACATTAAGAGCAATCAGAGATATCTATACATTTTTAGCGAATTTGTCGAGCACGCTTTGAGATTACAAGCTCAAAGTGAGCGCAGACTGAGCGCAAAATGTATAGATATTCTCGATGCGACTTAAAATGACAGCTTCTTTACATTAACAGAATAATTTTGTTGCCGCTTTAATCAGATACTCGGTATCTTTTACTCCCACTGTTTCATAAGGAGAGTGCATTGCAAGCTGTGGAAGTCCGATATCCACTGCATTTAAAGCAACCTTTGTGTTGGAAATATTTCCAAGTGTAGAGCCGCCTAAAATATCAGAGCGATTTGTAAATGTCTGGAAAGGTACTTCCGCTTCATTACATAAATCTTTAAACATTGCTGCTGAAACACCGTCTGTACAATATTTCTGATTTGCGCTGTGCTTAATTACAATTCCTTCATTTAAGTATGGGCGATTTACAGGGTCTGCCTTTTCTGTATAGTTTGGATGAACTGCATGAGCATTGTCAGCAGAAACCATAAAGCTGTTGGCAAGATATCTTAAATAATCTTCATAATCCTGTCCCAGAGCCTGATTTGCACGAACCAGCACATCATATAAGAAAGTAGACGCCGCACCCTGTTTTGTACCGCTTCCCACTTCTTCATTGTCAAGTACACAATGTACTGCAATGTATTCTTTCTTTTCTCCTGCCAGAAAACCTTTCAAGGATGAAAATGCACACTGCAAATCATCTAATCTTCCGATAGAAACATATTCTTCATTTGCTCCCCACACAGAACCTTTTTCTCTGTTGTAGAGGAATAAGTCATGGCCTAAGATATTTTCTTCTTTTACATCTGCTGCTTCGGCAATAGTTTTCATGAAGGTATCTTTTGCAGCAATATCACCGAATAACGGAAGTAAATCCTTCTGTGCATTGTATTTGTATCCGTCATTTACTTCTCTGTTCATGTGAATGGCAAGATTTGGAATCATCAGTAAATCTCTGTCTACGTCAACCAGCTTTGTCACCAGTTTTCCGTCTTCTTTGACAATTACACGGCCTGCTACGGAAAGCGGACGGTCAAACCAAGGAGCACAAATCATACCGCCGTAACGCTCTACGTTTAATTTCACGTATTTGTTGTCCACTGTCATTTCCGGATTTTCTTTAATTTTAAAGCATGGAGAGTCGCTGTGACTTGCCATAATGCGGAAGCCTTTTGCTTCTCCTTCCGGTACGGAAAATGCAATCAGAGAAGAGTCGTTTCTTGTCACATAATAATTTCCGCCCTTTTTAATTTCCCATTTATCAGCTTCTTTTAATTCTGTATAACCTTCTTTTTCCAGCATTTCTTTCATGGAAGCCACTGCATGAAAACAAGTTGGGCTGTTTTCGATAAACTGAATAAGTTCTTTTGCTGTTTCCTGATACATATTTTTTCCTCCTTATCTTATATACAGAGTGCCCGTACTCCTCAGAGTCGGGCACTGTTGTTCTTATTTGTTTTTAGAACGTTTTGCAATAATTGGCATGATAAATCCAAGTCCGATTAATACGAATGGAGTTACAATGTTCATTACTAACTGGAATGGATCTTCTGAGTAAATACCTGTGATACAAGCAAATGCTGTAAACGCAAAGCACCATACACCAAAGATAATACCAACTGTTTTATTCTTAACAAAACGATATTCTGCATGGAATTTGTCTCCTGCTTTTTTCAGTGCAATATATGCAACGAATACCCAGAGGTAACGCAGAGGCATACATACAGAGTTTACTTTTACAAGCCATTTTACCAACACGTCTACACTTTCGATACCGAATGCAGGAACAATAATCAGTAAGGATACGATAACCATAACTAATTTATGTCCGTTTGTATATGTGCCGTGTTTGTTCTGTTTAAACAGAGCTTTTGGAATGTAATTTTCATCAGCGCTGTCTAAGAGCATACGCAGAGGTGCGTCAATAGACAGAATTAATACGGCAAACTGTCCGATTAAGTTTGTCAACGCATAAACTACTACGAAGAAATCACCTACATGGTAATATTCACCTAATTTCTGGAATGCGTAGTAAGCGCCGTTTGTCATAAGGTCCGGTGGGATATTGTTGGAGTCAAACATCATTCCTAATGAGATTGTTCCCAATACCGCACATACAGTAACCATGATGGCAAGTGTAATCATACCTCTTGAGAAGTCCTTTGCAGGATTTTTCATCTTATTTACATAAGGTGAAATCTTCTCACATCCGCCTACGGCAAATACCAGAATAGACAGGTTCAGGAAGAACTTACTGTCAAATGTAGGCATGAAGGTTTCTACTGACCATTCAATGTCCATTACGTCTGCTCCTGTAATTGCAGGTGCAGCAATCATCATAATGATGAAAAGAATAGACATGATAAACATTGTAGAGCCTGCAAGAGATGTCAGTTTGTTTAAAACGCCAATTCCCTTAGATGCAACCCACACAGCAAACAGGAATAATGCAAGACAGATAACTGCCATTAACTTTACATCCATCTGACTGATACGTGCATCTCTGAAGATTGCCCAGCTTGTTGCAATAACTGCGCCGTTTGGCTTCTGTGAAATATATGGCATATGCACAATCCAGTAGGTCCATCCTGCCAGATAAGCCATTCTAGGTCCGATTGTTTCCAAAATCCAGGAGCTTACACCGCCGCCTGCTTCTTTGAAAGCACTCCCCATTTCACCAACCATTAACGCATATGGTACAAAATAAATGGCAAAAATTAATGCCCATGAAACAATTGCTTTTAATCCGCCGTATTCAGAAAAGCCGTTAATAACATTTCCAAATCCCCATACTGTTGAAAAGGCCATAAAAGCAAGGCTGTACCACATGATTTTCTTTTCGCTTTTGTGGTTATTCATCACTTCTTCTCCTTGTTTCTAATAATTTTTTAGCGATTTCTCATTATACCTTTAAAAGCGTCAAATTTTTGTCAAATTTTATTTTCTAATAATCCCATGGCTATTTTCTCAGGAGTAATGGGCATTTCTTTTATGCGGAGTCCCACAGCATTGTAAACTGCATTGGCAATAGCCGGACACGGAGTATTGATAACGATTTCTCCTATGGATTTTGCCCCGAACGGATGTGATTTTTCATAGCTTGGAGCAAATTCCACACGAATTTTCTTTACGTCCTGTCGGCACGGAATTTTGTACTGCATAAAGGAATTGTTTCGCATCTGTCCTTTTTCGTTATACTGAATATCTTCGTATAAAGCCATTCCAATTCCCTGTGCAAGACCGCCCTCTGTCTGTACTCTGGCAAGATTTGGATTGACAGGTGTTCCGCAGTCTACCACTGCCACGTAATCTACCACTTCAATGCTTCCTGTCTCTTTATCAATCTCTACCTCTGCCATACCTGCCATAAACGGCGGCGGAGAAATTTTTGAGGAGCGGTTGACTGTTACATGAAGAGACTGATTATTTCCGCAAGTTCCTTTTACCGCAATCTCCTCTTTGGAAACTTCTCTTTCTCCATCCAGCGTATAAACTCTCTGTCCGTCAAATTCTGTTTCCTGTACGGGAACGCCTAAAATCTCTGCTCCGATTTCCTTGATTTTCTCACGAAGCTCTTTACAGGCATCTGCCACCGCCATTCCCGTAACATAGGTGGTTGCAGAAGCATAAGAGCCGGAGTCGTAAGGAGAAATATCTGTATCTACGCCGAATACCACGATATTTTCCAGCTTTGTCTCTAAAATATCAGCCGCCATCTGTGCCAGAATAGTATCACAGCCTGTTCCCATGTCCGTAGCTCCAAGGCTTAACGTATAGGAAGCATCCTCTCCCAGCTTGATAGTTGCACCGCCTACGTCAACGCCTGCAATGGCTGAACCCTGCATAGCAAGAGCCGACCCTACTCCACGAATTTTTCCGTCCCTTGTCTCATAGCAGGGATATTTTTTGTCCCAGCCTATCATTTCTTTTGCTTTTTCAATACATTTATCCAAGGTACAGCTTGTAACCACAGGACTTCCGTCATATCCTACAAAAGCGTCCCCTTCTCTTGACACGTTTAACTCTCGAAAAGTAATGGGGTTCATGCCAATTTTTTCTGCCAGCTCATCAATGGCTGACTCTACCGCAAAAATCCCCTGTGTTGCACCATATCCACGATATGCTCCTGCTGACATGTGATTTGTATATACCACATCATAAGTAAAGCGATATGCCTGTGTATTTCGGTACAGGCCCAGCGGTTTATGAGCGGATAAGCCTACGGTTGTAGGTCCATGCTCTCCGTAAGCTCCTGTATTGGAAAGCGTATAAATGTCAATGGCTCTTAACAAGCCCTTTTCATCTGCTCCCAAACGCACTTTCACTTCCATCTCATGACGGGGAGAGGAACAAATCTGAGACTCATAGCGGGAGAAAATCATTTTAGCCGGCTTTCCTGTTTTTAAGGTCACAATCGCCGGATATACCTCTGCCACAGAAGTCTGCTTTGCTCCAAATCCTCCTCCGATACGTGGTTTTATTACTCTTACCTTAGATGCGCCGATACCCAGCGCTCTTCCTAAAATTCTTCTTATATGGAAAGGAACCTGTGTGGACGCCACGACATTCAATCTGCCAAAATGATCCAAATACGTATAGGCACGGAAGGTTTCCATCATCGCCTGCTGATTTGCTTTTGTATGATACGTTCCCTCTACCACATATTTACATTCCTTTAAAAGAGCTTCCACATCGCCTTTGCTTTCCACACCGGATGCACAGAGATTGCGGTGATTGTCTGCACCCACAGGAACCTTTGCCTCCCAGTTTTCTTCCGGATGTATGAGAATTTCGCAGTCCTTTGCTTTATGGAAATCCAATACAGGCTCTAAAATCTCATATTTTACTTTGATGAGTTTTAAAGCCTTGTCCACAGCTTTCTCGTTTTCCCCTGCTACAATGGCTACGGCATCTCCCACAAATCTTAAATGCTTATCCAAAATCAAACGGTCATAAGGACTTAATTCAGGATAAGTCTGTCCCGCCATGGTAAAACGCTCTTGAGGTACGTCCTCATAAGTGAGAATACAGGCAATTCCCGGAACTTTCTTGGCTGTATCTGTTTTTATTTCTTCTATCATGGCATGTGCGTGAGGGCTTCGCAACACCTTGACAATCAGACAATCCGCCGGAGCGATATCATCTGTATAAACCGGCTGCCCCGTAACCAACGCCTTTGCATCTTTTTTCTGTACAGATTGATTTACATAACTCATGCTTCTTTTTTGCCCCCTTTCTTATATTTCAAAAATTTCAAAATACTTCTGGTCTGTCCCACAAATCCGGAACAGCGACAGAGATTTCCTGCCAGATATTCCAAAATTTCTTCTTCTGTTGGCTCTTCGATTTCTTCCAACATGGCAAATACATTCATAATAAAGCCAGGATTGCAAAATCCGCACTGCTCTGCGCCTTCATTTGCAAGAAAATCTCCGAATTCTTCGGCTTCCTTCTGCATTCCCTCTAAAGTAACAATTTCCTGTCCGTCCGCCTGTACCGCCAATATGGAGCAGGAAAGCACAGACTTTTTATTCATCAAAACCGTACATAAGCCGCAGTTTGCTGTCTCACAACCTCTTTTTACACTGTAACAGCCCTGTTCTCTTAAAAAATCCAAAAGTATGGTATCTGCCTCTGCTTCTGCCTTTATTTCTTTTCCGTTTAGCTTAAATTTAATTTCCATTTTCCCCTCCTGCTTTTAACAGCGCTCTTTTTACCAAAACCTGAACAAGAAGACTTCTGTATTCCTTGGAAGCTCTCATATTTCCTGCTGTTCTCACCTGCTCTTTTGCAAAAAGGGCAAAGTCGCAGGCTGCCTTTTCTTTTTCTGAAGCTTCCATACTCAGAAATCCTTTTAAAATATTTTCCTTATCCTCCACCAGTTTTGCTCTGAAAGGGCAAGCTCCCACTGCCACTTTTACATTTCCGTCTTCCTCTATGGAAACTGCACAGGTCAGTACAGGAAAATCGGTACTGCTGTTCCTCTGGCTGATATATGCCATGCGAGCAGGCTTTTTCTTTACAATCAAACGCACCAAAATATCTCTGTCCGGCTTTTCTGCTGCAAATTCTTTTAAAGAGATACGGCCTCTTTTGTAAAGCTCCACTTCTGTATCCATTGCCAAAAACATGGTGAGCACATCGGAAAATCCGTATCTGCCGAAAATACTTCCTCCTACGGTAGCACGATTTCGAAACTGTACCCCTACAATATGGCGAAGACTTTCCTTCATTGCACCGTTTGTATACGCTGCCAGCCCTTTATGTACTTCCAGCTCTCTTAAAGAAGTCATTGCCCCGATTTGAAATTCCTCTTCTGTTTCTTTAATTTCATTCAATCCCAGCTTTGATAAATCAATGGCTGTTCCTACATTTCTGTTTCCCATTTTCAGCCATAACATTCCTCCTAAAATACAGGAGGACTTTTTCTGGTTCAGCTCATACGCTTCTTCCAGACTCTCAGGTCTTACATAATTTTTAATCTTTAACATGTCTGCTCCTTCATCATAATAAAAAGCACCGCCTGCGCAGTGCTCCCCTTGTTGTGTTTCCCTTGAATTCAGTATAACATGGGCATTTTACAAGAAGCAAGCTTTTTCTCTTTCCTTTTTCTCAAATTCGTATTAAAATCAAGGTACAGATAACCATGAAGGAGAACAAAGGAAATGAAACATCAAACAGATTTAGGAAAAGACCGAATTCCCATTCTGGTTTTAAAACTGGCAATTCCTTCTATGATTGCGCAGTTTGTCACTGTTTTATACAGTATCATTGACCGAATGTTTATTGGAAATATTAAAGAAATCGGCGATGCCGCCCTTGCAGGTGTAGGCGTGTGCGGTCCTATTGTCACACTCTTAACCTCGTTTGGTACGCTGATTGGCTTAGGCGGCTCTATCCTGATGTCTATGCGTATGGGCGCAGGAAGAAAAAAGCAGGCAGAGTCTATTCTTGCCCACAGCTTTGCCATGCTGGTTCTTTTTTCCGCTGTACTGACTATACTGTTTTTAGTAAGTAAAAAATATCTGCTCAACTGGTTCGGCGCAAGCCCCGTAACCTTCCCTTATGCAGATGCTTACCTTACTATTTATACTGCGGGAACGTTTTTTGCTCTTATGGCTATTGGGCTGAATTATTTTATTACCTGTCAGGGCTTCCCTGCCGTTGGAATGATTACCGTTTTAATCGGCGCCGTTACTAATATTATATTAGACCCGATTTTCATCTTCCTGTTGGATATGAAGGTTGCCGGAGCTGCCATTGCTACGGTTATTGCACAATTTGCATCCTGTGCCTTTGCCTTTTGCTTTTTAATCGGCAAGAAAGTACCGATTAGAATTACGTTATTGAAAAAACAATCTTTTTCACCTGTGATTGTGCAAAAGATTTTGACACTGGGGATTTCACCCTTTTTAATCCTTGCCACAGACAGTGTAATTATCATTGTTCTAAACTCGGTTCTGCAAAAATTCGGCGGACCTTCGGAGGGCGATATTTTAATCACCTGTGCCACCATTGTACAGAGCTTTATGATGCTGATTACCGGTCCTATGCTGGGAATTTCCAGCGGTACACAGGCAATTTTAAGCTATAATTACGGAGCAAAAGAAATCAAACGAGTAAAAAAAGCAGAAAAATATATTTTAATTCTCTGCCTTTGCTTTACTACTCTTATGTTTGTACTTTCCCGTATTGTACCTCAGTATTTCATCCACATTTTCACCAAAGACCCCTTGCAGCTTGAGCTTTGTACATGGGGCATCGGAGTATTCACTTTAATGATTATTCCTCTTAGCTTTCAATATGTATTTGTGGATGGCTTCACAGCCCTTGGAAGAAGCAAGACAGCCCTGTTCCTTTCTCTTTCCAGAAAAGGCAACTATATGCTTTTCACCATCCTTCTTCCTATTTTCTTTGGGGCAAGAAGTGCGTTTTATGCACAGCCTATTGCAGATGGGATTGCCGCTATTATGGCAACAGTCGGCTTTCTTCTGATATTTAACAAGCACTTAGAAAAACGTGCAAATTCATAACACAGGAGGTTTTGTCTATGAAAAAATTTTTACTTGTATTACTTGCAGCAACAGCCACCTTATCTTTTACAGGATGTCAAAAAGAAGATAATTCTCAAAAAGCAGAAGAAGCCGAGCTTGATGCGGTTTCCTCCTCCTTAAGCGGAACATTAGTAAAATACACCGGTACAGAAATATCCATTGAAACTTCAGAAGGTGAAACTCTGTCCTTCGATAATTGTGAAAAAGCACAGCTTGATTTGGAAAACGGAATTGTTCCCGGAAATGAAGTAACCCTTATGTATGTAGGCGCTATTGAAGATACGGATACCAGCAAGGTAAAAGTAAGAAAAATCACTGCCACAGAAGACAATTCCAGCATTCTGGCTCTGGCAAAAAAGGCAGAGGAAAGTATTCCAAACAGTATGGGCTCTCCTGTTGTCTTAGAAGAAGACGACAAGGACGACAAGGACGACGAGGAAGATAATAAACAGCAAGAGACAGAAAAACAGGACGATAAAAAAGAAAAGCCTGATGAAAAAGTCCCTCCAAAAGAAAATGACAAAAAAGATGACAACGAAGAAGATGAGAAGGAAGAACCCGATGACAGCGAATTTGCTGTGGGAGACTCCAAGGAAACCACCATTGCCAGCAGTGTGTATGTTCGTTCAGAGCCAAAAAGCGGCTCCGAAATTCTGGGCACTTTATATACGGATGCTGCCGTAACTATCACAAACGTAGACGGAAGCGGCTGGTATGAGGTCGATTTTGAAGGACAGAAAGGATATATCTGGAAAGATTATGTAAACTAAAAAGCAATTTTCAATGAAATAAAATAGCTATACATTTTATCTAATTTGTCGAGCACAGTTTGAGATTATAAACTCAAAGTGGTATAGACCGCATAAAATGTATAGCTATTCTTAATTGTTGTTTAATATGACAGTTTTAAACTTCATATTATCATTCTGAAAGTATTCCCTCAGCAAGTGTCTCTACGCCATCTACTGTGCGAACACCGCTGGCAAAAATTTCATTTAACATAACGGGAATGACTTTGTTATTTTTCACTGCATTCATTTCTGCAAACATCTCGTCCTGCAAAAATAAATCCATCTTTTCTTCTTTTATCAATTCCTCATCATCGTCCAAATACGGCGTATAAGTAATAAACAGTACGTCCGGATTTATCTCGGCAACTTCCTCTGCCGTCATCACTGCACTCTCCTGCTTTGCAAGAGTTCCGCCAATCTGATTTACCATATCTCCCGCAAGACTGTCCGCACCGTAATTGATAAACCCATCTGTTCCCTTTTCCAAAATTAAAACGGAAGTCTCTTTTCCCGTCTTCTCGACTTTTTTCTTAATTTCTTTTACCTTATCCTTCATAGACTTTACAAGCTCATTCGCTTTTTCTTCTACCTGAAAGATTTTTCCTATATTTTCAACATCCTGATATTCATTTTCCAGCGTATCTTTTTCAGATGCCGTATTCGTATTGATATAAACGTTCGCATTCTGGTCCAGCCATTCCTGCGGATCTCCCAATGTGCTTTCCTCAAAATAAGAAACCCATGAGAAAATCATATCCGGCTCTTCTGCTGTAATTGTTTCTTTAGAAGGTGTAAACTCCTCCAGATTTTTCAGCTTGCCAAAAGCCTCCTGATATTCTTCTAAAATAGGCTGCTCTATTCCTGCTACTGCCGCAATTTTATCTTCCAGACCAAGGGCTAACATCGTTTCTACATTTCCCTGATAAACCGCCACCACCTTTTCAGGCTGTTTTTCATAGACAGTTTCATATTCCTTGCCATCCGGACCTTTCGTTTTGATTGTCAAAGGATAATAAGATTTCTTGTCCTTTTGTGCTGCTTTGGCTTCTTTAGGTTTGTTCTTATCCTCTTTACTTGCAACAGCTTCTTTATTTTCCCTGCCGCTTTTGTCAGAGGTGTTGCTGTAACATGTTCCTACGCCTATTGCCACAGCAATCGTAAGCGCCCCCGCAACCAGCCATTTCTTTGTCTTCTGTTCCATCTTCGTCTCCTCTATAAAATCTCAATTCCGGCTTTTTTACATGCTGTCAGGGTTTCTTCATCCCAAATAGACGCCTGAACCTCTCCTACATGTACTTTTCCCAGAAACAGCATACAAATTCTGGACTGACCGATACCGCCGCCTATGGTAAGA
>ERZ791906.2345-NODE-2345-length-10979-cov-9.619370_pt1 | contig 10979 bp, 9 predicted proteins | sample MGYA00510146_ERZ791906 | MGnify/ENA primary metagenome ERZ791906 (study PRJEB30046, sample SAMN00792096) | human gut metagenome | study: EMG produced TPA metagenomics assembly of the A metagenome-wide association study of gut microbiota in type 2...
GTCTTTTTCTATGTATTTCACACCTAATTTTTCAAATAATGTTTCTTCGCTCATAACAGTCACTTCCTTTATGCAAAATATTTGTTATTCCTCATTTGGTACTGTAAGTTGCTTCATATCTGCCAATGTTCTCGGTTGTTCATTGAAGCCTTCCAATATTTTCAGCATGGAGCGGATGGGAGTAAGTAACTCCCCATCCATGTCCGATGCCTTTTCTATCCTCTCAAGCTCGTGCTCAATCCTTTGCAGGTTCTGCCGGAATTGTACCAGCATCAATGGGTTACCTGTGGCGACCACCTTTTGATGAAGGACACTCTGGATTATATAATCCTGCTTGGTACGAAATCCGCTAAGTTTCACTCTGTTATTCAACTCATCGTTTTCCTCTGGTGACATGCGGAATGCTATTGTCACATTCCGCCATCTGTTTTTATCGTCTCTATTCTTTTCTGACATTGACTAACGCCTCCCTTTCTGTTTCCAGTTGTGCTGCCATATCCGTCTGCACCGTTGGAAATAAATGTGCATAATGATATGTGATATCTACCGCCTCATGTCCGACTCTTTCCCCTATTGCCAATGCAGAAAATCCTAAATTGATTAGCAATGAAATGTGCGAATGTCGTAATCCATGAATCCGTATTTTCTTCACTCCTGCAAGCTTTGCACCTCTGTCCATCTCATGATGCAGATAACTTTTTGAAATAGTGAAAATTCTGTCATCATCCCTTATTCCATAAAGACTGCTTATAAAATTCTCCATCTCGACAGCAAGAAAATCCGACATGACAATTGTTCTGTTACTCTTTGGTGTTTTCGGGTCTGTAATCACATCTTTGCCTTCCAGCCTCTGATATGACTTATTTATCCGGAGTGTCTTCTTTTCAAAATTGAAATCTGCCGGCGTCAGAGCAAGCAGTTCACCTTCACGAATGCCTGTCCAATAAAGCATTTCAAATGCATAATAGGAAATAGGCTTATCTGCCACGCACTCTAAAAATGCCTGAAATTCATCCTGCGTCCAAAACTCCATTTCCTTATTTTCTTCCTTTCCCATAGTCCCGGCTTTTCGTGCCATATTATCTTTCAGACCATACATATTTACTGCATGATTTAATATGGCACTGAGCTGATTATGGATGGTTTTCAGATAGGTAGGGGAGAATAGCTCCCCATTATCCTTCTTCAGCATCATAATCTCATTTTGCCACTGAATGACATCCGAAGTCCTAATATCATCCAGTTTTCGTTTCCCGAAATAAGGCAGAATCTTTGTCTCAATAACGTGCTTCTTTGTCAGAAAAGTATTGTGCTTTATCCTTGGTTCTAAATCCGTCAGATAAATATCCACAAAACTTTTGAAGCTCATACCGATACTCTGGTTTTCTTTCAGTTTGAAATTCCGCTCCCATTCAAGGGCTTCGCTCTTCTTGGCAAATCCCCTCTTGGTTTTCTGTTTCCTTGCTCCGGTCAAATCCTTATAATAGGTTCTCACCTCCCACATTCCGTTCTTATGATTCTTGATAACCGCCATCTATCCCACCTCCTTATCCGTAGATAGCCCGTAGATTCGCTTCATAAAATACTGTGTACTGACACGTCCTTTTATTGTCACGAATCCATCAGCCTCAAGTTCTGCATTCAACCTTCGTATCAGTTTATAGGAATACGATAATGATACTCCCAGCATTTCCATGACATCCTGTGCTGTTAAAAATCTCTTGTTCTCCATAAGCTAATGCCTCCTCTCTTTCGTTTTTATTATTCAGTTCATTTTTGAACGGTTATGATGTACATTATATTAACAGTTCACTTTTGTACTGTCAATGCTTTTCGCAAAAAACATTTCACTTTTGCACTGTTGATGATATAATGTATGCAGATGCATGTTTTTTACCTCGTATCTTCATGCATGCTACAGCACTCATTCCACAAATAAGGAGCAGAAAAAATGGGCGAGAAATTCACCAGCCGGGTAGGCTATTTGATTCGAAATTTCAGAATTGCATCTGACATGACGCAAAAGGAATTAGCAGATAAATGTGGATTAAACGAATCCACCATCCGAAACTATGAACTTGGAAACAGATATCCAGATGAAGCAACTTTATTAAATATTGCAAACAATCTAGGGATCAGCTTTTATGCATTATCTGACCCTAATGTTACCAATATATTCAGTGCACTTCATGTACTATTTGACATTGAATGGGCATACGGACTACGCCCCACTATGAAAGATGGAGAAGTATGCTTCAAATTTGAAGAGCGGCTTCCAAGTGCCGGTCCCCGTCCACAGGAAGACCTTGAGAACTTCCGAAAGATGGTTGAGTATTGGGCACATTTACGGGAAAAATTGGAAGATGGGGAAATATCAGAAACAGAATACTATCTCAAAGAAGTAAAGTACCCAATAAATCCGACAGATCCAAATAAAGAATATACTGTATCGTTAAATCTTGATGATGACGACCAGCTACTTGTTCAGAATATGGATAAAGATGACGATGCAGAAGAAACTGCTGAATTGTTAAAAGACTTGTTTCCGGATTTCTCATATGTGAAGAGGAAAAGGAAACCGAAGAAGGAGTAACCTTCGCGTAATTTACATTGCCTATAAAAAAGATAAAGGAGAATTCTACATATGGAAATGAATCAAAATCAAATAATGGAACTATTAGATACATTATATGCAAAATCCATAAACGGCATTCCTAAAGTAAGTCAACCTATTGATGTTTTAGCCAACGATTACTTATCGAAAAATAATTCAATAGAAAAAGCAGCAAAACAATTTGTAAATTATCAAGTTGCAAAGTGTACAACTTCGGGATTTGTAACCGGATTAGGCGGACTTATTACATTACCAGTTGCCATTCCTGCAAATGTCAGCAGTGTGATGTATGTTCAAATGCGTATGATTGCCTGCCTTGCATATATGGGTGGTTATGATACTAATAGCGATCAGGTACAAACATTAGTTTATGCTTGTCTTGCAGGCATTTCTATTGATCAAATAATCAAACAAGCCGGCATAAAATTTGGAACTAAATTTACTACTGCCATGGTAAAAAAGATTCCCGGTACTGTATTAACAAAAATCAATCAGAAGGTAGGATTTAGATTCTTAACCAAATTTGGAGAAAAAGGTATTATCAATATTGCTAAATTAGTCCCAGTTGTTGGCGGCGTCATTGGTGGAGGATTTGATTTAGTAGAAACCAAAGTTATCGCAAACAGAGCATACAAAATGTTTATTAAAGGTGACTTAAGTGCATTAGACAATAAAGACGATGAAAAAATTATAGATACAGAGGCAGATATTATCAAATCACAAGACGAAAGCGATAATTAACATGCAAAATCTATACAAGGAGGAAATATATCATGTATACTGCCGAAGAATTTCGACAAGATGTTATTGCAAACATAAAAGGAAATAGTGAGTTTTCCCCACTCGTAGAATCAATACTACAAAATTCAAAATTTCAATTCAATGATACCAGTTACTTTACCAGGGTTATTTGGAACACATATGAACGTAATCTCGTGATTTTTTGTGCACCTGAGGACCGTATTGAACTAGAAAAATACAAAGATCCTTTATACTCTTTATGCTCTAAGATTCATGGTAACCAAGATGATTATCTTATTATGTCCTTAGAAATCATTGCAAAGAACCATATATCCCCTGTAACTAATGCAACCTCTATGACAGATGATAAAATTACTATAACAACAAGCATTGAAATTGATCGTTCTTCAACCAACAATATAGGCCATGGTGGTTTTGGTACTGTTTACAAATATTATGATGAGGAAAAAGAAGAACTAATTGCGGTAAAAATATATGAGCCAAGTATCTTTCAAAATAGTAGCCCAGAGATCATGAAAAAAAGATTTTTACGAGAAGGGAAAAAATTATTGAGTTACTCCCACCCTAATGTGGTTAAGGCATTTGATTATGGCTTTCTTGGTGACGAAAGTGCATACATAAAGATGGAATATATTTCTGGAGATAGACTATCCGATTTTGTACTTTCAAACAAACCTCTTAACCCGGCTTTAATAGATACTCTTTGCTATCAATATATTGATGCAATGTCATATATTCATTCACAAACAGATATGCATCGTGATATAAGTTATTCAAATGTTATGGTAACCAAAGCAAACGAGATTAAAGTTCTCGACTTTGGTTTTGCCCGAAATGCTGATGATACAAACTACGATACCGAATACAAAGACATACAACGTAAATTTGTCATTCCAAATGAAAAATACACTTTTCGCACTGAAGTCTATTGTATTGGTGCTATTCTATATACACTTATTACCGGAAATACTTTTGATGACTATAATCCAGATTCAACAGATTCAATAGACGAATCTGGGTGTAACTTCAAATTAAAGGAAGCTGTGAAAATCTGTTTATCACTCAAGCCAGAAAAAAGATTCTCAGATGCTGTAGAACTCAAAAAATTTGTTCAGAAGAGTGACACTGTTATTATTCCACATAACTTTTCCCTTGACTTTTTCAAAAAAATGCTCAGTGAAAGTGTTATATTACATTTCTATCCAAAAAATTTGCCAACAAAGGAAATCATAGCAGAATGGTTAGATAACAAATATAGAGAACATATTAAAAGTTCTGCCTTCCAAAGTACAGTAAACTTATTATCACTATTGAATCACATTTCCGGAGTAACTAAGATTACATTTTATAAAAATGTCAAATATGATTTAGATAAGACACCATTTATCGAATTGCTAAACTTTTATGATACATTATCCGATGAAATGAAAGAGCTATTTATTCGGAACATACTTCTTATCATACTTGAGGTTTCTAAAGACGATGACTTAGATTTACCATTTTGTTAAGATAAATACTAATTTCAAAAATTATTGTCATTTGATTGTCACACAACCAAAAACGAGCCAAGAAACGCCGTAAACTCGGCATTTCTTGGCTCATGTACATTATTCAAACTCCAGACAGACAGTGAAGCGGATTGGCAAAAATCGTTGATTTTAAGGCATTTTCAAGCAATATAGACTACTAAAAAACAATATTAGAAAATAAAAAAATGCAATTTTAATGCAATGAGGTACACTTAATTTTGTTTATTTCAGTACCTAAAATTCAAAACCTCAATATCTAATTTTTAGATGGACGTTCAGAAATGAGCGTCTATTTTTTTACCCAAATGAAAGGAGAATCAAGAAATATGAATAAGATATTGAAACGATTGCTTACAGGTGTTCTCACTCTGGCAACCGTCTTTACTGCTCTACCCACAACTGCTGTCCATGCTGCGGAAACGCAATACTGGACGGAATCAGAGGAACGTGTCGGAATCGTTGAGAAAGTAATGAATGACGGTTCTATCGGTTCTACATTCAACGAGGGGCATATGACCGTTGATGGTGAGGACGCTTACTGTATCGACATCAACACAGGCTTTAAGAATGGATATAAGACCAGAAGTGACGCAAGCACACGCATGACTGCCGACCAGATAGCTGACGTTGCCTTATCCATTGAGTATGTCAAACAGTATACGAAAAGCCATACAGGATTGAGCAGCCAGCACGCCTATCTTTTAAGACAGTTAGTAGTCTGGCAGAGATTGAGTGTCCATCTTGGGTGGAGCTGTGACAATGTACGAGCTACCTATGATGAAATCTCAAAGTCCGTACAAGATGAAGTGTTCGCCGGAGCGAAAGCCTTTGTAAAAGAAAATAAAGGACGCTATGACTGTTACGGATATATCTACACTGGTGAGGGGCAGAATTTAGGACAGTTCTTCGCAGAGCTGGCTGTCGGAAATGGCAAGATTCAGAAATCTTCTAGTAATACCACAGTCACAAACGGGAATGACTGCTATTCTCTCTCTGGTACGACTTATGGTGTCTATTCTGATAAAGGCTGCACGAAATCTGTTGCCACACTTACGACAAATGCCAATGGCAATACTGACACTGTGGAATTAAGAGCCTCAACATACTATGTGAAAGAAACGAAAGCTCCAAAGGGATTCCAGTTAGATAAGAACGTCTATACTATGACGGTCAAGGTTAATGAAACTACGACTTTAAAAATCAGCGATATACCAAAAGTCACAGACACTTTGGTTGAGCTTTTCAAGATTGATATGGAAACTTCCAAAGTTATGCCACAGGGTAACGCTTCTTTAGAGGGTGCGGAGTTCGTCTGGAAGTATTATGACGGTTACCATACCAAAGACAATCTTCCATCAGAGCCGACACGCACATGGACGACAAAGACAATCGCTGAAAAAGACAGCAAGAATGAAGTCCATTACATCACAAGATTAGCGGATTCCTACAAGGTATCGGGTGACAGCTTCTATACACAAAACGGTACTATCTGCTTGCCGCTTGGTACTATCACTGTGGAAGAAAAGGCAGCTCCAAACGGTTACTTATTGGAGGGTGCTTATATGCAGGCTGCCGGAAGTTCGGAACAGATAAAAGGTGTCTATGTGGCACAGATTACAGAAGATGGTGAGCTTGCAGCGTTAAACGGCAGCAACCAATATTCTGTATCAGACAAGGTTATCCGTGGCGGTGTGAAAATCCAAAAACGTGACCTTGAAACAAAAGATACGAAAGCACAAGGCGGTGCGACTTTGAAAGATACTGCCTTTGAAATCATTTCCTTAAATGATAACGCTGTCTTGGTAGATGGCAAGTTATACAACAAAAATGAAGTCGTCAAGACAATCCATACAGGTGTTGATGGTATCGCTGCAACTGCCGCTGATACATTACCATACGGAAAATACCGTATTGAGGAAAGTAACGCCCCAGAGGGATATTTGACAGACGGTGCAAACTCGATTGAATTTGACATTGTGAATGACGGTGAAATCGTGGATTTAACGGACGAAGCACATTCTGTCTACAATCAGATTAAGCGTGGTGATTTGGAGGGTGTCAAAATCAGTGACGGTACTCACAAACGACTTGCGAATGTTCCCTTTAGGATCACAAGCAAGACGACTGGTGAAAGCCATATCATTGTGACAGATAAAAACGGTCAGTTTTCTACCGCTGCTGACTGGGTATCTCATAAGCAGAATACCAATGCCGGAAAGACCAGTGAAGATGGTATCTGGTTTGGTACTTCCACACCAGACGACAGCAAAGGTGCTTTACTCTATGATACCTACACAATCAAAGAATTACGCTGCGATTCCAACAAGGGAATGACGCTGATTCCTGCCTTTGATGTAGTGGTTTCAAGAAATAAGACTGTCATTGACTTAGGTACTTTGACAGATGATTACGAACCAGAAATTTCTATCCATACGACTGCCGCAGACAAAGTAACGGGTGAAAAATCAATCGTTGCCGGAAAGAGCGTGACTATCGTTGATACCGTGACTTTGGACGGTTTGAAGAAAGGCACAAAATATCAGTTAAAAGGCTGGCAGATGGTGAAGTCTGAAAATGCACAGCTTTTGATTGACGGTCAACCTGTGGAAAGTGATTATACATTCACTGCGAAAAAATCAGAAATGGAAGTTGAGGTTTCCTATACGTTCAATGCTTCTGCTCTTGGTGGTAAAAACCTTGTAACCTTTGAAGAATTGTACAATTTATCCAACCCGGACGAGCCTACAAAGGTAGCGGAACATAAAGACATTGAGGACGAGGGGCAAACCGTAACGATTACAGAACGTATCATCACTATGCACACAACCGCCACTGGCAAGGCAACAGGTGAAAAGACGATTGAAGCAGACGACAAAGTAACTATCGTTGATACGGTCACTTTAGATGGTCTTGAAAAAGGCGTGAAATATACTCTTAAAGGTTGGGAAATGGTGAAGTCTGAAAATGCTGAACTTCTGGCGAATGGTAAACGTGTGGAAAATGACCTTACTTTTACCGCTACTGACACGAAGATGGAAGTTCAGATTGAATTTACATTCAATGCCAGTGAGCTTGCAAGTAAGGAGCTTGTTACTTTTGAAGAATTATATGACGTAACCAATCCAGACGAGCCTATCAAAGTGGCTGAACATAAGGACATCAAAGATGAGGGGCAGACTGTAACAATCAAAGAGAAACCAGAATCCCCTACCACACCAGATGAACCTAGCACACCAACTAAGGCAAGCACATCACCAAAGACAGGTGACAATACGCCATTTGCCGCATTATTCGCCATGATGGGGATTTCCGCTGCTGGTCTTATCTTTGCATGTTATAAGAGATTCCGCAGAGTAAAAAATTCTAAATAATACGGGAGGTATCAGCTTATGAAAGCAACGCCCCGTTCACCGCCCATCATAAAAAAGTCAGTCTGTGGCTGACACTATATCTAACTTCTGCTTGATTACGATTTATCTTTCTGAATGAGGATTGTCAAGGGTGCTTTTAGCACAACGCTTGCCCTTGATAATTCACAGGCAGACAGATATTATCTCGACAGCAGAATGACACTAAATAACAAATCAATCAAAATCAGAAAGAAAAGAGGTAAACAATTTATGGAATTAAAACACGTTATCCCAAACATGGAAAAGACATTCGGGAATTTGGAGTTTGCAGGTGAGAATAAGGTGGAACAGTGTAGGATCAACGGACGTATGACGGTCGTTTCCCGTAGCTTCAACCTTTATTCGGATGTACAGAGGGCAGATGATATTATCGTGGTGCTGCCCGCTTCTGCTGGTGAGAAGAACTTTGAATCAGAGGAAAAAGTGAAACTTATCAATCCTAAAATCACCGCAGAGGGTTATAAAATCGGCACAAGAGGATTCACGAACTATATCCTGTCAGCAGACGATATGGTGAAAGCATAAGGAGGTACAGAGATTATGAGATTAGCAAACGGAATCATTATAGACAAGGAAAAGACTTTCGGAGTATTGAAATTCTCTGCATTAAGACGAGAGGTACATATTCAAAATGAGGACGGTACGGTTTCTGAAGAAATTAAAGAACGTACCTACGATTTGAAGTGTAAGGAGCAAGGACGCATGATACAGGTGAGTATTCCGGCTTCTGTTCCATTAAAGGAATTTGACTACAACGCCGAGGTGGAAATCATCAATCCTGTGGCTGATACGGTGGCAACCGCTACGTTTCAAGGTGCAGACGTTGACTGGTATATCAAGGCAGATGATATTGTCTTGAAGAATAAGAACGGTCAGCCAGCAGAAAATCCGCAGCACCATAACCAGCAGTCGCAGCATAAGAAATAAATTTAATTGATTATGATATGTAGAAAAGGTATAATTGTCTAAAAATACTTATTTTAAGAGGTGTGTTTATGGACGAACTTATACAATGGTTGGCTATTAACTGGCTTACTATAGTTTCTATCATTTTGTCTGGAATAATTTCATTGGTTGTTTCTGCTGCGTATTATCATAAAGGGAACAGAAACAATCTTCAAATGACAATGCTCTTTCCGATTGTGCGTTTACTAAATGACTCTTACTCTTTGGCAAATTATAAGAATTTATGTGATTTGTCACAAAATTATTGTGCTAGGTACTTAACAAAAAAAGAGCGTGCTGTTTTAGTTTCGTTGGTGTCTGCATACAGCGAGGTTAGTAACTATAAAGAAATCAATGTAAATGCTGACAGTTTAATTTCTTATTTTGAATACACACTCAAAAATAATGGAATTGTGGTTAAACCTGTTCCCATTATTATAGAAGATGAAACAGTCGGATATGATTACCCTCCAGATTATCATTATATAGACATCGATTTACAAAACATACTAAAAAAGTATATTGTTGAAATTGAACCAGCAGAATGTAAAGAAGCTATAGTATCCCTTTTCAATTATTATTGTAAAGAGCGATTTTATTCTGATAAAAAGCTGGAATATTTTAAAGATTACACTTTAGAAGAGGTTTTGAAACAATCAAAAGTCCAAAAAAGCTGGAATGAAAAATTTGCTAAAATAGAAAAGGTGAAAATGGATTTTCTTGCATTGAAAATTGTTAAGGACTTTTCAACTAATGACTAATAATTTTATAATTACTCTAGCAGTAAATCTATAAGGTTTGCTGCTTTTTTTATGCAAAGGAGGGTTATTATTCTACAATTCAAAAAGAAAGGAAACCGTATTAGAGCCAGTGACAAATCACTTGTTTTTCGTTTCTCGGCTGGTTCGCTGCTCCTGCTGTTCCTTGCGGTGGTTATGCTGCTGAACCTAAAGTCAATCCTCACTACGGACTGGAAAGCAATCTCACTTTTTCAAGATGGCAACGTCCATTTGACGGTCACGCCATACTTGGTGACTACGATAATTATATCGGCTCTGCTCTGTATGCTGGCTGCCCTTTTCTATCGCAGATTCCAATATGACAGAGTGAAGCAGCTCTTTCACCGTCAAAAGCTGGCTCGTATGCTGCTGGAAAATGGCTGGTATGAATCAGAATCCACACAGGACAGCGGTTTTTTCAAAGACTTGCCAGCCACTACTAAAAAAGATAAAATCACCTATTTTCCTAAAGTGTATTATCGTACGGAGCATGGACTTTTATATATCCGTACAGAAATCACATTGGGGAAATATCAAGAGCAGCTTTTACACTTGGAAAAGAAACTGGAAACAGGCTTGTACTGTGAATTGGTGTCTAAAGAATTAAAGGACAGCTACGTTGAATATGTGCTGCTCTATGATACGATTGCGAACAGAATCACTATCAATGAGGTACAAGCGGAACATGGTAGCTTACGTCTGATGAAAAATGTCTGGTGGGAGTATGACAAGCTCCCCCATATGCTGATTGCCGGGGGTACAGGTGGAGGAAAGACGTATTTTATCCTCACTCTCATTGAAGCTCTGCTCCGCAGCAATGCAGTCATGTATGTATTAGACCCAAAGAACGCCGACCTTGCGGATTTGTCCGTTGTCATGCCAGAGGTCTGGTACAAGAAAGAAGATATAACCGCCTGTATTGATAGATTTTATGATGGTA
>ERZ791906.2357-NODE-2357-length-10919-cov-14.232051_pt1 | contig 10919 bp, 7 predicted proteins | sample MGYA00510146_ERZ791906 | MGnify/ENA primary metagenome ERZ791906 (study PRJEB30046, sample SAMN00792096) | human gut metagenome | study: EMG produced TPA metagenomics assembly of the A metagenome-wide association study of gut microbiota in type 2...
CCGTGGCGGGTAAAATATAAGTTGTGCATAGAGGCTCCTTCAGAGTTTGATGAGGGTATGGTGGTCGAGCCGGACGGTGTCGCCCTCGTCGATGCCAAGGCGGGTCAGCGCAGCGTCCGGGTAGGCGATGACCCGGCGCTCGCCGGTCTCGTCCTCCAATAAGACATCGCAGCAGACGGGCTGCCCTTCCGGCAGCTCCTCGCAGCCGTACAGCTGCTCGTCGATGCGCAAAACGCGGTATGTCATACGATCTTCCTCGAAAAATACAATGTTCTCGTTTTACAGATGGTTCTCCCGGCAGGGGAGAACGTGGTATTCTTATTATAAAGCCCCGATGCGCTGCCGTCAACTTGACAGCCCGGCGCCGGGGCTGATACAATAGGACAAAATGGTTCCACACGACGCCAAAAGGAGAGAAGAGCTTGAACATTACAGAATTGCGCTATCTGGTCGCCATCATGCAGTGGGGGTCGGTCAGCGCTGCGGCAAAGCAGCTGTATGCGGCCCAGCCCAACATCAGCAAGGCGCTGAAAAATCTGGAAGAGGAGTATCACATCCGCATCTTTGAGCGATCCTCCACCGGCATGATCCCCACCGAGCAGGGGCGGCGGTTCATCGAGCAGGCCGAGCGGGTGCTGGAAGATGTGGACCGCCTGAGCCGGAGCGTCGAGGAAGAGCAGGAGCGCTGCGCGGAGCTGCGGGTGATGCTGCCCCATGCGACCTATGCGTCCTATGCGGCGGTGGATTATCTGGAACAGGCGGTGCATCTGGAGCGGGTGCACATCCACATCCGGGAGGGCGGCTCGATGGAGGCGCTGGATTTCGTGCTGCGGCGGGGCTATCACCTGGCGCTGCTGCGCTATGCGGTGGAGGACGATGAACACTACACCCACTACTGCGCCCGGCGGGGGCTGAAGATGGAGCCGGTGATGGACTTCGAATATCAGCTGCTCACCAACCGGGACGGCCCGCTGGCCCGGCACGAGGTGCGCGACCTGACCGAACTGAACCAGTATATGGAGATCCGGCACGACGACTTTCAGCTGCCCGGCGAGGAGGGCGGCGACGGTGTGCGCTGGCATGTGAACCAAGCCCGGCGTATCCATGTGTATGAGCGGTGCAGCCAGTTTTCGATCTTGCAGCGGCTCCCGTCTGCGTATATGTGGGCGTCACCCATGCCCCGCAAGGCGCTGGAACAGTATCATCTGGTGCTGAAGAAATGCCCGGCCCAGCGCCAGCAGATGCGGGATGTCCTGGTCTATCCGGACAAGGGTGGCCTGCGGGCGGAGGAACAGGCGTTTGTCGATCTGCTCCACAAACAGGCGGCCCAGACCATGAAATGAGAAGCCGCCGGCAAAGAAGCGGCTAAAGTTTTGGCTCCGGAATTGATAAAAATAGAGAAATGTGGCAAAGAAACGAAACCGAAAATTCGGTTTCGTTTCTTTTTTGCTGGCTTTTCGACAAAAAACGGACCGAACAACGGTAAAAATTCTTAGCAGGTATATCGGATACGATATACCCCTATGCTGGAAAAATATTGTGCAGATGATGAAAAATATGTTACCATGAGGCCAGAGATCGGGAGCTGCCCGGCGGCGGAATGGGGCTGCGGACAGCACCGAAAAAAGGAGGTTTCTGGTATGATCAGTTTCTTGCTCTGTCTGGCGCTCTTGATCGTGGGCTACTTCGTCTACGGTAAGATCGTAGACAACACCTTCGGCCCGGACGACCGCGAAACTCCGGCTGTGCGCATCAACGATGGCGTGGACTATGTCGTGATGCCGCAGTGGAAATTGTTCCTCGTCCAGCTGCTGAACATCGCGGGCCTCGGCCCCATCTTCGGCGCCATGCAGGGCGCTCTGTGGGGGCCGGTGGTCTTCCTGTGGATCACCTTCGGCACGATCTTTGCGGGCGGTGTCCATGACTACTTCTCCGGCATGATGAGCGAGCGCAACGACGGCGCTTCCATCGCCGAGATCACCGGCAAATACCTTGGCCCGGTGATGCAGAACGTGATGCGTGTCTTCTCCGTGGTTCTGCTCATCATGGTGGGCACGGTGTTTGCGGTCGGCCCTGCGGGCCTGATCGTGGAGCTGTGCAGCCAGAGCGGTGCATCCGGCGTGTTCACTTCGCTGCTGTTCTGGCTCATCCTCATCCTGGTGTATTACTTCATCGCGACCTTTATCTCCATTGACGCGGTCATCGGCAAGATCTACCCCATCTTCGGCATCTGCCTCATCATCATGGCCATCGGCGTCATCTTCGGTATCTTCACCAACCCTGCCTATACGATCCCGGAGATCTGGGATCACTTCGGCAGCATGCACCCGTCGGGCACCCCGATCTGGAGCTTCATGTTCATCACGGTCGCCTGCGGCGCGATTTCCGGCTTCCACTCCACCCAGTCGCCTCTGATGGCGCGCTGCATGAAGAGCGAGAAGCAGGGCCACTTCGTTTTCTACGGTGCCATGGTCTGTGAGGGCATCATTGCTCTGATCTGGGCCGCAGCCGGCTGCTCTCTGTACGAAGTCACCGGCGGCCTGAACACCGGTCTGGCACAGGCGCTGGCCATGGGCCAGTCCAAGGCCATCTACGATGTCTGCTCCAAGACCATGGGCGGCGTGGGCATTGCGCTGGCCATGGTGGGCGTCGTCGTCTGCCCCATCACCTCTGGTGATACCGCCTTCCGTTCCGCGCGTCTGACGCTGGCCGACTGGTTCAAGATCGACCAGGACGGCTACGCGAACCGCCTGAAGCTCTGCATCCCCGTTCTGGGTGTCGGCGCGTTCCTGGGCATCGGCAACGCACTGGGCTTCATCAATTACACGGTCATCTGGCGTTACTTCAGCTGGACCAACCAGACGCTGGCCATGATCGTTCTGTGGGCCGCTTCCATGTACCTCTTCAAGGAGAAGAAGAACTACTGGATCACGGCTGTGCCTGCTACCTTCATGAGCGCTGTGTCCTGCACCTACTTCGTGCTGGCTCCGGAGTGCCTGGGCGGCCTGCTGAACAGCAAGACTGCTGAGGGTGCCACCATCTACAATACGGCGGTCGCATACCCTGTGGGTATCCTCTTCGCCGCTGCGATGCTGGCCCTGTTTATCCACGCCACCAAAAAGGCTGGTGTCAGGAAAGCCGCATGATCCGATGAGATCCTGAGTTCCTCTTCTAATATTTGCCCATTCACAGAAGACCGGCCGCCGGGAAGTCCCCGGACGGCCGGTCTTCGTTTGCAACGGGAGAAACCCGGCTGAATAACACGAAAAAACACTTAAAATCGCGAAAAAATTGCAGGCGTAGTCAAACTGCACAAAAAACAGGCGGAAAGTTTGGGAGCTGCAACTTTTGGCGGTCAAAATCGCACAAAGAACGTTTTCGGAAAAGAAAATTTGCCGAGGAGACGCTAAAAATCTTTGCCAAAAGAAACGCCGGGAGCCTCACCATATACTTTTTGATATGAGGGCTATGCGGGAAAGATATTGTTCGAGTTATGAAAAATGTGTTAACATGAAGCCAGACATGGACCACGCACGGCAGAATGGGGCCGTGGGCGTGGATCTGAAAAAGGAGGTTTCTGGTATGATTAGTTTCTTACTCTGTCTGGCGCTCCTGATCGTAGGCTATTTTGTCTATGGCAAGATCGTGGACAACACGTTTGGACCGGACGACCGTGAAACTCCCGCTGTGCGCATCAACGATGGCGTTGACTACGTCGTGATGCCGCAGTGGAAGCTGTTCCTCGTCCAGCTGCTGAACATTGCGGGCCTCGGCCCCATCTTTGGTGCACTGCAGGGTGCTCTGTGGGGCCCTGTGGTGTTCCTGTGGATCACCTTCGGCACCATCTTTGCAGGCGGCGTCCACGACTACTTCTCCGGTATGATGAGCGAGCGCAACGAAGGCGCTTCCATCGCAGAAGTTACCGGCAAGTATCTGGGACCTGTGATGCAGAACATCATGCGTGTGTTCTCTGTCGTGCTGCTGATCATGGTCGGCACGGTGTTCGCAGTCGGCCCTGCTGGCCTGATCGTGACCCTGTGCAAGAACAGCGGGATGAGCGGTGTGCTCACCACCACCCTGTTCTGGCTGATCATCATCCTGGTCTATTACTTCATCGCGACCTTTATCTCCATTGATGCCATCATCGGCAAGATCTACCCGGTCTTCGGCATCTGCCTGATCATCATGGCAGTGGGCGTTATCTTTGGCATCTTCACCAACCCCGCCTACACCATCCCCGAACTGTGGGATCACTTCGGCAGCATGCACCCGTCGGGCACCCCGATCTGGAGCTTCATGTTCATCACGGTCGCCTGCGGCGCGATCTCCGGCTTCCACTCCACCCAGTCGCCTCTGATGGCGCGCTGCATGAAGAGTGAGAAGCAGGGCCACTTCGTCTTCTACGGCGCAATGGTCTGCGAAGGCATCATCGCTCTGATCTGGGCTGCTGCCGGCTGCTCTCTGTACGAAGTCACCGGTGGTCTGAACACCGGTCTGGCCGCTGCTCTGGCCGAAGGTCAGTCCGCTGCCATCTACGACGTCTGCTCCAAGACCATGGGCGGTGTCGGCATTGCCCTGGCAATGATCGGCGTCGTCATCTGCCCCATCACCTCTGGTGATACCGCCTTCCGTTCCGCTCGTCTGACTCTGGCCGACTGGCTGAAGCTGGACCAGGACAGCTACGGAAACCGCCTGAAGCTCTGCGTCCCCGTTCTGGGTGTCGGCGCCTTCCTGGGCATCGGCAACGCACTGGGCTTCATCAACTACACCGTGATCTGGCGTTACTTCAGCTGGACCAACCAGACGCTGGCCATGATCGTCCTGTGGGCTGCTTCCATGTACCTCTTCAAGGAGAAGAAGAACTACTGGATCACCGCTGTGCCCGCTACCTTCATGAGCGCTGTGTCCTGCACCTACTTCGTGCTGGCTCCGGAGTGCCTGGGCGGCCTGCTGAACAGCAAGACCGCTGAGGGTGCCACCATCTACAATACGGCAATCGCATACCCTGTGGGCATCGTCTTTGCCGTTGCAATGCTGGCCCTGTTTATCCATGCTACCAAGAAGCACACGGAGAAGAAAGCCGCATAACCCATTCAAGGCGGCATAACCCCCTGTGATCTCAAGACCGGCCGCTGCCCACACCAGCGGCCGGTCTTGCTTTTGGCTAAGAGTGGAAAAGACTCTTGCATTTTGCGAAAGACAGTGGGACAATGGGTACAAACAAAACGCAAAAGAGGGATACACTATGCTGTTCAAACCTGCACAACTGGGTCTGGCAAAACTCGGCGCTGCCGAGCTGGAAGCAGACAAAAAAGCCTGCAAAAAGATCGGCCCCTGCGGCGTCGGCAAAAAGGCGCTGTACCTCAACAGCTTTTACATCGACCGCTGCTATTATCTGCCTTACGGCAGCATCACCCGCGCGTTCAAGCGGGTCGCCATGAGCCAGGGCGGCTTTACCGGCAAAGGGATGTTCGCCTCCATGGCCTATCTGGTGGTGGAGTACGACGGCGGCAAGCAGAAGCAGTGCAACTTCAAGGATGAGCGGGACGTGGACGCCCTGCTGGACGTTCTGGCCAAAGAGCAGCCGCAGATCAAGCGGCTGAGCGCGGCAGGCGAGCAGACCGTGCAGAAGAAGGAGGCCGAAAAGGCCGCCCGCAAGCTGCCGGAGCTGACGAAAGACGCCGAGCACAGCCTGACGGTGCTGCGCCGGGCAAAAGAGTATCTGGAAGCCAAGCCGGAGATCTCGGATGAGCTGAGCGCCGCCGAGCGCCGCAAGCGCGCCCAGCTGCAGAGCAAGCCGGTGTACCGCTATGTCGCATTGGCCATCTTCCTGTTCGGCCTTGTGGCCGCAGCCTACGGCCTCTATGCCATCACGAACCATGTGGGCAATTACGGCATCTACTTTGCGCTGTTCGGCTTTGCGGCCATCTTCCTCTTTTCCAGCTACAACATGCTGCCCACCGCCCGCAACAACCACAGCGCCATCATGAAGCGGGCCGACCGGGCCGAGCAGGCCGCAGCAGACTATGTGAAGCGCTACCCGAACGGTGCGTTCCCGGTGCCGAGCTATTACGCACACCCGACCGTCCTCAAGCAGATGATGGACGCCATCGAAGAGGGCCGCGCCGTCACCGTGCCGGAGGCGCTGGAGGCCGTCAAGGCCCGCCTGAAGGCGCTGAACGCCGACGTTCAGGTCGAGCAGGAGGAATACGACGAGGTCGTCCTCATCAAGGCGATGTTCCTGAACCACCAATACGCATAAGGAATGCAACGAAAGCTCCTCGTTTCCGGGGAGCTTTTGTTGTGCCAAACTTCGGTCTGGATACGCCCGCGCTGCTGGCCCGCAATTACGAGGACTATCAGCGGGTGCTGACGGGAGAAGTAAAGGTGTAATGAAACAAAAAAGGCAGATGCCGCATCGAACGGCATCTGCCTTTTCTTATGTCTGAACGGTTTACAGCGACGCAGGGACCGGTTCCCGGAAAATTTTCATGGCCTGCTTGTAGCAGTGGACGAAGTAGACGATCTCCGCCAGAGCGGTCAGTATCCAGGAGCAGGGGTAGAGCAGATAAAGCGAGGGGATGGTGTGGAAGTGGGCAAAGATGGTGTACACCCAGATGACGCGGAAGACGCAGGAGCCCAGGATGACGATGACGGTGGGCACAACGGTCTTGCCCAGGCCGCGGGAGGCGGCGATGGTACAGTCCATAAAGGCCGAGATGCAGTAGGCCAGACCCATGACGCCCACACGCTTCATGCCGGCGTCGATGACGGCAGGCTCGGTGGTGAAGAGGGCCAGGAACTCGCGGCCGAACACGAACAGGCTGCCGCCCAGCAGCAGGCCCACGCCAAAGGAATAGCCCAGCGCGATGAAGTAGCTCTTCTTCACACGGTCGGGCTTGCCTGCGCCGTAGTTCTGGCTCATGAAGCTGGCACAGGCCATGTAGAAGGCGGCCATGCAGTCGTAGATGAGGTTGTCGGCGTTGGCGGCGGCGGAGTTGCCCTTGACCATGAGGGAGTCGAAGGAGTTGACGCCTGCCTGGATGAAGAGGTTGGCGATGGCGAAGACGGCGTTCTGGAACCCGGCGGGCAGGCCCAGCGCCAGAATGCTTCGGGTCATGGCCGGGTCGAGCCGGGCTTCCCGGAAATGCAGGGTGTAGCAGTCCTGCACCTGAGTCAGCGCGTGGAGGATGAGCCCGGCGGAAACGCATTGCGAAATGGCACTGGCCAGCGCCACGCCCATGACATCCAGCTTGCAGACGATGACGAAGAAGAGGTTGAGCAGGATGTTCAGCACACCCGCGATGCTCAGGAAGTACAGCGGCTTTTTGGTGTCGCCGATGGCGCTGAAGATGGCGTTGCCAAAGTTGTAGAGCGCCAGCGCGGGCATGCCGAGGAAGTAGACCCGCAGGTAGAGGATAGCACCGGGCAGCAGGTCTTCCTTGGTGTTCAGCAGCCGCAGCAGGGCGGGGGAGCCCAGCAGGCCTACGAACAGCAGCACCACACCGGCGATGAAGCTGACCACCAGCGCCGAGTGAACGGTGCGGCGGACGTCATCGGTGTGCCTGGCCCCATAGAAGCGGGCCACCAGCACATTGATGCCGTTGCTCAGGCCGATGAGAAAACCGGTGAACAGGGTGACGAAGATGCTCGTGGAACCCACCGCACCCAGCGCCGTGGAACCGGCGAACCGGCCCACGACCGCGACGTCCGACATGTTGAACAGCACCTGCAGCAGGTTGGACAGTGCCAGCGGCAGGCTGACCAGAAGGATCTGCTTGGCCAGAGGGCCTTCCGTCAGCGAGTTGGTGTTTGACTTCATAACTTGATGATTCCTTTTCCTGATCCGAAACTGTGCCCGCGCACACCGGGGCACAAGCTCTATTATAAGGCCCGGCGGCGCTTTTGCAAGATGGAAAACCCAAAAAGCAGAGGTGAAATTTTAACGCGCCGCCCGATGATTTTTCAGAAGGATGCTCCGGATGCAGAAATTGGGCCGACAAGGGCGAAGATTTCTATTTGCAATTTCTGTCCGGCTGTGCTATACTACCTTATACTGAATCCATTCAGAAGATGTGCGATCGTAGCTCAGCTGGATAGAGCGTTCGGCTCCGACCCGGAAGGCCAGAGGTTCGAATCCTCCCGGTCGCATAAAATCCCCAGTACACTTTCGTGTGCTGGGGATTTTTATTTGCGGCCGGGAGGATTCGAACAGCACGGCCCCGCCGCAGGCGGGGTAAGCAATCAGCCCAGCGGGCTGTTGCTTAGTGCGCGGTTCCTGGAGTCGTAGGAATGTCGAACAAGAGGACTAGCGTTTATTTGCGGCCGGGAGGATTCGAACAGCACGGCCCCGCCGCAGGCGGGGTAAGCAATCAGCCCAGCGGGCTGTTGCTTAGTGCGCGGTTCCTGGAGTCGTAGGAATGTCGAACAAGAGGACTGGCGTTCATTTGCGGCCGGGAGGATTCGAATCTCATTTCAAATTCTCCATCAGTTTTGCCGCCAGCGTCTCGGCTTCTTTGGCCGGGACCCAGATATCCGGAGAAAGGCCACGCATTTCTTCAAAATAATCTGCACCCTCCGGCAGCAGATAGACACATACGGATGTCATTATAACCGAGCATTTGCTGTTCGGCAGTTCCACATGCCCACCATTTCCGATCATACATCCATTTGTGTTTTCTCCGATGATCAGGCTGTTTTCCAGATTATAGGCAAGGTCCATTGTGATTTCTGCAGAAGAGGCAGAGCATTTTCCGCTTAAAAGAATCAGAATGTTGTCGTGCGTTTGCCACCGATGAGCTATCGCTACGGATACCGGATTAACAACGTCATAGCGGACTCCATTGCCCTGTACACGCTGGCGGCTGTATCGGGTGATCCACTGATGAGCTACTTCTTCATATCCGCCGACATTGGAGCGCAGATCCAGCATGGAGATCGCAGCATCACTCATTTGTGCCGCCGCAGCATTGACCTCCTGCAGGAAAGAGCCATCAAAGCTGTTGAACTGGAACACCGGGATTCCATCTGTCTGGCGAAGATCGGTATTCTGGTCTTTGGGAAGCTCTTTATAATACTGTCTCCATGCGTCTGCTGTCAGTGTGTCGGTACTGCCGTCTGTATAGTGCACCGTCAGCGTTTCATCACAGGTGTGCTTTTCCCATTCTGTCCCATCAAATGTGGCAGGCTTCAGCAGGACCGGATAATACACCAGATACCCCTGCTCAGAGATTGAACGCTTGAACAGTTCATCCAGATCGGGATGATCGTCCACGGATGCAACGACTTTTCCATTGGCATTCTGATAGCCCGAATCCGTTTTTACGAACATCACCTGCCGGAAAAAGAAGGGGATCTCCTTTTCTGCCGGGAAGTTGTGATTGATATTGAAATGGCCGTCCTTGATAAAGGTGAGGTGTTTCACCAAAACCTCCTGTAAGTCTTTGCAGGTCAGGTTGTCTTTTGCTTGAAGCTCTTGTAAAATCTCTGCTTTTGCCTGATCGAATACAGTGTGCCCGCCAAAATAGTCATAGAAGGCAAAATCATAATAGAAGGCATCGAAGAGATAGTTCACATCCTCTTTCGCTTCTTCTACGGTCAGTTCTTTTTCGGCATCGTATTCGCTGTAGGTATCGGTGATGTAATCAAAATATTTCTGTGCATCGGCGGGGTCATCGTAATGCCGCAGATAGGGTGTCGGGTCGGCGGCAGGAGCCGCTTCCCAACGCTGATGCTCTTCGTTGATTTCTGCGAGCAGTTCCGCTTTGGTTGGTTGATTGTCTTTTACAAGCTGTGTGACCTTGGTACAGCCGGAAAAGCTCACGAGAATGATCAGACAGCAGAACAGAGATACGAGTTTGGAATTCATGGTGTGGCACTCCTTTTGATTTTGATATTACCCTTTCCGATTTTTCTGCCAGATGCGGTACAAGCCATCGGTGATGAGGGTCTCGCGGTAGAGAATGTTCGTGTGGCAGGCTTCGCGGATGGTGCGGGGCAGATTGCCGGTGGCGTAGAATTTGAGCTCCGGGCCGAGTTCGGCGCGGAAGCGCTCAGCCAGTCCGTCCAGCAGGCTGGCGGTGCCCAGCACGAAGCCGTTCTGCAGGCAGGCGGCGGTGTTCTTGCCCAGAATGGAGGCTGAAGCCGGTGCCGAAAGGTCGATCTGGGGCAGCTGGGCGGTCTTCTGGACCAGCGCTGCCTGCGACAGCTGCGGGCCGGGCAGGATGACGCCGCCCACAAGCTCCTGCTTCTCGTTCACAGCCATGATGGAGATGGCTGTGTCGGCGGAGATGACGGCCAGCGGGCCGGGCGTCTCGGCCAGCGCGGCAACGGCGCCGCACAAAAGCTCTGCACCCAGTTGGGCCGGATTGTCCAGCCGCAGCTTGATGCCGCTCTTCAGGCCCGGCCCAACGGTCAGAAAGCGGGTGGAGCAGAGCATTCGCAGTGCCGCCAGGACGCGGCCCGTCAGCGCAGGCACGACACTGCCCAGAATGCCTCCCTCGATGCGCTCGGTCTGGACGCGGTACAGAGAGAGCAGATTCAGCAGAGCTATGGCATATTCGTCAATGGTCGCTGCTGCGTCGGAGTGCAGACGCCCGCTGAATTGCAGGGCGTCGTGTTCGTATCCGGCGATGGTGATGTGTGTGTTGCCGATGTTGACCGTCAGGATCATGGTCGGGGGCCTCCTCTGCCTCTATAATGTAATTATATAATACAACCGCGTCCGCAAAACTGCAAGCTCCCCTTGGGAAAGGGTAGCCGGGACGGCCGTGGCCGTCCCGGAGGGGTTCAATTTTCTGCCCGGACGCAGCAATTTGAAGTTTTTTGAAAAAACTTGTAAAAAAGTGTTGACATCCACCCCGGTGTGTGGTATTATACTTGAGCGCCAAGCGCTGAGACAAAAGAATGACTTCTGAAGT
>ERZ791906.2365-NODE-2365-length-10900-cov-3.898479_pt1 | contig 10900 bp, 5 predicted proteins | sample MGYA00510146_ERZ791906 | MGnify/ENA primary metagenome ERZ791906 (study PRJEB30046, sample SAMN00792096) | human gut metagenome | study: EMG produced TPA metagenomics assembly of the A metagenome-wide association study of gut microbiota in type 2...
CAAAGTATATTACATGTACTCCATCCGGATGATATGTAAGTCTGTCCTTCATAGGTGTTCCATCCGCCTGGAGGTAGTAGGTATAAGTTCCATCGCTGAAGAAAGCATTGTAAACCATTGTTCCGCTTGGAAGATAATAGTGTGTTCCGTCCCATGTTCCACCATTGACAGTTATATTGTAATAGCTGGATAAGTTTTCCCCACTGTTATCCCCAGTATTTCCGCTGTTACCTCCAGTATTATCTCCACCAGCATCACCAGTGTTTCCTGAATCATCTGCATCAACTATCACATACTTCAAACCATTCTTCTGCATATACTGTAACGCATACGAATCCTTGTATACATAATAGGTTCTGTCAGAAGAAGTAGTACCACCATATAGCTCTTCGACACTCTTAGGAATATATATCCTCTTTAAAAGTCCACAATTGCTAAAATTACAATCTATAGAATTCACTCCTTCTTTAAAAACAATCTCTTCAAGATTGCTGCAGTCGGATATTGCATTGTAAAATACATAATGCACATTACCCGGAATTTCTATTCTGGTCATAGCCGCTGTACTGTAGATTCCTTCAGATATGGAATATGCCCATAAAGTCGGAAGCTCCATTTTTTTCAGTTTTGTACAGTTTTTAAAGGCATTTTTTCCAAAGCCCTCCACCGAATTTGGTATTGTTATCTCCTCAACATTATAACACTTGGAAAATGCATTGTCGCAAATAAAAGAAACTCGATGACCATCAATATATTGCGGAATATCTATTCTTGTTTCCTTTGAATTATACAGATATTCAACAATACCGACATCATTAGTGGAGTAAACTTTATACACATATCTGCAGGATAATTTCTCGCCATCCTTCAATGTACGTGTATATTCATATTCTTTGAAATTCTCACAGTTTTGTTCCGACAATTTATTCCTGTTGGAATATATTTTATAATTAAATTTCACTTCATCAATTTCGTAGTCAGGTAAATATACATATTCTACACCATCATCAATATATATATTTACAAAATTGGTCAATCCAAGACGTGACAAGCTATAATAGGACATTCGACCACTTGTAAAATGAATTTCATTAAGTGCAGTGCTTCCAGTGAAATAGTTATCCCCAAAGCCAACAACAGGCATACTTATTTTTTTCAGATTAGTGCAATATGCAAATGTATAGGCAGACAGCTCTGTCACCGTATCCGGTACAACTATGTCAACTATACCACTCCAAGAAAATGCATTTCTGTCTATTTTAGTAATTGTATTTGGTAATTCTATACTCTCAAGACTTGTACATTCGTAGAATACACCTTCTGGCATCTCTTTAATATCCGCTCCATGTATGAATGTTACATTTTTAAGATTCGGACAATAGCTAAGTGCATAGGCACAAAGACTTTTTACATTCTCAACTGTCTCTAAAGCTTTTAACTGTCCCCAGCTTGACTGTCCAAGAGCGGCACTGATGTTCACTCCATCTTTTGCGCTGATTTTCGTTAAGGTTAAGTTCGCTTCTGTACTCCCAAACGGTCCATGATAACTCTCTCCTTCGCTCGCAGCAAAAGTCAGTTCTCCACTTGGATTAGCCAACTCAGTAATAGATGTTTTGTAAAAACAATCATCATATAATATTACTTCATCTGCATCAAACTTGACATTTGAAATCTTAGCCGTGTCATTGTATGCAAATGCTCTACTTTTAATGAGAACCGTTCCTCCCGGATTTGCTATGGTAATATCTGTTATTCCTGAATTAGCAAATGCCTGTGCTCCTACTTCTTCAATATAACAGGAAACTTTTGTAAGCAGTGGACTATCATGAAATGAACCATCGTCAAACTTAACTATAGCACCATCTGTGGCAACAATACTTTTTAATGCTTTATAACTTCCTCCACCTGAACTGCCAAATTCAAATGTACCTGTTCCAGATACAACTATCTGTTCAAGTGATTTTTTTAGTTCACTACTGAAACCATATACATCATCAATTCCGGTGGGTATTGTTATTTTGGTAATATCTTTGGCTTTCACCCGTTTCTGTTCTCCATCATAATAATACTCGGAAGTCCATCTCCAAACTTCCATCATTGTACTAATACGTTTTACAGGAACATTGCCTAGTTTCTCAGGAATAACTATCTCTGTTCCATAATTTTCAGGTAAAATTACTCTAAAAAGATCCGCATACTCCCCTGTTTCAGTATAATTACCTGATTCATCCATTCTAAGATAGCCGTATGTTATTCCGTTTTCAACATAATTATATATTGTATTTGAAGCCAATACAGGTACCGCTGACCTCACAGCTATAATAATTGTTGTCACCATGCATAATAATATTGCCATGACTGCAAACCTGCTAAAATGGTTGTTAATTTTTTTGTTTTTCTGTTTGTTCATACGCTTGTCTCCTTTTTGAAAATTTTTACTTTTTAAATTTTGCACACTCATATCGACTCCTCCAATCTTATAAACAACAGCCTTATTATTTACTCTAACTAAATGCTATAACTTTTTTACCAATTCATAGTACCCCCCCCCCGGCTATTTTTGTCAATACATTATTTAATAAAAATTTAATCTTTGGGACACAGGCACCTGACCCCTCTGTCCCACGCACATTGTCAGCGTGTATGATATGTGCTATACTTCATATATTAAGATATAAGGAGGTACAACATTGAAAAAATTAAAACTTATCATCATGCAGCTCGCCATTGTAGCTGCGGCTGCCGTTGGTTTCTTTTCACAGGAAATGACCTGCAAGGCGGCATTTGACGCACCGTATTACAACATCACCACCAATGGTGGTACATTTGACGGTGAACACTATTATCTGGCAGATGGCACTATGGTAAAGAATGCTTTCTTCTGTGATGGAACCTACACCTACTTTCTGCAGGCGGACGGAACACCTATGAAGGACAGACTCACATATCACCCTGACGGAGTACAGATAATATATTTTGATGCACAGGGTCATGAGTGCTTTGACACCTTCGCGAATGTCAAGAGAAGCATAGCCGGCGATGAGGTTGATGACCTGTGCTATTTTGGAACAACCGGAAATATGTATGTCAACGTGCTCACATACAATGTGGAGGGAACCAAGATTTACTATGCGAATCCATACGGTGTAATGGAAAGATACGGGGTATTTAAGCTTGATACCAATGCCGTCAATTACGAAGCTCTTGCCAGTGGCAAGCTGTACGGATACGCTCTCTCCGACGGCACTGTTACTGGATTTTACGATTCAGAGGTAGAAGCAGCTTACTCATCCTTCTCAGCTACCAACACCAATATACAGCTATCTGTAATTGCAGCAGGTAAATATATCAACTGGGATGGTACAACCAATGTGTCACAGTTTCGTGATAACACCGGTAATTTCTGCTTTGCCTATGATTCCGGCAGTTCAGTTGTTGTTGTGAAGCCATATGACGGCAACAGAAATATAACTCTCACCAAGGTGTCAGATATATTCGGAGCAGTCACCTGTGACTCCGACGGATATTACTATGTTGTTACGGGAAAGAACAATGAAACAGATGACACTGCACAGAATACAATCTTTATAACCAAGTATGACTCCAACGGAAATATGATTGCATCAAGAGGGGATAACGGAAGTTCAAGTCTTGCCTACTACTACAGCGAATCATTTTATACAAAATACCCTTTCAATGCCGGTAACTGTGATATCGCTGTTAACGGAGATTATGTTGCCGTCAACTACGCAAGGAAAATGTATTCCGGGCATCAGAGCAATTCCATGTTCGTGGTAAACAGAAAAACAATGGAAACTGTAAATATCCAGTCATATTATAACTCCCATTCGTTTGCACAAAGAGTTGTCCCTTACAATGACAAATTCATTCTCGCAAGCGAAGGTGACTGCTACGACCGTGCCTTCACAGTATCTGTTGCCGACCCTTCTAAGACATTAGAAAGCAACTGGGATTCTAACTGCACTGACTGGAATATTTTCAACTTCTGGGTAGCAGAGGGAACATATGATAAATACGATATGTGGACACTCAACAATAATTTTGCACACATGGGCGGTCTTGCGGCAGGCAGCAATAACCGTGTTGCATTTGTATCAACCTCCGTCAAATCTATGAACTCCAATGCCCTCAATGAGAATGAGCAGCTTTTTATCCAGATTTTCGTTCCAAACGAAGATGGTACAATAAGCTTCATCACGCAGGGCACCCGCGAAGGTCTTTCCGGTCCTAATGGAACCACACCAAAGACTGATGAAGGTGTAAAATGGCTTACAGATTACTCCTCCGAGTATACAATTCAGAATTCCCAGATTGTATATGACGGCTCAGGAAAATATTATGTTCTTTTTGAACTCAGCCAGAACGGCAAATACCTCGGCGTATACTACACAGTCCTCGACGAGAACGGCACAACATTGAGCGGGATTAACCTTCTTTCATCGGTGGCATATCTGAATCCTGCCGAGATGCCTGTGTATGCCAACGGAAGCATTTACTGGGTTGAGAACAATGCTTCTGACTCTAGTCTTTATGAGAACAACCTGTATATATACAGATTTCAATGCTCAAAATAAATTCAATTAATTTAAAAAACACACCATGTATTCCATATACGGAAAACATGGTGTGTTTTTATGTCTCTTTAATTATATACAATTTTATGATAACTTCCGTATAAGGTAAATAACTCGAAAATGGCACAGCCTGCCAAAAGTTGAGATAATGTAAAAAGTTCAAAACGTTTTACACTTTTTCAACCTAAGGAGGTTTTTGCCATGCCCTTGTAAAAAAAAAAGCATTGTGATGTGGATAAACTTCTGAATTACAACGAAAAAAGTGTACAGTTGTATCAAGCAATTCATGAATACTCAGAAGCCGGATACAGCAAACGTGCGATAGCTAAAATACTTCATTGTAGCAGAAATACAGTAACAAAATATCTTGAAGGAGACTATGATTCTTTATGCCACAAAAATTTTTACAGCGGAATGGAGCAATTTTATGATTAACTAAATAATTATCAGGCACTACATATATAGCAGGTCCCTTATCTTCATTTAAACAACTCTGAAGCATAATCAATCCAACTACTGTTTTTCCACTTCCAGTATTCATTTTTAAAATTACATTTTTCTCATTTCTAATATCAAACCATTTTTTCCATACTTCGCTTTGCACATCTCTAGGGTATCCATACCCTGGAGCTTTTGAAGGTAATGTCATAAAAATTTCTCTAGGCTCTATTGTTTTTATCTTTGCACTAGAATTAAGTTTTGATAAAAGGTTCATTATTCAACCCTCTTCGTATTATATATTAGTAGTTTTTATAGACCCTCTCCAAGGTACTTATATACGACTATTAAATCATAATCTATTTTTGTCATACAATTTTAATGTATAAATAACGACAACTGCATTCAAAATTTATCTAAAATTCATTTCTGCACTGTATTTAAAAAGTATCATTTTCTATTTGACCAAAATTTTTTACATATTTTATTCCCCCTAACAAACCGATATAAAAAGTTAAGACTAAACTTTTTATAATTGATTGAATAGTATAGTGTGGTTTCCTCAAACTCCTGAGAAAATTTCAATGTACTTACTATGATGTGTAAAAAGCTACCTTTGAGTCCTGTAGGACTATCTTCATCAGGAAATGTATAAATGCCTTTTATCCAAGTTTCTAATTTCCGATAATATTGTTATATCCTTAGCGATAATTTTAATATTCTTATTAAGTCTACCACATTAATTCCCCCCTGTAACCTGCCAGAGTTGTCAAATTATCATATAATGCACTAGCTTTTTATTATTTTATCTTATATTTGCTGTTTCTCATATTTTATATGATACATACATAAGTAAAAAAATGCCATCCTTCCACCTCATATGGTAAATGGCATATATAGTAACCATAATATTTTTACAATCCTCTCGCAATCTCAATAAGATACCTTCCATAGGCAGTTGTTAATGACTTCATGACCTGTCACCAAATTGCTCATGTGCGTTGTCACTGAACTGCTCCCAAGTCTGTCATTGTTTCCATGATGGATGCCGGGGCAGGTGCCCCGGCTAAGCTTACCCATTAATCAGCTCATGTTCGGTCACATATCTGACCATGTAGTCATCAACAAGGCGGGTCTGTTTCTGGAATGCATACATCAGTGCTTTTTCGCAGATACGGTTTATCATACGTGGAATTCCGGTTGATACGTGGTAGACTTCATCAAGGGCCTTATCGGTAAAAACAGACTGGTTACATCCGGCATAGCTCATGTGGCTGGAGATATATTTTTCTGTTTCGGCACGGTCTAAATGCGGCAGTGTACAGTACATGTCTATACGCTGGCGGATTGCGGAGTATTTCTGCAGTTTGAGCTTGTTCTCCCACAGTTCAGTCTGTCCAACGAGGACAACAGCCATCGAGCTCATTGAGTCAAATTTATAATTCAGCAGAAAACGGAATTCCTCAAGGGTTTCCTTTTCCAGCAGGTGTGCTTCATCAAGGACACATACCACCTTCTGGTGCCGCACGCCACGGATAACTTCTATCTCCTGCTGAAGCTGGCGTTTTAAGTCGCCACGGTAAAACCTTGACTCGAGTCCCAGCTGGTCAAGCAGGCATTTGTAAAACCAGCGTGGTGTCAGTTTGGAATCTGACAGATACAGCACTATATAGGTATCTTTTGGAAGTTCCTCGTAAAAACGTCTTATCAGTGTTGATTTACCGCATCCGGGGTCAGCAGTCACGACTGCAAAAAGCTGGCGGTCAGCTGCATAGCATAATCTGCCAAGTGTTTCTTTCACAGCCTGTGATTCATACAGCCTGCCAGCAGGTATATTTCTTGTGAAAGGGGTATTTTCCATACCGAAGAATTCTTCGTACATGGTGTCAGCCCTCCTTCTGTTTCCACATATATCTCTGTCAGATAGTGAATTTGCAAAGCTGGTCCATGTAATGATGATATTTAGGCCACCTATTCCTGTGCAATGCATAGTAAAATGCCTGCATTTCTAGCATGGTATGCTAGAAATGCAAAGATTTTATATTAGTATAGAAATGCTTTTCATGTAAATTTATTGTTTGTTCCCACTTATTAAAGGCTTATGTTGCATAATAATATATTCAAAATTCCCTTCATATTTATCAACAAATTTATACTCGCTAGTATAAAAAATATATTGACCATCTTCATCCACATCAAACGGTACAACTAATGCTTTATCATCACAATTAGATAAAACAATATATTGACTATCAGAATAACTTATTAATTCATATTTTTTTAAATCCTCTACATTTGATGCCATTTTAAAAACTGTTCCATAAGCAAATAATATTACAGTAAATATGATGGGTACCCAAGAAATAAATTGTACTATAATTCTCAAAGTTTTTCTTTTTATTTTACCTATGTTATCAAATAAAACAATTCCTACAACTGAAAGCATTCCTAAAATAATAACACTCCATACAATTCCATTAGCACATTTGTTAATAATATTTGCAACAGAACTCGGTATCCGAATCGAGTCTTCTACTGTTTCAATTATAAATTTTAAATTATATATATTTAACAATCCCATACATAAACTTAAATATATTGAGAATACCGTTGTCAATATTATAACTTCAAATTTAGTTGCACCATCTTTAATTAAATATCGTTTTCCGCAGAAGCCGATAATGGGTGTTGTAAATAAAAGTAGCAAACAAACCAAAAGAATTATTTTATTGCTATAACCAGTATTGAAATATTTCGATGGAATATTGTAAAATCCTTCACAATCAAATTTATACATCATATTTAATATTATACTGACAAATGTATAAAGACTTGTAACTAATGTAATAGTTTTTATAAGATTATCTGTTTTTGAAAAAAAAGTATGTACTAAAGTTTTTCTTTCCTCTAAACTGTTAGCAATAATATCTATACCTTTTGCATAACTCTTCTGTTTTTTTCTTTCAATTAAATATCTGTCACAATTAATTACTAATTTTTTTATCAAATTATAAATATTGGCATTATTGTTTATTGATACCACTCTATCTACCTTATTACAGATATCATATAAATATAGACATGGCACCTTTTTTTCGCTGATCTTTAGCTCATTCATTATATCAGTAATTAATGCATTAGAACAATTAGATTCCTCCAGTATCGTTTCTTTACCCTTTTTTGCACCTGCAGGCATTCCAAAAACAATTTTTTCACCACATAAATCATTTAAAGATTCCACATCAATATTATTATATAATTCTTCTCCATCAGAATATCTTGCAATCAACAAAACAACTAATTTTGCTCCATTACATGATAAAATTTTTTTAACGTCGTTAACATTCTCAAAGTATTTAATCATTTTATTCTCCTATTATAATTGGGATAGTTTAACAAACTATCTTGTCTGCAAGTTGCCGATAATATATGTCTTTATATAATCCCATTATTTTATTGTATTTTAGTTGTTGCTACTTCTGTACTTACATCTGCCAGCTGACTTAATACCTCAACATTTTTTCCTCTGTTTTTATATTCATCAGTATTTCTTATATTGGTAAATAAAGGCCATGTTTCCAGTTCATCATCTCCAATATCCGATTGCGTTTCATATAGTTCAAAAAATTCATTATATTTATCTTGTAATGCTAAAATTCCTAATCGATACCTATCCTTTAATGCCGAACTATCTAACCCATCAATTTCCGCCTTCACTTTATCATACTCATTCAACCATTTATAACATTGCCACCTGTTAATTTTACAGAGAAGAATATCTGCATCTTGCATTTTATTGCTGCTTAGACATATTCCATAAAATATTTTTGCTTCAGCCCAACGTTCATTAGATAAGTATTCATCATAAATAGTTGAATAAATTTTATCTAAATCATTGGAATTTTTTCTACATTCTTTAAGCCATATTTCAATTATAATTGCAATTCCTATCGTCTCTACAAGATTTATCGCTGTGTCAATATATTCACGGCTTACAGTTAATACATCTCCTTTTTTTACATCACTGCCCACTATTTGATTTAAGTATATGTTATTAACAATTCCATTATTATGTACAATGATGTTTCTTCTGGCAATAATTTCTTTTAATTGAGGTAATTTTTCTGTGACATACTCCATTTTTAATTTTAAATTTTTCTTTAAATATTCTAGCCAATCACTGACAGATTTATACATTAAATTAGTGACTTCTATATCAATCAAATAATCCTTTATATCTGCGATATTTTCTGAAGTTTCTAGTACACTATATGATATTGTTTTGTTTTCTAAACAAATTCTATCTGGATGTTTTTCAAAATCAGTTTTAAATATTTTAGAAATTGTATTTTCAAAATAAGTAATCAGCAACATTAACGTGCCACTATATAAAATTTCTTCTTGTTTTCTGCAAGCGTCAAGTTTATTATACTCAATCTTTATTTCTTTAGGAACCCCTCTAAAATTTCCTGTTTTACCATCCTGACTAACTTCGAATAAATCTGATATTTTTTCTATCATTTCAATAATTTTATTTCTTAATTCTTTAGGTGTCTCCTCAGGGAAATACTCAAATAAATTTGAATTATCAATGTTGCAATTATTTAATTTTAATGTTTTAGCTATAAACATAAGTGCAGCTATTGTTATATTGTCGCTCATCTCTGTTTTATCTAATTCTCCAATATTGGCAAATTCTACACTTTCCACATAATATCTTAAAGCCCTAATTCCTTCCAAAAAAGAGTTCATTATGCTGGTATACATACATTATTCTCCTTTCGTGTTTAAAAATAATTTTTACAAGTATAATATATTTTTTATTACTTATAACTTTTTTATAAATTTCCAATAAAATAACTATTCCACTACACGACAAAACCCATAATTATTATTTTATCTCCCAGTTGATAAGCTATAACACCTCCTTAAATCTAGTAAAGATCAAATTTGTCTTGTCAATCATTACTATTTAATTAAAAAGAATTTGTTCTCATCTATAAAATACAATTGTATTTATATATTTACATTACCATATATCGAAATATCTGTAACCTGCCAGAGTTGTCATATTTTTAAATTTATTCAAAAATTTTATTTTATTGTTCATTATTTTATGTCTATTATTTTATGCAATACTTTTCATATTTTCTATCCGGCTTCCCGGCATGGAAAATTTATCTATAAGCTTTCGTACAATAACCTCTTTTGAAGCAACCATTTCACTCAATATATAGCAACAAGTCTCCTAATGCTTTGCTGTATTCCATCCTACGCTCCCCCACCACATCGCTTAGATTACACGTAAACGCCTCATAGTCCGTACATTGCACTTTGTATATTCCGTTTGATTAGGGTTCTTCCGCAATTGTCCGTATTTCACTTCCAATGGGGTTATTTTTGTGATAAAATATTGGTATCAATTAAAAGCGGTAAATGATAATGAATGATTCATTGCAGTTGAATATGTTTTTCCCAAGTGAGTTGCTGTCAATTAATTCTGTTGACTTTGATGACAGTTCTGTTCATATTAAAATGCAATCTAAGACACATTCTTGCAAATGTCCAGAGTGTGGTCAGGAAACCGAAACTTATCATGGGACATATTTACGCCAAGTTCAGGATCTACCGATACTGGGAAAAACTGCACGACTTCATATAACAGCTCACGAGTATGTTTGTAATAATAGATCATGTTCAAAAGTTACATTTTTTGAAGATTTTGACGGATTTCTCAGCTATTATGGACGTATGACAGAACGATGCGCAGACTTTATTTGTATGCTTGCCATGGAAACCAGTTGTGAAGGATGTGCTCGTATCTGTCGTGCAATGAAACTTCAAATCAGCGGAGACAGCGTGATTCG
>ERZ791906.2379-NODE-2379-length-10830-cov-3.500232_pt1 | contig 10830 bp, 8 predicted proteins | sample MGYA00510146_ERZ791906 | MGnify/ENA primary metagenome ERZ791906 (study PRJEB30046, sample SAMN00792096) | human gut metagenome | study: EMG produced TPA metagenomics assembly of the A metagenome-wide association study of gut microbiota in type 2...
GTTTCCGGAAAGAAGTTTAGCAACGAACAATCATAGGCTGTTCCCCATGTCTGGGTCAGGATTTCTGTAGTCGCATCATTAACGAACATGACTCCGCGTTCTGAAGGAGAATGTATGCCATCCCACCAGTTACCACGGAGCGGATAGTAACAGGACAGTACTAAGGCTTTTAGATCTTCCTCGCTTTGGGGGAAGTTGGAAGGATTGATCTCGGAATAATCTACAGGATCGAGATCAACACAACTGCTCAGACATGTACATATAAATACAATGGCTGTAAGATATGTTTTAATGTATCGTTTCATAATATTGTGTTTTGACGTTAGGAATATCAGAATGAGATATCAACTCCAAAGCTGAATGTTCTCGCATTAGGATATGAAGCGGTGTAATAATCCGTTTCAGGATCTAAACCATCATATGGAGTGATGGTAAAAGCATTGTTGACACTGGCATGTATGCGGAGGTTGGAGATAACTTTGGTTTTTGCCAGTAAATGTTTTGGCAGTGTATACCCTAAAGTGATGTTTTGCATACGAATAAACCATGCTTTTTGGTAGTAGAAGTCACCGGAACTATAAGTGTTTTCCCAGCCTTGGAACGTACTAGGATTGGTTGTGGATGGATTGTCCCAAGTCCAGCGGTCTTTAACAGAGCGGAGAGCATTCAAGCCATATCGTGCAATACCGTCACCGGATATTCCATATTCCATGGCGGTAGGGTCTTCCATTATACGGTCGAACATTCCATTTAGATGGAAGCTGAGGTCGAAATCTTTATATTTAAAAGTATTTGTCATACCTGCTAACCAGCCGGGGTCACTGGTACCGATTAATTCCATATCGGCATCATCAATGATATTATCGGGGTGCCCTAATAGTTGGAAACGGCCGTTTTCATCCACTACCGGGTCACCGTTTGCATCACGTACATAACCATTGATATCTTTGATTACCAATTGTCCCGGAACCAACAGAGGTTGTGCATCAGGTACTTTTTCGCCTATTTGCAGAATGTGGTCGGCGCGGCGAGAGTAGATGGCTCTGATGGGCGCATCATATTGTTCGTATACGGCTGGTTTCCAATCCGGAGTACGTTCTTTCCAACGGTCTTTGTATTTTGTAAAAGTAAGGTCGGTAGACCAGAAGAAGTCTTTCGTAACAATATTTTTAGTATTCAATGTTACTTCTACACCGGTGCTTTGTGTTTTTCCGATATTTGCAATAACTTGGGTTATGGTTTGATAGGAATTCAAAGGTTTATAGTTCAGAAGGTCTGAGATAACCTTATAATAATATTCTACCGAACCACTGATACGGCTGTTGAAGAAACCGAAATCAAGTCCTACGTTCCATTCGGTGGTAGTTTCCCATTTTAGGTCAGGATTTTCAAGACGGCCTTGGAATACACCTATTTGCTTGGACTTATCTTCCTTGTTATAAGCCTCTTGAGCATAATAGCTTGCAAAAGCATTAGTGCTGATGTCTGCATTACCGGTTTGTCCCCAACTAAGTCTCAGTTTCAGCATACTCAACCAATCGGTAGTTTTCTTCATGAAGTTTTCTTCACTGATAGTCCATCCTAAAGCAACAGAAGGAAAATATCCCCATTTGTGGTTTTTTGCGAATACACTGGCGCCGTCAGAGCGCAAAGTGGCTGTTAACAAATAGCGGTCTTTTAAAATGTAATTGGCACGGAAGAAGTAAGAAAGCATCTTATTTTCCGAGCTGCCTGAGCCTACAATTTTGTTTCCTGCACCGGCGCCGAGATTATTGTAAATAAATCCGTCTGTCAGAAAGTTATTGTTGCCGGCATTCACTCCTTCATAATTGAACTGCTCATAAGAAGTTCCTGCCAGTAAATTGACTTTATGGATTTTTGCGAAAGTTTTCAGATAAGTTGCTGTGGCTTCAAGCAAATACTGATTGTTGTCCATGCTGTATACGCTGGCTACTCCTTGCAGGTTATATCCGTTTAATGTACTTTTGGGTTGATACGTTTTTCTGCTTTGTGCTGCACGGTCTATACCCGCATTAACGCGTAATGTCAGTCCGTCCAACGGGCGGGCTTCAATGAAGATATTCCCTAATAAGCGGTCTGTATTACCCCGGTCGACATTATTCAATAATGAATAAGGATTAGGACGTGTACCAACCAGCGGGTTGGTCGGATATTTACCGGTTGCAGGGTCATAGGCTTGGATTTGAGGACCCATTTCGACTGCAGAACGAATCAGACCTGAGTTTTCCCATTTGTCCGAACCAAGCTGTGTATTGTCATTGATAATTCGGGTCATGGTAAGATTTAATCCGGCTTTAAATATGTTCAGGAACTCTTGGTCAATATTGGCTTTCATTGTGTAGCGGGTCATTCCCGAGTTACGTATGATACCTTCATGGTTGAAATAGTTGAATGACAACATATATTGGGTACCCTGACTTCCACCTTGCAGATTGATGTTATGTTCTTGGATGTGCCCGTTGCGGGTGACTAATCCTAACCAATCTGTACCTGCTCCGGCATTGGCTATTTCCTGTTCCGTATATGGGCGGCTGTATTTGATACCGTTGACAGGCGACGCTAATGCTTCTTCCAAAGATTTACTACCCCAGGGAGCTACTTTGTTATTCCACACCCATAGTTCCCAAGTCGTTCTGTTTTTTTCTTCCATCCATTCCGGCAGTGAAAGCAAATCATAGGTATCTGAATACTTCTGGTAAGAATAGTTATAAGAGTAGCTGACCTTTGCTTTTCCTTCCTTTCCTCGTTTGGTAGTAATGATTACTACACCGTTGGCCGCACGTGCTCCATAGATAGATGTCGCACTGGCGTCTTTCAGGACTTCGATGGACTCTACGTCATTAGGGTTCAGAAAGTTGAGTACACCTTGCGTACCCGGATCCATTTTGCGGTCCGAAGAAGCTATTTGGTCTAATTTGGCTATTGGAAATCCGTCTACAATATATAGCGGGTCGTTATTGGCATTGATGGAACCGGCACCACGTACAAGAATATCAAGACCGCCACCAGGCTGAGCGCTGTTTTGACGAACATATAAACCTGCTGCTTTTCCCTCCAAGGCATGACCGATAGAAGATACGCCGGTAAGACCCATTTCGTCCGCTTTTACAGTTGAAATGGCTCCTGTTAAGTCTCTCTTCTTTACGGTACCATAACCAACCACCACAACAGCGTCAAGCATATTGGCATCCTCTTTAAGGACTATTCTTTGCCAGTTATTGTTTTTCAATGAAATTTCTTGTGGCACGTAGCCTACATAGGTAACAACAATAGCATCGCTATTATTGGGAAGCACTAAACGGTAGTTACCGTCTATATTGGTTACGGTACCTACGGCTTTTCCTTTAACCTGAATGCTGACTCCTATCATAGGACTCCCGTCTTCTCCTATCACGTTTCCGCTGATTTCATGAGGAAGCGCTTTCCTTTTTTGAGGCTTTTGGCTTTCATGCTTTTTCAGAAGGATTTTCTTGTTAGCGATTGTGTAGGTAAGGTTTGTACCGCCCAAGACTCTATCCAGCACTACTTTTATATCTTGATTCTGCGCTTTCACATTGACAAGCCGATCTACGTCTACGCTTTGTTCTTCGAAGAAGAATTTGTAGTCTGTTTGTTGTTCTACCTGTTTGATAAAGGTAGAGAAAGGCTGATTCGTTAGATTGAGAGTAACTGCTTTTTGGGCATACATAGGTAAGGATGCCCATCCACCAAATAGAAGCAATAGGCTTAAACATAGTCTTCGTATCAGACTTGTTGATATAAGCCGCTCCTTTCGTGCTCTTTTCATACACATAGAATTTTAATTGTTTAACTAAGGTTTTAAAGTAATCTCGTTATATTATTTAAAGAGGCGGTTGAACAAAAAAATACTCATGTTTTTTTTGTGTTGTAAAACATATAGTAGCGATTGGGGATGTTGAGGTATGTTAAAATGACGATTGGATAATAGAGCCTGCACCCAATGTGATTTTATACATCGGATACAGGCTTTTTTACAGAAATCTTAATTTATGTACATCTGTAATTTCACGGATTTTTATCCCAACGGATTTTCTTCTTCTCCGCTATTGCCACCGCCGCCATTGTTGCCGTTGCCCGCCGTAATGTCCTCGCCGTTAGTTGAGATACGTGTTACGCCGGAGCCCTTTATCATATCTTTCAGTCTTTTCCCCGGAGTGAGAATAAGTTTCTGTCGGTAAATGCTGTCGGCGGTTACGTTTTTGGCTTCAGTCTGGCTTTTACAGTTCAGTCCCGGACGGATAGTGCCGAAATCTCCTAATTTTACGGTTGCTCCAAGACTGACGTAAGTGCTGAGCGCATCAATCAGTCCGTCCATAACCATTTTTACTACGCCGCGCGGAGCCATACCTTCTTTCGTAACTTGGTCGCATAATTTATCGTAGCTGATTTCTCCCACAGAGAACGAAGCGGCTACATACTTTTCAGACTTGGTTTCATCAAAACCGAAAACTCTTTTTTTAATTACATAACGGAATGCCATAATCTTTTTTGTTTTTAATGGTTGTTACTTCGAAATCCTATATCTTTGTGATCACAGTGCGAAGTTACAACATGCCAAAACGGACGGGTGCTTTAAATGTACTTAGATAGTCGCATTTGTATCCATAAAGTCTTATAAAGGTATGTATAGCACTTTAATTACCAACTGATTATAACTTTCTGAAAATAAATTCGGAGATAGCATAAATAAATCGCTTCATGGAGAATTTTGCCGCTATAGATTTTGAGACGGCCAATGAACAACGTACCAGTGTATGCAGTGTCGGTGTCGTCATTGTGCGGGATGGAGAAATTGTAGACAACTATTACAGTCTGATTCGTCCCGAACCGGAATATTATACTTATTGGAATACGCGTGTACATGGTCTGACCCTGGCAGATACGGCCTGTGCACCTGTTTTTCCGACAGTATGGCAGGAAATCGCGCCTCGTATCGAGGGACTGACATTAGTGGCACATAACAAAGCATTCGATGAAAGTTGCCTGAAAGCGGTATTTCGTACTTATGGCATGGATTATCCCGACTATGATTTCCATTGCACTTTACAGGCGTCACGCCGTGCCATTAAAGGACTTCCCGATTATCAACTGCATACGGTAGCGGCATGGTGCGGTTACCGGTTAGAGCAACACCACCATGCGCTGGCCGATGCGGAAGCCTGTGCCTGGATAGCCAGGCAGGTTATTTAAAATATCTGTTTAGCGCAGAAACTCGTAATGACCGGCGGTACCTTCAAAAGAAAGAATACCGTCGTCCGAACGAACCTCCATGGCGGGGATATACACTTTCCCGTCTTTCTTTATTTGCCATGTTCCCGGAATGAGGTCGGTGATGACGAATTTCATGGTAGCGTTTCCGTCCACTGTCATATCGACTTTGCCGGACAAAGGCCGGCTGTCTTTGCTGAAGGTAACGACCCGGTCGGCTATCTGTACGCCTACCACTTTCTCCGCGTCAATGCGTTTCACGTTATTCATCTGTTTGCAAGTGTTGTCCGCAACCTGCATTACGTTCAAGAAGTAGTTTTCGGTGGCGGGAGCGGCCGGAGATACTTCCACACGCCATGCTCCTCGTTCGTTGGCGTCATCGGGGCGGTTGGGCAGTGCGTCATTCGGATAGTTGGTCCCGAATACCCAGAACTCTTTTCCTTTGCCGCCGACTTTTTCTATTTGGGCATTTCCCGTTTCGGGCAACAATACGTGGTTTTGCAACATTCCCGTATCGCCGTTCTTCGTGCGCCGAACAGTGAAGCGGTTTCCTTCTATTACGGGTTCTTCAATACTGTGCAATAGCCAGAACTTCTTGAATTGCGGGTCGGAAGATACTACCTTGTCAAATACGATCAGCGCGCCGGGAACCTCGGCAGCGTGCAGATTCAGGAAAACGAAAGAGCGTTTGGCCTCTTTTACTTTCTCTGTATAGGCTTGAGTGATGTCGCCTTTCAGATAGGAATAGTCGGGCTTATAGGCGTCGGGTCCGAATCCGTGTCCCAGGACTTTACCGGTAGTATATTCCTTGCTTAACAGTTGCTTGAATGAGCGGCAGGTTTCCCAACGGTCGCCAGGCATACGTTGTCCGCCGTCATTGGCTGCAAATTCGGTCTTGCCGCCTCCGCCATAGTTCCAGCAGGCGAATTTCTCGTCGGGATTATATACCAGCAGAGAATTATGCGCGATGGTACGTTTGAAGAAATTCTTGTTGTGCGGGCTGTTATATCCGCCGGAGCTTCCCTGATAGGCTCCCGCATCGATAGCCAGAGGGCCTCTGTAATACAATTGGAAAGAACCGCCGTCCATATGCTGGTGGTTACCGACGAACTGTTCGTTTATTTTCATTTCGGCAATCACACTGTTCTTGTCCCATGCCGTACGGGCTATCATCCAGCCGAACGGACTTCCGGAGTAGCGTGTCAGCGGTAAGTCATCGGGCGCTTTGGCTTTCAAATCGAAGTCTCTCCACAGGATGTCGAAGATGAGACAGTGGCGTTCGATGTTGGGCTTGCGTTCGTATTCGTATGCCAGATAGCTGTCTTTGTAGAAACTGGACGCCAGCATGGCGGGCAGCGAATAGGACGGTGTGTTTTTCCTGATGGGATTGGTGTCGCCGGCCGGCATTACTTGTCCGTCGGGACGGCGGCGATAGAGGAAGTCATACAGAACGAACTGCTGTGCCGGGCTGTATATGGCCCCTGCACCCATACGCTGCAGAATCCAGAGAGAGAAGAGGTCATTGCTGAAACGTACGTTTACGTAGCTTGTTCCCTGATGATAGTTGTGTCCGGAGTAGATGTAGTTTCTTACCGGCAGATAATCCTTGAACATCATCTTTATTACGTAGTTGTACATATCCGGATATTCGTCGTAGATGGCTATGCCGGCGGAAAGCATATCCCGCAGTATCATCCATTCGCTGGAATGTCCGGCAATCGGTTCGTTGTTGCGGGGCGGATAACCGCATTCCATTGTTTTGGCTATGCGGATGAACGATTCGATATAAGCTTTTTTCTCAGACTCTTTCATTTGGTCGTAGCACCAGTCGTATACCATTGCGCCGCAGGTCAGCATCACACCGCTGGCGCGTGACAGGTCTCCCTTTGTTCCATAATTGACGTTCTGAAGTGTGTCCAGCATGGCGGTAATGGCGCTTCTGGCTTGTTTCTTATCACCGTATACCAGGTAGTCGAGCGCTTGCACCTGTACGCGGCTGGTTACGCCACGCATTTCGAAATAGTAACGGAAACCTCTGTCCTTAACTTTCGCTTCTTCTTCGGGCGTACGGTCTTTGCCTAATTTTGTCAGGGTAGCCAGAACTTCCTTTACGTGCGGATGGTTCATCCGTTTCTTTAAATCCGGCAAATCGGCGGAACGTACATAAAGCCGGGGATGTACTTGCGGTGGAACGGGCACTGTGACATCTTCCATCTTCTCCCAGGTGACTTCTGTCCGGCTTTGTTGGGCATTGCTTTTCAGACAGAAAATGCAGAGGAAAAGACTCGTGATAAATAGAATACTTTTTTTCATGTTTTTTCGTTTGGTATATTAATAAGTAGTTGTTTGTCTATCCGTTTCAGTGGGGCGGACTGCACTTAATCCTCTGTAAATGTAAAGCAAAAATAATTATTTATATAGCCTTTGAATGAACAAAACGCCTTTGGTCTTTCATTTTTAGACATAAGTGATATAGGATGGAACATTATTGATATCACGTGCTTTCCGGTTTGGACATCATGTTGAATAAATTAAATCTCGGATTCGCGGGATTTATGTATTCCTATCGGATTTATTAGTATCTTTGACACCGAATGCTAATTCGTTAAACAGCCGTTGCCCGTTCGTTAGACAGTTGTCTAACGAACGGGCAACGGCTGTTTAACGCAAGGATGACATCTGTCTGACGAATTATGGTTGGCGATGTGGCTTCTTGCTGTTTATAAACGTATTGGCTGATAATGCCAATCTAACACCTTATTATATATGAGCGCTTATTATGATTTGTATCAAACCCCCAATCCTTCGAGTGAGAACCGTGATGATGTCCGCCTGCACGCCCGTATCCTGCCGAGGGGAACTATCTCCGCCGACAAATTCCGTGAGCTGGTGGCTAAGGCTACCGGCTTCAGTCCCGCCATACTTGACGGAACTTTGCAGGCTGTTACGGACGAGCTGCACAGTTGGTTGTCCGAGGGTTGGACTGTGGAAGTGGGAGAGCTGGGCTATTTTTCCGTTTCGTTGAAATGTGACCGTCCGGTTACCGACAGAAAAGAAATCCGTTCCCCGTCCGTACACTTTCAGAACGTGAATCTGCGGCTGGGCAGTAAGTTCCGCAGCCGTTTCGATACGATGGAGTTGGAGCGTAAGGCTTCTCCGTATGTGTCCCGCTCCTCGATGAGTGAGGAGGAACGGAAAGAAAAGCTGTTGCGGCATCTGGATAAATATGGATGTATCACGCGTACGGATTATGAATCGGCAACGGGATTGGTGAAGCATCGGGCAATGACGGACTTGAACCGGTATCTTGAGGAGGGCGTGATACGTAAGTATGGCAGCGGTAAGACGGTGGTCTATTTGAAACCGTGATATCGGGAGAGAAACTTTTTTTATTAGCGATTTGTTTCTACCTTTGGCATGCGTATAAAATTTTAAAAGCCGATAACTATGAATGTAAAAATGATGTCTGTTTGCCTGGCATGCGCCGGAGCGCTTCTGGCGGGCTGTGGAAACAGTCGTGAAAAAAATGCTGCCGCTGCCGCTGAAACGGAGAAAACGGAAATAGTAGGGGACGATAAGGATGAGCATGGATGTATCGCTTCGGCAGGGTATACATGGAGCGAGGTGCAGAAAGATTGTATCCGTCTGTGGGAGAAAGGGGTTCGCCTGGCTTCTGTTGACGATGCGGGGAATACACTGTTTATTGTGTTCAGTCCCGACTCCACTCAAGTAGAACTGTTTTTCTCGGAAGAGGACGCTCCGAACGAAATTCTTGACCGTCGTAGCTTGCCTGCCGGGGGATATGCCTGGAATATGGAAGATGACGATACGAAGAACGTGCGCTTGGAGAATGGCAAGTGGACCGTAGGCCAACGTGGAAAGCTCATTTATAAACAGGTGGCGGACAAATAATTTCTTGAATGATGGATGATTTGAAAACTCTGACCGGTAAGGTCTGTGACATAGCCCGTGCGGCAGGACATTTCCTAAAGGAAGAACGGAAAAGTTTCCGCAGGGAAGCGGTAGAGGAAAAGCATGCCCATGACTATGTTTCCTATGTGGATAAAGAGTCTGAAAAGCGTGTTGTCGCCGCATTGAAAGCTCTTTTGCCCGAAGCTGGTTTCATTGTGGAGGAAGGTTCGGCAGTCTACCGGGATGAACCTTATTGCTGGGTGGCGGATCCGCTGGACGGCACTACCAACTATATTCATGATAATGCGCCTTACTGTGTCAGCATCGCTTTGCGCAATAAGCGCGAGTTGCTGCTGGGAGTGGTTTATGACCCTTGTCTGGACGAGTGCTTCTATGCTTGGAAAGGCGGTGGCGCGTATCTTAACGAACAGCCCATACAGGTGTCTTCCGTCGGCAGGTTGGAGGACGCTTTTGTAGTAACGGAGCTTCCTTATAATTCGGAGCAGTATGCTCGTACGGGAGAGTATCTGATACATGAACTGTATGGCAAGGTGGCAGGTATTCGTATGAATGGTTCCGCCGCAATGGCCATCTGTTATGTGGCTGCCGGACGTTTCGATGCCTGGTTGGAGGCTTTTCTTGGAAAATGGGATTTTTCGGCGGCAGCCTTGATTGTACAGGAAGCCGGCGGACAGGTGACTGATTTTTATGGTAACGCCTGTTTTATCGACGGGCATCATGTGGTTGCTACCAACGGACGGTTGCATCCGTTCCTGTTGCAGCTGGTAGAGGAAGCCATGCCTTCGGGCATGTAGCGCTCCGGCATGCGGTTATGGACGTTGCGCTGATTTTATGAATTGGCAGTATTATGGAAAACACGCTTAAAACCTGGTTTTTATCTTTTCTTCATTTGTTCTTTTCCCGTCAGTGTGCTGTGTGTGGCACACCCTTGCAGGAAGGAGAGGAGGCTATTTGTCTGAAATGTAATATGAATCTGCCCCGTACGGATTATCATCTTCGTACGGACAATCCGGTGGAACGTATGTTCTGGGGAAAACTTCCTTTGGAACGTGCTACCTCCTATTTCTTTTACCATAAGGGCAGTGATTTCCGCCGGATACTGCATCAATTGAAATATGGCGGCCGTAAGGACTTGGGAGAGACAATGGGGCGTTTTATGGCGGCGGAACTGACTGTTTCGGGGTTCTTTCATAGTGTGGACGTCATTGTGCCCATCCCTTTACATCCCCGCAAGCAACGGATGCGGGGATACAATCAGAGTGAATGTATTGCCAAAGGTGTGGCTGCGGTTACGGGTATTCCTTTGGATGCTGCTTCCGTGATGCGCAGGAAGCATACGGAGACGCAGACAAGTAAGTCTGCCTATGAGCGGTGGGAGAATGTGGACGGCATCTTTCATCTCCGCCATCCCGAACGTTTCGTCGGAAAACATATCCTGCTGGTAGATGATGTACTTACTACCGGAGCTACCACCACTGCGTGCGCCGATGTATTTAGGGACGTAGAGGGCGTGCGTATCAGTGTGCTGACACTTGCCGTAGCGAATTTTTGATAAATACCGATTATTGGAAATAAAAAAAGGTTCGCCGCAATGACGAACCTTTTCGCTCTTCCTCTTGGACTTGAACCAAGGACCCTCTGATTAAC
>ERZ791906.2385-NODE-2385-length-10797-cov-2.832061_pt1 | contig 10797 bp, 10 predicted proteins | sample MGYA00510146_ERZ791906 | MGnify/ENA primary metagenome ERZ791906 (study PRJEB30046, sample SAMN00792096) | human gut metagenome | study: EMG produced TPA metagenomics assembly of the A metagenome-wide association study of gut microbiota in type 2...
CACCTACCACCCCGGCTTTCAGCCACCCCTCCTTCCCCGAAGGAGGGGAATGGGGATAGCGACGACTTATGAAATTCGCAGCAAATTTGAAGAAGAACCGATAAAAAAAACTATGCCCGGCATTTGCGCATCTCAGTAAAAAAGCGTAACTTTATAGCAATAATAAACACGTTTTAAACACCGAATTAATGAAAGCAAAACCCAATAATTTTCCCGCAGAGGAAGAAGAAAAAACATTTCAATACCGCAGTTACGGGAAAGGCGAACTTGCCTCACTCTACCTCCCCAACATCACACAGCAAAGCGCCGTAGAGCGCTTCAACGAATGGATAGACGCCGCCCCGGGACTCAAAGAGCGGCTGTTGGCCACCGGCATGAATCCACGGAGCAGGCGATATACCCCCGCACAGGTACGGCTCATCGTCGAAGTACTCGAAGAACCCTAGTGTCGAAGTACTCGAAGAACCTTAGAACAGCTCCTTCTCTGGAAGCCAGCAAGAGCTGTCATAGACGGTGTTCCGGGCACGTTGCTCCGGCGGGACGGCAGGGTCGTGAGATTCTTCGCAAGGGAGATACCGCCCGTTGACGGGGTCGTAGACGAAAGTTGCCACGCCGCCCACGCCAAGATGCTTGAATTTCACTTTATCCACATAGACACGGGTAATGCCGATTTCCTTGTCGCGCTCCACCACAATTCCATAGTCAGCCTTGTTATAAAAGTCGGCAGAGCCGTTGATGTCGTACATTTCCACACGCGGAGTAGCCCCGGTTGTGGGGTTGCGGTTCATCTTGCGCGGGTGGGCCACGAGGATCAGGAGGCAGTTATATTGCGTGGCAAATTCCGTAAATTTATTCAACAAATTAGAGATATATTGCGTCTCCGTCTGTCCCGGTGCAGGTTCGTGGTCGAAGCGGTTGACCGGGTCGAAGACGAAGATGCGGCAACCACGGCGGACAACGAGTTCGCGGGCTTTGGCAAGCACACGGTCGGGGGTGGCATTGCCTTTCAGGGAGATATGGGAGACGTTCTCGGTGAGAAACTCCTCGGAGCGTGCCAGCAGTCCCTCCGTCATGCCGCAGCCGTTCTGGAAACGGTGGCCGGTAAGTTTCTCAATCAGTTTGCGGAGATGATAGACGATAGGGATGTTCTCCGGACTGAAGAAGCCAATCTTCCACTGATGTCGCAGGCAGAGACGCAGTACCAGTTCGTCCACCCATTCCGATTTTCCCGCGCCGGGCGTTCCGGTGACGATGATGTTGCGGCGGCGTTCGTAGGTACAGATTTTGTCCATTTCCTCCCACCCCGTTTCGGCACCGGGACCGAAGCCGTTGTCGAAAAGAGCCCGCAGGTCGCCGTGCAGGTCGGCGGCGGTGAAAATGCCTTCGAGGGGGACTTCCACCGCTTGTTCGATAGCGATGCGGAGACTTTCGAGGCCATATTTGACGAGATGTTCATTGGCGTCCTTGCAGTCCGGCCCGTAGGCGACCACGCGGCAACGCTCGGCACCGAGGCGGTTGACAAGTTCGTCGCGCAGGCGGATTCCGGCGGAATCGGTGTCGACGGCGATGATGATTTCTTCCAAGTCCTCGAAGTGGGTTTCCATGAAACGGTCGAGCCATGAGAGGTTGGAATTTGCACCGGCCGGGACGGAAATCACGCCTTTGAATCCGGCGGCAATGGAGGAAGCTGCATCCAATTCGCCTTCGTGGATGATGCAGGAAGTTTGCCCGATAAGGGAGTCGATGTTGTAAGGAATCAGTTCGGCACCCTGCACCATTTTGAAATGCTTTTTCCCACTGCGGAATTTCGTGTTCACCAGTTGCCCGCCTTCAAAATAGTTGAAGCAGACACAACGCTCCTTCGCGCCGAACTGCGGCATAAATTCCTCCTGTTCCGTGATGCGTAATTCGGCGATGACGGATTGCGGGATACAGCGCGTTTCGACCAGCCAACGTTCCGTGGCGCCGGAAAGGGTGGTTTTCGAGGCGTCGAACACAGGACGCTGAAAATGTTGCGGGACGACGGCTGCCGCACGACGCTTACGAGCCGCCTGGCGCTCTGCTTTCTCACGTTCTTCGGTGTCGTCGGGGACGTAGAAGTCGGCTCCGCAATGGTAGCAGTGGCAATGGCCGGTGTCGATGTTGACACGCAGCGAACGGTCACGCTTGTTGTGCCGCGTAGGTAGACATTGATTACAGATCGTTTTGATAACTCCACTTGTGCGGTGGCGGATATCTACTTGGTAATTGGCAAAATTTCTCATTGTTTTTCTAATTAATTTTATCGTTTACAGGAAGTTTGATATATCAACAATATCCCAGTCAGGGCTGACCGAAAAGACAGGCTGACAAGTCGGTGGTATCTACAACTCTCCTCCTTCGGGAAGGAGGAGTACCCGTAGGGGGAGGTGGTAGGTGAATGCATAAATCGTTTATTATCAACATTGTGTATCCACCTACCACCCCGGCTTTCAGCCACCCCTCCTTCCCCGAAGGAGGGGAATGGGAATACTATCGACTAGGAGGCAAGCATCCAAAAGAGGTAGGGACGGAGGACGATGCAAAGTGTGAGCGGAGGACTATCGCGGAGCTATCACGAAGCGTGGGCGAAGCTATCACGAAGCGTGGGCAAAGCCAATGTGCAACGTGGGCAAAGCCAGTGCAAAGCGTGAGTTAAACAGGTGTGATCCCCCTCCTCACGTCCGTTGACAGCCGGGGTTAATGTCCCCACTTCTTCCGCACATCGTCCCACACTGCGGCTGCATCCGGACGCAGCGGTGCATCGTCCGGGATAAGGTGTCCCAGGTACATCCTCCGACCGTTTGAAAGAGTTTCAAAACGATTGTCGGCTGTGCTTCCCGCCTTCTGAAGTACCGACAATAACGTTTCACGCAACATCCGGCAGGTAGTAGACCCCGGTGCGACATAGTTGGAAAAATAACGTCGGACATCCTCAAGAAACAGCAATTCACCTCCTTTTCCGTAGAGCAGAATATGCTGTTTGAAAAGTTCGATAACCTGCTGCTGATGCTCGAGAAACAGCTTCCCCAGTCCCGAGTGCTGACCTGCCAACTCCATGTACGACCGGGAAGCGGCAAGCTGATCCACCAACTTCTCCCACGGAAGTACTCGCTGCAACGGAATCTCTCCGGCTTCGTCCACCGAAACAATCTTCATCCCGCCAACAGCCTTTTTACTCGCAGCAACCGCTTTTCGACCTTCAACAGATGCCTTGCACCTCTCAGCAGCCACTTTCTTACCCTCAGCAGCCACCTTCCCACTCGTAGCAGCAGCAACAGCAGCATCTCCCGGCACCTCGCCCGCTGTATTGCTGCTGTTGTTCACAACAGGAACAATACTCTTGTTCTCTTCTCCTCTCTTCTCTTGGGTTTCATTCGGTTTTCCGCCTTTGCCGGCGGGCGTTTCAGCGCGTTTTTTAGTCTTTCTCGGACGACCGCCTTTTTTGCCGTTTTCGGCATTTATCCGCCATTTTTCCTCCAATGTTTTCATCACCCTGTCCAGATAAGGAGCGCGAAACATTTGGCGTTCCTCATCCACCTCAAAAAGATCGAACTCGCGGAGTATCCTCCCTATCAAATCCACATCCACATCATAGCGTTTGGCCAAGGCCTTCAACGGCAGCGGTCTGCATGACGCTTCGTAATTGTCCTTCGTGCGCAAATGCAACAGCAACATCACATAAACTCCGAGAGCGTTTGCCGCTCCCAACTCCAACATCATACCGGCAATATTGTCGTCATTCAACAAATTTACCTCCAAATTAAAATACTGATCTTTCTTCATTATCGTAGTTATTTACCTATATTTCAGCTTCTAACAGAAACGGAGGCAAAGGTGAATATTTTTTTTTATTCCGTATGTTGCATAAACGCAACACAACATATCTTTTTTTATCAGAACTTTGCACCATTAATTCTAATTATTTATACAGACAATGAAACAAAAACGTAACTACACGCTAACGGAGCAAGAAGAGAACAAAATAGTAAATCAGATTTATAACAAAAAAATTTTGTTAATAAAGAAATTACTTGAGACGTGCCATTTGACCGTCATGGACTTATGTGTACATCTTAATATCGACACATCTACTTTCCACCGTTGGTTCCAACCGAATCCCTGTATCATCAGTGCCCTCAAATACACACAAGTCTGTGTCTTCTTTGGACAATATATAAAAGAGAAAAAAATCCCTCTTACGAAAGAAATTATCAAGCTGATAGAAGAAACAGAACCGTTCAGCATTTTTTTATTGTCCGTTTCATAGCAATTTTGGCATGAAAAGAGAGAGAGTTATCATATCTTTTCATACCTTTGTAGCACAGCAAAGCGAATCAATATCAAAAGAGAAAAACATGAATGACAGTGAAGATACAAGCGGTTCGTCGATAACAGCGCTCATCGTCTTTAGAGAAAACGGAGATGCGGGCAATCTGTTCGTACCTGTATTGTGTGATGCTATCCGAATGACAGGTGTTGACGTGCGATGTTCCACAAAGGAATTCTGGGAGTCGGACAAGACCTATGACATCATCCATTTCCAATGGCCCGAAGAAGTGGTGGGCCGGATGTGCGACGACCCCGGCATCGTCCGCCGGCTGGAAGAACGAATCGCGTTCTTCCGTTCGCGAGGGACACATTTTGTCTATACCCGCCACAATGTGCGTCCCCATTACGCCAACGAAGTTATCGGCCGGGCATACGACATCATCGAATCGCAAAGTGACGTTGTGGTGCACATGGGGCGTTTCAGTCTGGAGGAGTTCGTCGGCAAACATCCCGACAGCCGGAATGCCGTCATCCTGCATCACATCTATCAGTATACTTACCAAGAGGACATCAGCGTAGAGCGTGCACGGCAATACCTGCAACTTCCACAAGAAGCATTTATCGTCACTGCTTTCGGGGAATTCCGAAACTGCGAAGAGATACGTATGGTGTTGGGAGCCTTCCGTTCGTGGAACGAAAAACAAAAGTTACTGTTAGCCCCCCGCCTCTACCCTTTCTCACGGCACAACCATTACGGCGGAAATTTCCTCAAGCGGTGGGCCTCAAAAACCGGATACTACCTGCTCATGTCCTTGCTCAACCGCGTAATGAAGCTACGCGCCGGTGCCAATGACGAACTAATCGACAATTGCGACCTGCCTTACTACATGGCCGCTTCAAATGTCATATTCATTCAACGAAAAGGACAGCTCAACTCAGCCAATATCCCGCTTGCCTTCCTCTTTCATAAAGTCGTTATCGGGCCGGATTCCGGGAATATCGGCGAATTATTGAGAAATACGGGTAATCCGGTTTTCCGTTCCGATAAAAAACAGGACATAATCCGAGCACTGAAAGAGGCACGACATCTGTCTGCCCGGGGAAAAGGGGAAGCGAACTACGCGTATGCGATAGGAAACATGGGTATAAACAAAGTTGGGAAACAATACGCCGAACTCTACGAAGAATTGGCAGACAGGCATCAATTCAACTGATTGAGACAAAGAGTTGAGCCCACTATTAACAGGAAAGAATAAAAAAATACAAATGATAAAGATATGCTTCTATTGTGACTCTATATTCAGTGTTGGAGGAGTACAGCGTATTTTGGCAGTGATAGCCGGAGCAATCTCTGCCAAACACGAAGTGACGATACTGACCCTGGACAAACCGGAACAAGAAGATCTCAATATGTATGAACTGGGACAAAGGAATATTCGTTTCCGCTACATCAGCCTCCCCCCTATCGGAAAATGGGAATATTTGCCCTGCAAAACATACAGTTATTTATACAAAAAAAGAATCATACCACAAATCCCTATCACCTCACAATGGTATGGATATAGCTCATTCCCACACACACAACGGAAAGTTCTCATCGGTGAATTAAACAATGAGAACTACGACATAATCGTTGGAGTGCACGCTTTTCTGTCACTCCAACTGGCCAGTATCCGCCACCGGCTGAAAGCCCGCCGGGTAGTAGGCTGGATGCACACCTCTTTTAACGCTTTCTTTAACACTCCGGGGTTCTATCTATATGAGCAGAAAAATCAGTTCCGACATGAAATGACGAAACTGGACGGAATCATCGTGCTCACCAATTACGACCGCAGACTGTACGAACGAGAGCTGAACCTCTTTCCTATCGCCATATACAACCCCCTTTCGTTGACACCGGAGGGAGAAGGAAGTCCGGCATACAAACGTTTCCTCTCGGTAGGAAGGATGTCACATCTGACAAAAGGTTTTGACATCCTTATTGAAGCGTTTGCTATCTTTGCACGTGACAACAAGGAATGGACACTGGAAATTGTCGGTGAAGGCCCTGAGAAACCTGCATTACTGAAACAAATAGCCCGCCACAAGCTGGAAAACAGGGTAACAATTTCTCCCTTCACCCGACAAATACAAAAACATTACGCCTCGGCAAGCGTATATATACTGAGTTCACGGTGGGAAGGATTCGGGCTCGTCCTGGCAGAAGCCATGAGCCACAGCCTCCCTGTCATAGCCTCCGACCTTCCCTTTGTAAAAGAACTCCTCAAGGAGAAAGACAACCACTTCATGTTTTCAAACGGAAACATAGAAGAACTGGCGGAAGCCATGACTAAAATAACGGAACTTCCCTCGGAACGGTTAATCCAAATGGGAAAAGTATCATTAGAGATAGCCGAATCAATAAAACTGCCCGCCATTATCAAACAGTGGGAAAGTTATCTGGAGTACCTAATTAAAGAAAAAACAAAGTGACGAACAATATTAAACAGCAACTTTTTTCGGGAGTATTCTATACAGCCATAGCCAAATACAGCGGAATCATTATCTCACTGGTTGTGGCCGGTATTCTGGCACGACTGCTTTCGCCGGATGATTTCGGAATAGGGGCCATTGCTACGGTCATCGTTTCTTTTTTCGCCATTTTCACAGATATGGGACTGTCTCCCGCCATTATACAGAACAAGGCTCTCACCCAAGACGACCTGACCAACATCTACTCGTTCACGTTTTGGACAGGCATAGCGGTCGCCCTGCTCTTTTTTATAGCCTCATGGCCCATTTCCGCCTATTACGACAGCCCTATATTACGCACTCTTTGCCAGTTGTTATCTATCAACCTGTTCTTTGCATCGGTCAATATCGTGCCGGGAGCCTTGTTTTACAAAAACAAGGAGTTCAAATTCATTGCTATCCGCAGCTTTGTCATTCAAATCACCGCCGGCACCGGAGCTGTCATTGCCGCATTGAGCGGAGCGGGACTGTATGCTTTACTCATCACCCCGATCGTGTCGAGCATATTGATTTATATTATCTCATTCCACCGCTATCCCCAACATCTACGCATGACGTTAGGGCTATCATCCATTCGGAAGATCTTCTCTTATTCCGTCTACCAGTTTCTATTCAATGTCATCTGTTATTTCAGCAGGAATTTAGACAAACTGCTGATCGGCAAACATATGGGAATGTCCGACCTCGGATATTACGAGAAGTCCTACCGCCTCATGATGCTTCCCTTGCAGAATATCACACAAGTGGTCACTCCGGTGATGCACCCTATCTTCAGTGATTTTCAGGATGACAAGATGAAACTGGCAACGTCCTACGAACGGATCATCCGCTTCCTCGCCTTCATCGGACTGCCGCTCAGCGTGTTGCTCTTTTTCACTGCGGAAGAAGTGACACTCATTATTTTCGGTAATCAGTGGTTACCCTCCGTAGCTGTATTCCGGATACTGGCGCTTTCGGTAGGAATTCAGATCATATTGTCCTCATCGGGTTCTATCTTTCAGGCAGCAGGTGACACACGGAGCCTTTTCATCTGCGGCCTGTTCTCGTCTACTCTCAATGTGGCGGGAATAGTGCTCGGAATTTTCTACTTCGGCACACTTACAGCAATAGCGGGTTGTATCGTAACGACGTTCACTATCAACTTCGTGCAATGTTATTGGCAGATGTACCGGGTGACTTTCCGGCGGAACCTCCGGCCGTTCGTACGTCAGCTTATTTCTCCGCTTGCTGTAAGCGGATTAATGGTGTTGGCCCTCATTCCCGTGCAGTACGCAATGGAGGGAATGAATATTTTTGTGACAATTATTGCTAAAGGTATTATTAGTTTTATTATCTTTGGAGGATATATACAGGCTACGCACGAATTTGACATTATCGGAAAAGTGCGCGGCATGACGAGAAAAGGGAAATAAAAAGACAGAATAAACAATATACAGAGACTTTAAAAACGAATGAAAGCCTTGTTCCTTATCTTCCATGGCTTCGATAAAGCAAATGGAATTAGTAAGAAAATACATTATCAGGTAAAAGCTCTCAAAGAATGTGGAGTGGATGCCCGCTTGTGTTATTATGACATCACCCCTCATTGCGAACGCCGTTTGATGATAGACAACGAAGTCATTGCCGATTTCGGGACAGGAACCACAGCGAAAGTGTGGAAACGCATCTACTACGCCCCCATTATCAAATATGCACGCCGCGAAAAAATAGAATTTGTCTACATCCGGTCGGCCCACAACGCCAACCCTTTCACGCTGCGGCTGGTGAAACATCTGAAAAGTATCGGCGCAAAGGTTGTCATGGAAATACCGACCTACCCGTATGACCAGGAATACATCACCCGGTCTATGAAACTCAGTCTGGCCGTCGACCGTTGCTTCCGCCATTCGTTGGCCAAGATCCTGGACGGTATCGTCACTTTCTCTAATGCCGGCAGGATCTTCGGAGGGAAAACGATACGCATCTCCAACGGAATAGATTTTGACGCTATCCCGCTGAAGCAGAACCGGAACAACACTTCACATGAACTGCACTTAATCGGCGTGGCAGAAGTGCACTACTGGCATGGGTTCGACCGACTGGTTAACGGACTGGCCGAATACTACCGGACAAATCCGGATTACAAAGTCTATTTTCACATCGTAGGACCTCTGACCGGCGAACGCGAACAGGGAGAAATCCTGCCTGTCATCCGCGACAATCATCTGGAGCCTTACGTGATTCTGCACGGACCTCTCCACAGCGAAGAACTGGACGCACAATTTGAAAAAGCAGATTTTGCCATTGGCAGTTTAGGGCGTCACCGGAGTGGCATAGCTCATATTAAAACGCTGAAAAACCGCGAATATGCCGCACGTGGATTAGCGTTCACCTATTCGGAAAATGATGATGATTTCGACTCCGCACCGTATGTATGGAAAGCTCCCGCAGACGAATCACCGGTTGACATCATGGGACTGGTCGAATTTCAACGTGCGCTGACCATGACGCCGCTTGAGATCAGAGAATCCGTCTATCCGCTATCATGGAAGGCACAAATGCAGAAAGTTATCAAAGAAGCCGGATTCGGATCACTAGCATAGTATTCCCCAATAAATAACAAACAATGGTTGATGAATAAAAAAATTAAAATAGTCTATTGCCTTCCTTCGCTTTATATACCGGGGGGAATGGAACGGGTACTTACCATAAAAGCCAACTATTTTGCCGAGAAACTAGGATATGACATATACATCATCCTGACAGACGGCAAAGGGCTGGAACCTTTTTACGCCTTATCGCCTAAAGTACATTTGATTCATCTGGATATTAATTTCAACGAGCTATGGAACAAACCTCTGTACAAGAAGTTATTCATCTATGCCTGCAAACAGCGTTTATACAAAAAACGCCTCACGAAGTGTTTGTTTGAAATACGGCCGGACATCACCGTATCCATGCTCAGAAGGGAAATTAACTTTATAAACTCTATCCACGACGGCAGCGTGAAAATAGGAGAAATCCATGTCAACAAGTCGAATTTCAGAGATCTTGCAGAAGCCAAAAATACCGGATTCATCAAAAGCAGACTTTCCAGACTTTGGATGAAGCAGTTGGATCGGCAAGTAAAACAATTGTCTAAGTTTATTATCCTGACGGAAGAGGACCGGAAGAATTTCTCATCTTATCTGGATAATACCACCGTCATCTACAACCCGCTGCCTTTCTATCCGGAGCAAACGTCGGACTGCACGGCTAAGGAGGTTATTGCAGTAGGGAGATATGCGTACCAAAAAGGATTCGACTTATTAATAGAAACATGGAGAATCGTAGCCCAAAAGCATCCTGATTGGAATTTAAGAATATATGGCGGAGGAGACAGGAGCGATTTTCTTGCCCTAAAAGACAAATATCACTTGGATACGCTTTATCTTGAGGAGCAAACACCCGACATTATCCGGAACTATTGCCGGAGTTCTATCTTTGTGCTTTCCTCGCGCTATGAGGGATTCGGAATGGTCATTACCGAAGCGATGTCGTGCGGTGTTCCCCCTGTTTCTTTCACTTGCCCGTGCGGGCCACGCGACATTATTGACGACGGTAAGAATGGCTTGCTGGTAGAAAACGGAAATATAGAAATGCTGGCAGAAAAGATATGTTACTTGATAGAGAATGACGAAATACGCCGGAAAATGGGACAACAAGCCCGAATTGACGTGGAACGTTTCAAGATAGAGCAGATTGCCGAACAATGGAAACAGTTGTTTGAAAGCCTCACTTTAAAGAATTGATTATGAAATGGTATTCGAAATATTTGCAGGTTTACGAGCAGCCATTTGCTTCGGCACCGCCGGAGGTGGTCGGTTTTGTGAAGAAAAAGTTGCGGAAGTTATCCGAAAACAAGCAACCGCTGGCTTCGGTTGTTCTCATTTGCCATAACGAGGAAACGCGTTTGTTGAGTTGTTTGTGGTCGCTTTGCGACAATGAATGTGATTTCCCGATAGAAATCTTAGCGGT
>ERZ791906.2389-NODE-2389-length-10784-cov-19.468636_pt1 | contig 10784 bp, 8 predicted proteins | sample MGYA00510146_ERZ791906 | MGnify/ENA primary metagenome ERZ791906 (study PRJEB30046, sample SAMN00792096) | human gut metagenome | study: EMG produced TPA metagenomics assembly of the A metagenome-wide association study of gut microbiota in type 2...
CAGTCCTTTCGGACTTGCATCTGAGCGATGGCGCAGTGGACGTATTAAGGAATGGGAATTTCAATCATCGGCTGCTGTGTGAACTTTTGGAACATCCCGATTTTTCCCGGTGGATGACCGACCTTGAGATCTGTGTGGACGGTCTGGTCAGTGACCGCATCCGGGATATGAATGCCATGGTGGAAGCCACCCGGCAGGAACTGGAAAAGCGATACCATGCCGATGCAGAGGACCTGACCATGCGGACGCTGAAGGCGGCGCAGATCAACGAGGACGAATATTTCGGGCAGATCCTCTATGATGAGCTGGCGGCGATCCTGAAGCAGATCAAAGCGGCACATGGGACCGATAAGACCACGTCGGACGGCGCAGCGGTCGAGCAAGCGAGGAAGCAGCTTGAAAATGCACAGAAGTTTGAAGGTTCTCCGTTGGAAAAGAAGATGAATGTCCTGATGGGACAGATCGGCATCGACTATTCCAAGCTGACGAAAGAAGAACAGATGACCTTGCTGCGAGTGTTCAATAAATCCTCTATGTTAAAGCACCGCACAAAGGCCGGGATGCGGGGCAAATACAGACGCTGATTATTTACCTTGCGGCTTATAGGGAAAAACGCTGCTGCGGCAGGACGGGAGAATGTACACCATTGGTTCCTCTGCAAGCCTGCGCTGGGTGGGCAGAAACCATTAGCTGCCATCCCCATCCGCGCATCCTTCTGCCGCAGAATAGGTGCTTGCCGGAGCTGCTCGCAGTCCCTTTTCCGCATCAGCCGGAACCAAGGTGTAACACACTAGACTTTGCAAACAAAGTCGTGTGCCACGAAACCCCGGCACGGTTTCTTTGGATTCTTCCGGCTATTGCGTTGCTTCCCGGTTTCAGACAATAGAAGATGCGGGCGTCAACTCGTACACATGATCGAACTGGGCTTTACGTTCGTCGCTCAGGTGATGGCTAATCAGGATCAGGGTCAGGTCAGGGTTGGACAGCAGGCTCTTCTCCACGATGTCGGCGTTCTTCTGGTCCAGGGCGCTGGTGCCCTCATCCACCAGCAGGATGCTGCGGTTATGGATCAGAGCACGGGCGATGGCCACGCGCTGCTTCTGGCCGCCCGAGAGGGCGTTGCCTTCCTCGCCCACCGGCGTATCCAGACCCTTGGGCATATTGGCAAGGTCGCCTGCCAGGGCGCTGTCACGCAGTGCCTTTTCCATCTGCTCGTCGGTAAAGTGCTCACCCAGGGTAATGTTCTCACGGATGGTGGTATTGAACAGGAACACATTCTGTTCGATGTAGCTCATTTTCTGCTGGAGCTGCTCGGGCGTGTAATCCCGCACGTCTCTCTCGTCATAAAGGACCTTGCCCTGGTAGCCGGGCAGCCAGCCCAGAAGAATCTTCAGCAGGGTGCTCTTGCCGCAGCCGGAGGGACCGGTGAGGGCGTATTTGCCGCCTTTCTTGAATTCCGCGTTCATGTGGACCAGGATCGGCTTCTTTTCATCGTAGCCGAAAGAGACATCCTTGACCGTAATGCCTTCCTGCAGGGTAGGCAGACCGAAATCAGGAAGCTGCGCCTCGCCGGCATGGATGGTAATCTTATCGAAATAGGGCTTGCTGGCCGAGAAGGACACTGCAAGTTTGGACACCTGGTTCAGTCCATTATACACGCCGGCGCAGATGGTACCGGTGCCCATAAAGGTGGCCAGAGGAATCATATCATTGAGGATCAGGACACCCAGCAGGATGACAACGGCCACTTGGCAGACGGCGCTGACATAGGCCAGACCACAGCCGATGCCGTCCTTGTTGATGGTCAGTTTGTACTTGGCCTGCTCCATGCTGTCGCTGGCTGCATCGACTCCGCTGGTAAACCGTTCATCCTTGCCAAAGAAGCGAAGCACATCGTAACCTGCCAGCAGATCCTTGATTTTACTGACGCTGTCAGCCTGGCTGGCGGCACAGGCTGTGCCAACGGTTCCCAACCGTTGGCTGAACAGACGAGGAACGAAGATCATAACCAATGCGATGACCAGAGAAATCACCAGAAGCAGCCAATGAATGGATGCCAGTGCAACGATGCCGAACACCACCTGTGCCGCAGAACCCATGATGGTGAAAAACGGAGTCCAGGCCATCTGCTCAATCTGGTTCACGTCGTTGGTAAACTGGGAGAGGTACTCGCCGCTCTCCTGCTTATGATACTCCTGATGGGTCTTGTGCAACAGGCCCGCTGCCATATCCCGGCGCAGAGCGTTGTTCATCCGGCGCACGGCCCGGCCCTGGAAGAAGGTCTCTGCAATCAGGCAAAGGACCACGGCCAGCCAGGTCAGCAGAAGAAGAATGATCCGAATGGTGAAAGCCCGCAGATCACCGTCCAGCAGTCCCTGGGTGATCTGAATCTGTACCAGACTGGTGCAGACCTGCAAACCATAGGCAACAACCATACAGATGGAGGCCGCTGTAACAGTGGGCCAGCACTTTTTGAGATAATACTTCATGATTTCCACCTCTTCGGTGATCGTTCCATCTGTCTCTATGAACAGTGGATTGTGTGCTTTGCTCTTTCTGATTCAAATTGTAGCACACAGGATGAGGAATAAACATATCGTTTTGCGTTAGTTAACTGATTACACACATTCTGATTTTCTATAGAGGCAAACTGTCTTTCCATCAATAATTTCAGACTTTTTGCACTGCATATTCATGCAGCGCAAAACATTCCGGCAGCTACGACACTCGGGCTTCAGATCAGAAAAGCTCCACCGGCAGTTAACCTCCGGGTCGATCACAATACCTTTTTCGGGATCAACCCAACCTAACTGGTTTTGCGGGTGGTCAAGCGCCACAGTGCATTTGCCAATTTTTCCATTGGCCCGGAATACCATGCTATGTGGATAGGAAGCGTAGCACACCTGTGCAAGGGCTCCGTTTCTGTGGTTATGACACGACATCCCGATCTTATCCAGATATGCAACATGTTTTGCTACCAACACATCTTTTGTATCCTGATGAAGGATGGATAGACTGTGGACGCCTTCACCACCCCAGTCACCAACAGCACGAACAAGTACGGCGAAGCGTTTGTCATGCCCAAACAGACGGTACAGATAATCATACCAACTGTAGTCCTCATCGTCGGCCAGAATATTGTGGCGCAGCGTGATATGAAAGGAATACTCTGCCGGCGGCAACTTGGAAAGAGAGGCCAGATTGTTAATGATGGTCTGCAGGGTTCCTTTGCCGGATACATGGGGCCGAGTCTTGTCGTGATTCCAACCATCAATTGTAATTTGATAGCTGGTGATCCCTGCCTGATAGAACTGCCGAAATAGCTTGTCATTCAGCAGATAACCATTGGTGGTCATATTGGCAGCATAGTGAAAGCCATACTGTTTCTGCAGATTTTGCACAATGTTGGACACTTCCAGCACAGTGTCTTTGCAAAGAGTAGGTTCACCTCCAAACCATGCAAGTATGACCTGTTTATAGCGCGGCGCTTGTGCAGTTATATACTCCTCAATTCGGTCCAGTGTGTCACGAGTCATACTGGCTGCCGGGTGGTTTTTGTGGCAGTATGAACACTGAAAATTACACCCTTCAGTAGGAATCAGTGTGGCCATGAAGACATCCCAATTGAATTTTTGAGGTAATATTGGCTTGGGTTGAATACAACTGAAATTTTCTCCTAGGCAATCGGAGATGTATCCAGACATCATATATAAGCCCTCTTGATATTGTAGACTAAAATTAGTTGCCGTTCTTTTTTTCTTGAAGTGAAAGCAACCATGCGCTCTTCACAGAAAGACAGATGCCAATTCCAACTACGGTCATAAAAGCACCGAGGATGACAAAACAAGCCGTTGACCCGGCGCTCACCAGTAGTGATGAGCCAAACAGATAAAAAATTTCAGTAACATTGACGCCCATGTTGAAGACGGAAAGCAGCTCGGCGCGATTGTCTTCCCTGCCGGCAGCATCTACAATGCTGTTTTGGACTTCTCCCAGCAGATAGGATGGAATATCCAAAAAAAGCGGAAGGATCAGCATAAATAGGATAGTCCAAACCGGCACATTGACCAAGCCCAACACACCAAGGGCTATTCCACTCAGAATGAAAAACAGTGCCATCATTTGATTATAGTGTTCAGGCTTGGTACGGGCGAGAATCCGTTCGGACAGCAACTGAATTGCAGAATAACCCATAATAATTGCGGCGAGCCAGGTTTCATTGATCCCGCACAACTGCAGCTTCTCCGCATAGAAGAAATTGATCAGAATGCGGCCAATGTTCAAAGCTGCCAAAATCATTAGAAGCATCCATATCTTTTTCTGCTGAAACAACTGCGGATAGGGAATGTTTTTCTTTTGGCGCGTTTCACTTCTGGGCTGCACTGTTTCCTTGGGGATTTTTAAAGAGGTAAAGACAGCAACAAGGTTTGCGGCAATCGTTGCCAGAAGCAGACCCTTGATGCCAATCAGCGTGTACAGGACCGCATAAGCTAGGGTACTGGCAAAAAATCCGACAGTTCCATAATTGGCGACATGTGCAGATTTTTCAGCGTAATGTTCCTTTGAAAACATAATATAAATATAGCCGCTCTGCGTCCCAGAAGAAAAGGAAGCCGCTGTGCCTTCGAGGATAGCCTGTAAAATAAACAGACTATAATTGCAGCTTACATGAGCCAGCAAGAGGCAGGTTCTCGAAATGAGCAGCGCGATCTGGTATAGTACCAACGTGGATTTATAGCCAATGCGATCGGTCAGCTTTCCGAGAGGAATCTCTGTGAGGAGGACCATAGTAGCCATAATTGCTTGCAAAATGAAGAATTGGCTGAGAGAGATTCCTGCAGTGGTTCGTACCAGTAGAGAGACTGGGGAGAAAAACACCAGCCCATTGAGCAGAGAGGTAAGGTCAAGTGCATCTGTTTTCAGCTTTGCGTTCATTTTGATTCACCTCGTTATATTTGGATTTAATATAAGGAATAAACAGTGTTTTTATGAAGTGAGAAAAAACTTCTTCTTCATATGTACAGCACTTTTTGAAATCGATTTGGTGGGACAGCTGACATCCGCCACCGCAGAAGCCACCGATTTTACAATCCTTACACTCCGCATAAGAATTGCAGGTTACAGCGACGGGCCGATAATTTGTTAAATTTTCATAGGAAAAATCAAAAAGGCTGTACCTAGATCTACCAACTGTGCAAGTACAACGATATGTTTTCAGATTCATATCAACATAAAAAACATTACTGGATGACGAAGTGCTCCAACAATAACTATGTGTTTGTTTATGCTCCCGCAAATTCAACTTTAGGCCCATTTTGTCGGCAAAGTTATAGCAGGTCTTTAAAAATGCCGCGTGAACATTGTCCGGGAGAGGCTTGCTTTGAAGCTCAGCGAGAATCTCACTTTCCATCATGATGTCAGGGAAATTTGTTTCATACAAACGATCATCTACTCGACCAATAGTCCACGCAAAGTTTTTATCCTGCAAAAGCTGTAACTTCTTCAAGTCATCCAGTGTATTCCAGATTTCTTTATGATTGTGCCTATCGATATTGGTTCCTAAGTCCACATGGATGCCGTAATGCAGAAGTGTCTTAATACAGCACAGGAGTTTGAAAGTTTCATTTGTATTGTTCCGGCTCGGATCAAGATCGTATCGCGTCATATAATTTAACGCCATACTGTCGATTGTGGGATAAATACCGCTGTTCGTATCCCTTGCTGTGACTGTATTGTAGCACATCCTGCCGACCGGCAACATATCGTGCCGAGTTACTTGAAAATAACACAAAACGATAAGTTTTCAGTAAAAGTTGAACCGTTCACTGGAAATCCGCTGTGCCATCCTTTATAATAATAGAGATATTACTTCTATAGGAGGGTTTAGGGATGAAGAATGTCTTTCTTGGCGAGTACGTCAAGCAGCGGCGGCTGGATCTGGGTTTGACCCAGGAGCAGCTTTGCGATGGAATCTGTGAGCCTATGACTCTTTCCCGGCTGGAAAATGGGAAACAGACCCCCAGCCGCAACCGGATCAATGCCCTTTTGCAGCGTCTGGGCCTGCCGGATGACCGCTATTTTGCTCTGCTGAGTAAAAATGAACTGGAGATGGAAGCTCTTCAGAAAGAAATTGTTGCCTGCAATGTGACCGAAAAGGTGCCGGAGGGCTTTGAGAAGCTTGCACAATTTGAAAAGCTGGCAGATCCGGATGATCAAATTGCGCAGCAATTTGCCCTGCGTTCAAGGGTACTTCTGGGACGCTTAGATGGACGCTACACGCCGCTGGAACAAATCGATCTGCTAATGCAGGCAATTCAGCTGACTGTGCCCCGCTTTGACCTAGAGAGTATAGAAAGTTTCCTTTATACAAGAGATGAAATCACAATTATCAATCAGATTGGGCTTGCTTACTCTGATGCTGGCCAAAATAAAAAAGCAGCTGAAATCTACTATCAGCTGCTTAAGTATGTGCGTAAGCATTTTAAGGAAACCATAACATCTATTGGGGTGTTGCCTTTGGTCCTTTATAATTATGCTCGGGTACTGGATTTGTGCGGTCGCTATGAGGAAGGAGCTGCACTCGCTAAAGAAGGACGAGAAGCCTGTATTCAATATGGACATTACCAAGTATTGCCCCGATGTCTGGAAATTGAAGCGGAATGCCGACATTTTATGGGCGATGACGAAATCAGCAAAGAATTGTACTACCAATCGTATTATCTCTGCAAAGTCATTGGATATCAAATCGGGTTAGAGGTTGTCAAAAAAGAAGCGAAAGAATACTTGAACATCGATTTTATGAGTTAACCCATGTCTCCAACGCCCGGCATAGCATCACATGGCTGGATAGAAGGTCTGTCCGGATTCTCAGGCTGATCAGAACCGTCAGGTTGTTCCGTTTCGGTCACACCAGGCTGCGGCGTGGGCAAGTCTTCAGGCTCAGCGGCAAAGCAGGGGACAGCCAGTAGACTGGTGGCTAGAACAATAGAGGTAATCAGGGTAAAGATACGTTTCATCATTTGTTTTTCCTTTCGTTTTATGTTGTTTTCTTGTTGGCAAAAGGATACCACTACAAGGCCATACAGACCATATCGTGCTGTGTTGCTTTTTTCTAACACAAAACGACGGGTTATACTGAGAATGAGGTCAGATGCTTTCCAATCGGCTTGTGATGCAGCAAGCACTAAAAATAAGAGAATGGCCACCCAAACCAATGCCGTCAAGTCGTTGTCGGATGAAGTGGATTTTAGTTTGTCTGGGAGTAAGTGCACGGTTTCTGCACGGTTTTTGCACGGTTTCAAAACGTGCAAAGGGTGCAAATCGTTGCAAAATCGGACAAAGGGTGCAGAAATTACCGGGTAAAAAATCACATTGCTTTGATTAAAAATAACGATGACTCGAAACTTCCATAAATTGAGACGAACCGGCGGCTTGCTCTCTTAATCAGTGGGCCCAGGGTTCGAGTCCCTGGAGGTGCACCAGATATTGAACGTCAAATCGTAAGATTTTGCGTTCTTTCTTTATGTAGGAAAGCGGTTGCACACTTTCTGCACACCGTTTGCACATTTGCCAGAATCGGGGGCTTTTCTGCGCAAGGTTTGCACAGCCTGCTTTCCTTTGCATAAAAAGTCACTTGTCGGGGCAAGGCCCCTCCATCTTGCTGGCGCAAGACCGTTCGGTCACTCAAAAGCCCCACTGGGGCTTTTGTTGCTTCGCAAACGTGAATCTTTTATGCAAACAGAACTCTCGTCAATTCTCTGCGTTCGTCTGCGTCCATCAGCCGGATGGCTTCAAGGATCTCCTTGCCGGAGATTTTTGTTGCCGCCGGCTTTTCATTTTGCCGGGGCTGGGGTGCTGCCGGGGTCAGGTCTTGGGAATAGAAGTTCGCTTCGATCTTCTCGGTCAGCTCCAACCGGGGCTTGTCCTGCGTGTGGGCGTAGGTGTCCATCAGGACAGCAGCCGTTGCGTGGCCTGTATTGCCCTGCACCGACTTGAAGTCACCCTCCGACTGCAAGAGCTGGTAGGTGGCACTGGAATGCCGCAGACCATGGAACACGATCTGCTTGAACTCCGGGTGCGCTGACCGCCATTGCCGATACCACTTGGTCAGCAGTTCTGGCGCAATGGGCAAGCCGTCCGGGAGCCGGAACAGCTGTCCGCAGTTGCTGTACTTCTCCGGGGCGCTCTGCTCGTCCTGCTTGAGCTTTTCAAGCCATGCTTGAAGTTCCTCTTTCAAGGGCTTGGTCATATACAGGATGCGGGTGGACTTCTTGGTCTTGGGCTTTTTCAGGATGAGGGAGGACTTGCTTCCCTCCCGCCTGTCCGGGAAGGTGTGATACACCTGATTGGGGTCGAGCTTTTCCAGAGCGTCCTTGTTGGCTCGCTGCATGGTTTTGCTGACCGAGATGGTGCCACGCCCATCGGAGGCATCGAAATCCAGATCACTCGGCTGCAAGCCGAGAATTTCGCCCTCACGGAGCGAAAGGATCATGCTCATGTGCACCGCCAGATGCAGGGCAGGGTTCTCGATGGTCTGCAAGGCTGCCAGCATGGTTTTCTCGTCCCAGATGGTGCGCTCCTCGATATTGACCTTGGGGGCATCACGGGGCAGGGGAATCTTGTGGATCAAGTCCCATTCCACCGCATAGGAAAAGGCGGTTTTCAGCAGGGTGTGGACTTCGTGAATAGAGGTGCTGGACAGCAACCGCTTCTTCTGCTTTTCGGTCAGGGGCTGCTTTACGCCGTGGACGTACTGGCCGCAGGGGGTCTGGCTCAGGGTGGCGTAGAACTGCTCAATGTCGTAGGTGCGGAGGTCTTGCACCTTCCGCTTTCCGATATACGGCACGATGAGGTTCTGCACCATCGCCACAGATTGGGTGTAGGTCTTGGGAGACCACTTGTGTTTGCTGGACTGAATGGGGATCCACTTGTACAGCATCTCCTCCACCGTCATGGTGTCGGGCACGAGGAAGGTGCCGTCCAGCAGTTCCTTCTCCACCGTGATCTTGCGCTCCTGCGCTTCGGCCTTGGTCTTGAAGGTCTCCCAGCCCTTGCAGGGCTTGCCAGCATGATCTTTGTAGTTGTATCGGACGGAATACGTGTTGCCACGTTTCATAATAGATGCCATAGATGTTCCCTCCCTCAGACCGCAGCAAACCAATCGTCAAAGCTCTGCTTGCTTACCCGGATGCTGGTACCGATGCGCAGCACCCGGAAATCCTTCGTGGTGTTGCACAGGTTGTACGCCGCACGGGGAGAGATCGCCAAAAGCTGGACGATCTCCTCCACCCGATAAACAAGAGGTTCGTGCTTGGCTGCTTTGGTCTGGTCAGAAGATTCTGTGGCAGGGGATTTGGACGCTTTCATTGTAACCGGGTTCGAGTCCTTTTGCAAGGACTTATTCGTATAATCTTTAGAATTCACATCTTCGGTCATGTCAGGCCGATTCATATTCATAGGCAGACCTCCGTTTCCTTGTAACCGGGTGCCGGGGCAGAAAGTGCCAGCTTTCTGCCCCAAACGCTCCCGATGAGGTTCAGATTTCCGAGTGCCCCTCCTGTGTGTGGGGTTGTGCCGATGGTTTGTTTTGCGCCTGCTCTGCCTGCAAGCGGTTCAGCAGTTGCAGGACGGAATCTCGTGCTTTCTCCTTAACCTGCTCCTTGCTTTTCTGACGGACTTCCGGCTTCAGGAGCTTCTCCTGCAGACGTGCGGTGGTGGTCTGCATGGTCTTGAGGAACTTGTCCAGCACGGTGTCCAAACGGTGGGCGGCGTATTCCCTCGTGGCCTGCGGAGCCTTGCGTTCCGGGGACAGCACCCACTTCTTCGTGTCCTCGATCATCCGCATATCTTCCTTGCGGGTCTCGGTGCGCACCACATCGGTCACGACCTCCACCGCCTTGTCGTAGGCCGCAGCCGAAACATCTTCCAGCAGGGTCTCCATGTCGCCGACCTTGAGGGTCAGTTCGTCCAGCCTGTTCTGCTGAGCGGCAAGCTGCTCCTTCTGCTTGGCAAGGATGAAGTCCTGCTTCTCCAGATACTTGCGGTTGCCGTACTCCGCTTCCTCCTCCAGATCCAGCCCATATCGCTTGGCGATCTCGAACAGCATCTTCCGGCAGGCGGCATCAAAGGAGATTTTGCGGTTGTTGCGGCGGCTGAGGGGCTTGTCCGGGTCTGGCAAGTCGAAACCTAACGCTTCCAGTGCCTTTTCCTGCTGGGGTGCCACCTCGCCGTACTTGTTCTCGCAGTCGAACACATGACGCTCATGGATGTGGGGTGTGCTTTCGTCCAGATGCAGTGCCCAGTCCAGCACATGAACATGGTCGCCATACTTGGCTTTGAACTCCTCGATGAACTCTGTGACGACGCTCAGCAAGTCCTCTGCCGAAGCGTGTTCGTCCAGCGTTCCTAGTTGGTAGATGGTCTCCTCCGGGCAGGTCTTGCGGCTGGACAGCAGGTCAGGAATGGAGCGATTACGCTCCGTGTGCCGAATCTTGGCATTGCGCTCGTTCTGGCTTTTCACAAAATTGGAATAGCGGCTCTCGTAAAATTGTCGTTCTACCTCAGAGAAGGTCGCTGCCAGATCATCCGGGTCGGGTGGAGCGAGAGCCGAACGGAAACCGTGAAAGCAGTCCCAGTAGATGTTACCCTTGGCACGTTCCGGGTCGATGTGCTCACTGTTGGCAAGGTTGAAACTCCGGTCATTGTGTTTGGGGTTATAGGTGCCGTGGGCTCCGGCTCGTCCGTTGTGTCGTGTTAATTTCAGATAGGCATCCCTCCGTTTCAAC
>ERZ791906.2401-NODE-2401-length-10725-cov-2.629803_pt1 | contig 10725 bp, 8 predicted proteins | sample MGYA00510146_ERZ791906 | MGnify/ENA primary metagenome ERZ791906 (study PRJEB30046, sample SAMN00792096) | human gut metagenome | study: EMG produced TPA metagenomics assembly of the A metagenome-wide association study of gut microbiota in type 2...
AAAATCTAAGTAAGAAGCAGTTGAAATCTTGAAAGACATCATGTATAATGTACCTAGAACAAAAGAGAAATACCTGGGATGTTCGACAATTCTGTTATTTTGAACCTACAATACTTTAAACGGGATTCTTATATCTCTGTAATATGTCAGGCCCTCATTGCGCAGGGGAAGGCAGAAAAGCAGATGCGGTCGCCCACCTAGCGGAGTGCTAGGAGTCAAAAAACGGAAAACGGCATTTCGGGGGACTACAAAAGATAAAGGACAGTTGCGAGAGCAACTGTTTTTTTGGGTTTTCAAAGAAGTGAAAATGTGATAAACTATTTTGAAAAATGAAACTGCCGATAAGATAAATGGAGTTATTATATGATGAAAACGATAAACAAGATTCGGGAAATTACAGGGCAGGTGTCACAAAAGCATGTGGGAGCATACGCGGCCCAGTCTGCTTATTTTTTTGTGCTGAGTATGATCCCGATTATTTTGCTGCTTCTTGCTATCATACAATATACTCCGGTGACAAAAGCAGATGTTATGACTGCAGTGGTAAATTTGTTTCCGGAGACAAATATGCAGGATTTTATGGTTGGCATTGTAAATGAAGTATATAACCAGTCGAAGACGGTCATTCCGATCACTGCGATTGTAGCACTGTGGTCAGCAGGTAAAGGAGTACTTGCGGTTAGTACAGGACTGAACTGTGCATATGAGCTTCGTGAGACACGAAATTATGTATTTTTAAGAATCCGGGCATCCATCTATACGATCCTGTTCATTGCAGCAATTGTGATGGCTCTGGTACTTTCTGTGTTTGGTAATAATATCAGTATTTTTATATATCACAAAATTCCGTTTCTTGCGGAGACGACGGATATGATCATGCGTTTGAGAACAGTGATTTCATTTGTTGTTATGACTGGAATTTCGCTTCTGGTATATCACTTTTTGCCGAACCGAAAGCTTCCGTTCCGGGATTTGATTCTGGGATCTATTTTCTGTTCTCTGGGATGGCTGGTGATCTCGTTTGTTTTTTCAATGTATCTGACAATCTTCAAAGGATTTTCCGGTCTGTACGGAAGTATGACGGCGATCATTCTTGTGATGCTGTGGCTGTATTTTTGTATGTATGTGATGCTGCTGGGAGGGCTTATTAACTGTATCTGGGTAGATGCAAAGCGGGATATCCTGGAAAAGGATTAGTTCTGCAAAAAGCAGCATCCAGGTTCCGGAATATGATTTTGCGTAGATAAACGGTGAATCTATCAGATAAAACCGCTTGACATAAAAAAATCATATGTTACAATAATTAAGTATATGACATATAATAAAAGCAATGACCGTGTAAGTAGTGAACTGTTTTCCGACAGAGAAGGAGAATCCCCGGCTGTAAGTTCTCCCCGGTTCAGGCAGGAAACGAATTTCCCACGTGAGCTGCGTTTTTGAAAATAAAGTAGAAAACGACGTCCCTGCACGTTACGCAGTCCGAGTGCCTGTTATTCAAATAGCAGGAAACAGGGTGGTACCGCGATTTATCTCGTCCCTTTTTAGGGGCGATTTTTTTATATATTAGGAAAGTGTTCTTTCCTAATATATAAAAACGCTCCGCGAGGATGTGCACTGCGGCGTATAAGGAAGATGTCACAAGCGATCGCCGCAGGTGCCAGAATGTGCCAAGGCACATTCTTTTTTCTTCCACAGGAAATTTTATTTCCTGTTATAGTCGCAAATGAATAGCCAAAACAAGTTTTAAGGAGGATATCATGAAAGAAAGACTTGAGAGCATCAAACAGGAAGCCATTAAGCAGATCCAGGCTTCTGATGTACCGGAGAAATTAAATGATCTACGTGTCAAATTCCTTGGTAAAAAAGGAGAACTGACAGCCGTATTAAAAGGAATGAAAGATGTAGCTCCGGAAGAACGTCCGAAGGTAGGACAGCTTGTGAATGAGACAAGAGCTGCTATCGAAGAACTTCTTGATGAGACAAAGAAGAAAATGGATGCTGCAATCCGTGAAGAAAAATTAAAACAGGAAGTTATTGACGTAACACTTCCTTCCAAGAAAAATACAGTAGGTCATCGTCATCCGAATACGATCGCTCTGGAAGAAGTAGAGCGTATCTTCATCGGTATGGGATACGAAGTTGTGGAAGGACCGGAAGTAGAATATGACCTTTACAACTTTGAAAAACTGAATATTCCTGCAGATCATCCGGCAAAAGATGAACAGGATACATTCTATATCAACAAAGACATCGTGCTTCGTACCCAGACATCACCGGTTCAGGCACGTGTGATGGAACAGGGCAAGCTCCCGATCCGTATGATCGCACCGGGACGAGTATTCCGTTCTGACGAAGTGGATGCAACCCATTCACCATCCTTCCATCAGATCGAAGGACTGGTAATCGATAAAAATATTTCCTTTGCTGACTTAAAGGGAACTTTGGAAGTATTTGCAAAAGAACTTTTCGGACCAGATACCAAGACAAAATTCCGTCCGCATCATTTCCCATTCACAGAGCCAAGTGCAGAAGTAGACGTATCATGCTTCAAGTGTGGCGGAAAAGGCTGCCGTTTCTGTAAAGGATCAGGATGGATTGAAATCCTCGGCTGTGGTATGGTTCACCCACACGTACTCGAAATGTGCGGAATCGATCCGGAAGAATACACTGGATTTGCATTCGGAGTAGGACTTGAAAGGATCGCCCTTCTCAAATACGAGATCGACGACATGCGCCTCCTCTACGAGAACGATATCAGATTCTTAAAGCAATTCTAGTGAGCACAAAATCAAAGAGCAGCGCGGAGAGCTGCTGGATTTTGGAGTCTGAATAAGGGAAATTTATAAACAAATCAGAAGGAGATATAAAATGGATACTTCATTATCATGGATTAAAGCGTATGTTCCGGAACTTGACGTAACAGCGCAGGAATATACAGATGCAATGACTCTTTCCGGAACAAAGGTAGAAGGTTTTACAAAGCTGAATGCTGATCTGGATAAGATCGTAGTAGGACAGATTGAGAAAATTGAGAAACATCCGGACGCAGATAAACTGATCATCTGTCAGGTAAATGTAGGAACAGAGATCGTACAGATTGTTACAGGTGCTCCGAACGTAAAAGAAGGAGACAAGGTACCGGTTGTTCTGGATGGCGGACGCGTTGCGGGCGGACATGAGCCTGGACAGAGAGTAGAAGGCGGAATCAAGATCAAAAAAGGAAAACTCCGTGGAGTCGACAGCTACGGAATGATGTGTTCCATCGAAGAACTTGGTTCAGACAGAAATATGTATCCGGAAGCACCGGAATATGGAATCTACATTTTTGATGATGACGCAGTTGTCGGAGAAAGTGCAGTAAAGGCACTCGGACTGGATGATGTCGTATTTGAATACGAGATCACCTCCAACCGTGTAGACTGCTTCAGCGTGGTTGGTATCGCAAGAGAAGTTGCAGCTACATTCCGCAAAGAATTCAAGCCACCGGTTGTAACATCAACCGGAAATGATGAAGATGTCAATGATTACATCAAAGTAAAAGTAGAAAATACAGACCTTTGCCCACGTTACTGTGCAAGAGTCGTAAAAAATATCAAGATCGGACCTTCACCGAAATGGATGCAGAGAAGACTTTCTTCCGTAGGAATCCGTCCAATCAACAACCTTGTTGATATCACAAACTATGTAATGGAAGAATACGGACAGCCAATGCATGCTTATGATCTGGATACCATCGCAGGTCATCAGATCATCGTCCGCAATGCCCATAAAGGAGAAAAATTCGTAACACTGGATGGTCAGGAAAGAGAAATGGATGATTCTGTTCTGATGATCTGTGATGGCGAAAAAGCGGTAGGTATTGCCGGAATCATGGGTGGCGAAAATTCTATGATCACTGACAATGTACAGACCATGTTATTTGAAGCTGCATGCTTCGATGGAACCAACATCCGTAAATCCAGCAAGAAAGTCGGACTTCGTACCGATGCATCCGGTAAATTTGAAAAGGGACTGGATCCGAATAATGCAGAGGATGCAATCAACCGTGCCTGCCAGCTGATCGAAGAAATGGGAGCCGGTGAAGTTGTCGGAGGAATGGTTGATGTATACAGCAAGAAAAAAGAACCTGTACGTGTACCATTTGATGCCAACAAGATCAATGCACTTCTCGGAACAGACATCCCGGAAGAAGATATGATCAAATATTTTGAAAAGATCGACCTGGAATATGATGCAGAAGCAAAAGAAGTGATCGCACCAACCTTCCGTCATGACTTATTCCGTATCGCCGATCTTGCGGAAGAAGTAGCAAGATTCTACGGATATGATAATATCCCGACTACACTGCCTACAGGTGAAGCTACAACTGGTAAGCTTTCTTTCAAGCTTCGTGTGGAAGAAGTAGCAAGAAATATTGCAGAATTCTGTGGATTCAGCCAGGGAATGACTTATTCATTTGAAAGCCCGAAGGTATTTGACAAGCTCCTCCTCGACAAGGATGATCCGATGCGTCAGGCAATCCAGATCATGAACCCGCTTGGAGAAGATTACAGTGTCATGCGTACAACATCTCTGAATGGTATGCTGACATCTCTTGCAACAAACTACAACAGAAGAAATAAAAATGTCCGTCTGTACGAGCTTGGAAATATTTATCTTCCAAAGGCACTTCCACTGACAGAACTGCCGGACGAAAGAATGCAGTTTACACTTGGAATGTACGGAGATGGAGACTTCTTCAGTATGAAAGGTGTTGTAGAAGAGTTCTTTGAAAAAGTCGGACTTCATAAGAAAGAAACTTATGATCCAAATGCAGGAAAGAACTTCCTTCATCCGGGACGTCAGGCAAACATCGTTTACGATGGAAAGGTTGTCGGATACATGGGTGAGGTTCATCCGGAAGTTGCTGATATCTATGGAATCGGTGAAAGAGCATACGTTGCTGTCATCGATATGCCACAGATCACAGAGCTTGCAACATTTGACAGAAAATACGAAGGAATTGCAAAATACCCGGCAGTCAGCCGTGATATCAGTATGGTAATGCCAAAATCCATCCTGGTAGGACAGGTTGAAGAAGTGATCGAGAACAAGGGTGGCGCTTATCTGGAAAGCTATAAGCTGTTCGATATTTATGAAGGCGCTCAGATCAAGGCAGGCTTCAAGTCTGTTGCTTACTCTATCACATTCCGTGCAAAAGATAAGACTCTGGAAGAAGCTGACATTTCAGCTGCTATGAACCGTATCTTAAAGGCACTGGAGGAAATGGGTATCGAGCTTCGTAAGTAGGCGAAAAGAGGTCAAAAGAATGAAACGACAGGATTTTTATTTTGATTTACCGGAAGAGCTGATCGCGCAGGATCCGCTTGAAGACAGATCCAGTTCCAGACTGCTTGTTCTTGATAAAAAAACCGGTGCAACCAGTCATCACATTTTCCGTGAGATCAAAGATTATCTCAAACCGGGAGACTGCCTTGTGATCAATGATACCAAGGTTATCCCGGCAAGATTGATCGGTGAAAAAGAAGGAACCGGCGGAAAAGTCGAAGTTCTTCTTTTAAAACGAAAAGGAAATGATGTCTGGGAAACACTTGTAAAACCAGGAAAGAAGATGAAACCTGGAGCAAGAGTCAGCTTCGGGGACGGTCTTCTGAAAGGGGAAGTTCTGGAGGTTGTAGAGGAAGGAAACCGTCTGATCCATTTTGAATACGAAGGAATTTTTGAAGAGATTCTGGATCAGCTTGGACAGATGCCGCTTCCGCCTTACATCACCCACCAGCTGGAGGACAAGAATCGTTACCAGACCGTGTATGCAAAGCATTCCGGATCTGCGGCTGCTCCGACGGCAGGACTGCATTTTACACCGGAGCTTCTGGAAGAAATCAAAGCAGAAGGTGTGGAGATTGCGCATGTAACGCTTCATGTCGGACTTGGAACTTTCCGTCCGGTAAAAGCGGATGATATTCTGGATCACCATATGCATTCGGAATTCTACCGGATCGAGGCATCTGAGGCAGAAAAGATCAACCGTGCAAAAGAGAGCGGACACCGGGTGATCTGCGTCGGAACGACAAGCTGCCGGACCGTAGAATCTGCGGCTGATGAAAACGGAAAGTTAAAAGAGTGCAGTGGATGGACAGAGATTTTCATCTATCCGGGCTATAAATTCAAGGTACTGGACTGCCTGATTACGAACTTCCATTTACCGGAGTCAACGCTGATCATGCTGGTAAGTGCGCTTGCCGGAAGAGAGCATGTGCTTGCGGCATATGAAGAAGCAGTTAAAGAGAGGTATCGATTCTTCAGCTTTGGGGATGCGATGTTTATAGAATAGACGCAGAATCTGACAAATGTGAGGTTATGTCAGGGAACAGGAAATCATAAGATATTAACCGGAGAACGGGATTGTTCAAGTCATGTACAACTTTGAAAAATCTTGTTCTCCGTTTTTTGTATAGGTTGGAAACGATTGAGTTTAAAAATCTTATTGAATGAATGTCTATAGAGAATGTTGTTTTATCTGGCAAAGATAAACAGTGCAGATTTGTCGATTTTGCAAAAATATAGTAAAATGATGTAAGCATCAAAAGTATGAATTATATAATAATGGAGCAATCCGGGCACATACTAAGACGAAAAGGCTATAAAAACAAGATTGCAAAAGGAGACAGAGGATGGACTAAGCAGAATATATCAGAGAAAGAAACGAAAAAAATAACTTTGGGAAATAAAGTCAGGTGGATATTCGTAATTTGTTTTGCTGTTTGATTTGGTTAAAAAGCGGACAGAAATGCATTGAAAATTGAGGAGTAGCAGAAAATGGGCATATTTGAGGAGGCAGCAATTTTCCGGGGCGTCACGAAGGAGGACGCCAGACAGATGCTGAACTGTCTGAATCCGGTAGAAAAGACTTATAAAAAAGATGAAATCATTTACCATGCCGGGGATGAGGTTACTTCGATGGGCGTGATTCTTGCCGGCAGCGTGTTTATTGAGAATGATGATATCTGGGGGAATCACAGCATTCTGGACCGGGCTGGAAGAGGTGAGATTTTTGCAGAAACATATGCAGCGATTCCTGGGCAGAAGCTGATGGTCAATGTAGTTGCGGCAGAAGAGGCAAGAATTTTGTTTCTTGATGTGGGAAGGATACTGAAAGTCTGTTCCAATTCGTGTGTGTTTCATCATACGTTAATTGAAAATCTGCTGAAGCTTTCCGCAGAGAAGAATCTCCGTCTGTCGAAACGGATTTTTTATATTTCATCAAAATCGATCCGGGGAAGACTGCTGTCGTATCTATCTTATCAGGCTATGGAAAACGGAAAGAAAGAATTTGACATCCCGTTCAACCGGCAGCAGCTTGCAGATTATCTGAATGTAGACAGGTCTGCGATGTCAAATGAGCTTGGGAAGATGCAGAAAGATAGGCTGATCGAAGTAGACAGGAAACATTTCCGTATTCTTGGCGAAACGGAAATATGAATGGATAAATAATGGAAATAAAACGGATACAGCAGTGAGAAACTGTATGTGGGTTAGGGTAAAAGAAAACCATTGCAGGAGAGATGTGATTTCATCAGATCCTGTAATGGTTTTTTGTATACGATGAGTCAAGTATAAATTTGTGGAATTTATCTTTCCAGTCCGTGTATCCAGTCTGACTTTAGGAAATAAATCAGAAAAGCAATGGAACTGAGCGCCCAGGTCATCGGGTAAGCCCAGAAGATCATCTGAATGGACGGGATGAATTTTAAAATGATCACGATATAAGAAACGCGGATCAGACACCAGCATACCAGCATAACATACATCGGGACTGTGGATTTACCGGCTCCGCGCATGATTCCTGCCATACAGTGTGAAAAAGCAAGCAGGAAGTAGAAAAAGGTATCCGTATGAGCCTGCATGGCTCCGTAGCGGATAACCTCTGCGGTGGAACTGAAAGCAGACAGAAGCTGTGGAGCGGTAAAATGCACGCAGATACCGATCAGCTCAGAGATCGTAAGGGAACAGATCACACCGAATACAGCGCCCTTTTTAGCACGCTCATATTCTTTTGCTCCCAGATTCTGACTGATAAAAGTAGTAAGTGCCAGTGCAAAACAGGTGATCGGAAGGAATCCAAATCCCTGGATCTTCATATAAGAACCACATCCGGCAACCGCCATTTCCCCAAACTGGTTGATATTTGCCTGGACGAATACATTTGCCAGAGAAATGATCGAGTTCTGGAGTCCTGCGGGCAGACCATAAGAAATGATCTGGCGGAGCATATAAGAATCCAGATTGATCCGGTTCAGATGAAGCCGAAACTCCTCCGGACTGTGAAGCAGCTGCACCATACAGAGGATAGCACTTAAAAACTGTGAAATGACAGTTGCAAAAGCGGCAGCACCTACTCCAAATCCAAGACCTGCGATCAGTACAAGGTCAAGAATGATATTCGTTACCGAAGAAACGATTAAGTAGATCAGAGGATGGGTACTGTCACCGACGGACTGCAGAATGCCGACAAAGAAGTTGTACATGACAAAGGCAAGTGAGCCGGTAAAGTAGATCCGGAAATAAGTAATCGAGTTTGGAAGTACCGCCTCCGGTGTTCCCATAAGCACCAGGATCTGTGGTGCGGCAATGATACCGACAATGGTAAGGATCACGCCGCAGATCAGTCCGAAGCCAACGGTTGTATGGATGGACTTCTGCAGATTCGGAATGTCTCTGGCACCGTAATATTTGGCGACGATGACACCGGATCCGATGGCGATTCCATTAAAAAGACCGACCATAAGAAAGATCAGATTACCGGAAGAGCTGACAGCGGCAAGTGCAGAGCTTCCAAGAAAATTTCCAACGATCAGAGAGTCGGCGGTGTTATATAGCTGCTGAAAAAGGTTTCCCCAAAAAAGCGGGATCGCAAAAGCAACGATACGCTTCCAGATGGAGCCTTCGGTCATCAGTTTGGCTGAAGATTTTGACATAGAATATTTCCCCCGTTTCTTAAGTCATTACTTTTAAGTATAAGGTGCGGCAAAGGGAAAGTCAATGAAAATGGGAGTTCGGTAAAAATGCACGTACTTTTCTTGTGATTAACAATGAAATCAAGTATAATGGATATTATAAAAGTTGTGACAGGAGGAAATTGCATGAGCAGTTATCTGAACCCGGGAAACAAGGGGTTCCGGGAAAGTTTGAACTCGGAGATTTATATAGATAAAACAGGTTTGATTGAAAAAACAAATGCAGTTCTTGATACACGTCAGAAGTTTCTTTGTGTCAGTCGTCCAAGACGTTTTGGAAAGTCAATGGCAGCAGATATGCTGGCAGCATATTATGAGAGAGGGGAAGATTCATCACCGTTATTTGATTCACTTAAGATTAGTAAAGCAGCTTCGTATCCACTTCACCGGAATCAATATGATGTACTCAAAGTGAATATGCAGGAATTTCTTAGCATGACGCATAGTATGGATGATATGCTTTCTATGTTGCAAAAATATCTCATTTTTGATTTAAAAGATCATTTTACGGATGTTCGGTTTCGCGATGAGAATAATCTGATTCAGGTAATGAAGGATATTTACAGCAAGACAAAATGTTCGTTTGTCATTTTGATTGATGAATGGGATTGCCTGTTCCGTGAATTTCAGCAAGACTGTAATGCACAGAAAAAATATCTGGATTTTCTCCGGGTATGGCTGAAAGATAAAGATTATGTTGCGCTGGCATATATGACAGGTATTTTGCCTATTAAAAAATATGGTTCACATTCAGCACTAAATATGTTTACAGAATATTCTATGACAGATCCGGGTGATCTGGCTGAATATTTCGGATTCACAGAGCAGGAAACATCGGAATTATGTGAAAAATATGAAATGAACTTTGATGAGGCAAAAAAATGGTATGATGGATATCATTTGATGGTACATCGTCAGATGGGAAATGAAATTTGCTCTATATATAATCCGAAATCTGTAGTGGAGGCTATGATGCGCCATAAGTTTGGAACTTACTGGAACCAGACGGAAACATATGAAGCGTTAAAAATCTATATTCAAATGGATATGGATGGATTGAAAGATTCGGTAATTAGAATGCTTGCCGGAGAAGGGGTACCGGTTAATGTTGGAACGTTCAGCAATGATATGACAACATTTGCTACGAAGGATGATGTATTAACATTGTTGGGGCATTTGGGATATCTGACATATGACAGTGTAAATGAAACTGTCAGAATTCCGAATAAAGAAGTTTCGCAAGAATATGTAAATGCAATCAGTACGATGAACTGGTATGGAGTGGCAGAATCAGTAGAAGATTCGAGAAAATTATTGGAATCATTATGGGCATTGGATGAAGAAGCTGTTGCAGCCGGGATTGAAAAAGCACATGATGAAATTTCTATTCTTCAGTATAATGATGAAAATTCACTGAGTTGTACAATCAATCTTGCGTTTTATTTTGCACGGGAATATTATACGATAGTGCGGGAGATGCCGACCGGAAAAGGATTCGCAGACATATGTATGATTCCGCGAAAAGAACATTTGGATAAACCGGCAGTAGTAATTGAACTGAAATGGAACAAGAGTACAGATGGTGCTTTAGAGCAGATCAAAGAAAAGAATTATGGAAGCGCATTGAAAGAATATCAAGGAAAGATGTTGCTGGTTGGTATCAATTACGATAAGAAAACGAAGAAGCATGAATGTGTGATTGAGAAGT
>ERZ791906.2419-NODE-2419-length-10639-cov-2.703609_pt1 | contig 10639 bp, 7 predicted proteins | sample MGYA00510146_ERZ791906 | MGnify/ENA primary metagenome ERZ791906 (study PRJEB30046, sample SAMN00792096) | human gut metagenome | study: EMG produced TPA metagenomics assembly of the A metagenome-wide association study of gut microbiota in type 2...
GACGATCCGGCGGAAGTCCGCTACAATACGGTGGGCCGTGACTACGAATTTACCGAAGTCCGCGTGATCGATCCGGAAACGGGCGAAGAATGTCCGGTAGGCGTACAAGGTGAAATGTGCAACCGGGGGTACAACACCATGAAAGGCTATTACAACAACCCGGCAGCCACGGCCGAGGTCATCGACAAAGACGGCTTCCTGCACAGTGGCGACCTGGGCGTGAAAGACGAACATGGCAACTACCGCATCACCGGACGCATCAAGGACATGATTATCCGGGGAGGAGAGAATATCTATCCTCGTGAACTGGAGGAATTCCTCTATCACCTGGAAGGGGTGAAAGATGTACAGGTCGCTGCCGTTCCATCCAAGAAATACGGAGAGGAAGTGGGAGCCTTTATCATCCTGCACGAAGGCGTCACCATGACGGAAGATATCGTCAAGGACTTCTGCCGCGGGAAGATCGCCCGGCATAAGATCCCGAAGTATATATTCTTCGTCGACACCTTCCCCCTGACCGGTAGCGGAAAGATCCAGAAGTTCAAACTGAAAGACTTGGGCTTGAAATTATTGGCCGACCGAGGAATCACTCCGGTATGATTTTTTTTCGTACCTTTGCAACATTAACATTTTAGTATCAATTTATGTCACAATTATTTCCAACTAATCTGCCTTATAAAGTGGCAGATATGAGTTTGGCTGAATTCGGTCGTAAAGAAATCGAGATCGCCGAACACGAAATGCCGGGACTTATGGCACTTCGCAAGAAGTACGCCGATCAGAAACCTCTGAAAGGAGCTCGTATCACCGGCTCACTGCACATGACGATTCAGACCGCAGTGTTAATCGAAACATTAGTTGCGTTGGGAGCAGATGTTCGCTGGGCAAGCTGCAACATCTTCTCTACACAGGACCACGCCGCCGCAGCCATCGCAGCCGATGGAGTTCCCGTTTTCGCCTGGAAGGGTGAAACACTGGAAGAATACTGGTGGTGTACCGACATGGCGCTCCGTTTCCCCGACGGCAAAGGTCCGCACATGATTGTGGATGATGGTGGCGACGCATCCCTGCTGGTTCATATGGGTTACCGTGCAGAGAACGATGCCGAAACGATCAACCGCAAAGGTGGCAATCACGAAGAACAGGTCATACTGGATACCTTAAACCGTATCCTGGCTGAAGACAATACCCGTTGGCACCGCACGATCGCCGAAATGAAAGGTGTCTCCGAAGAAACGACTACCGGCGTACACCGCCTGTACCAAATGATGGAAAAAGGCGAACTGCTGGTTCCGGCCATCAACGTCAACGACTCCGTTACGAAATCGAAATTCGACAACCTGTACGGTTGCCGCGAATCACTGGCCGACGGCATCAAGCGCGCTACCGACGTGATGATCGCCGGTAAAGTCGTGGTGGTTGCCGGATATGGCGACGTAGGGAAAGGCTGTGCCCACTCCATGCGCTCTTACGGAGCCCGTGTCCTGATCACGGAGATCGACCCGATCTGCGCCCTGCAAGCCGCTATGGAAGGCTTCGAAGTGACAACGATGGAAGAAGCCGTCAAGGAAGGCAACGTTTTTGTCACGACCACCGGTAACTGCGACATCATCACCATCGAACACATGGCACAGATGAAAGACCAGGCCATCGTTTGCAACATCGGCCATTTCGACAACGAAATCCAGGTCGACAAGCTGGTGAACTATCCGAACATCCAGCACACCAACATCAAACCGCAGGTTGACAAGTACACATTCCCGACAGGCAACTCTATCTTCCTGCTGGCAGAAGGCCGCTTGGTGAACTTGGGTTGCGCGACAGGCCACCCCTCTTTCGTAATGAGCAACTCCTTCACCAACCAGGTCTTGGCCCAGATGGATTTATGGACAATGCCTTACGAGGTAGGTGTCTACCGCCTGCCGAAACGTCTGGACGAAGAAGTTGCCCGCCTCCACCTGGAGCGCATCGGCGTCAAACTGTCCAAACTGACTCAGAAGCAAGCCGATTACATCGGCGTACCGGTCGAAGGACCTTATAAGGCCGAACATTACAGATATTAATATATCTGAGGGTGTGCCCAAAAGTATGATGGCTTTCGGCACACCCTCATTTTTATTTTGTAGATATGCAAAAAAGACACGCTGACAGACAACTATATTTCAACGAACAAAGTATTACGACACAAAAATATGTAATACCTTTCATTGAAAAGCATAAACCGATTACGGCAGATTCCCACATTCTTGAAATAGGTTGTGGAGAAGGGGGAAACATAAAACCCTTTCTGGATCTCGGTTGCAAAGTGACCGGCATAGACATCAACGGAGGCCAGATTGCAATCGCAAAAGAAATCTACAGCGTACATCCCAACAACAGAAACTTGACATTGATCTGCGAGGATATCTACAAAGTAACCGAACTGCACAACAAGTTCGACATTATCATCATCCGAGATGTGATAGAACACATCCCCAACCAAGAATTATTCTTGCCTTTTATAAAGAGGTTCTTAAGTCCCCACGGCGTTATTTTTGTGGCTTTCCCTCCCTGGCAGAATCCGTTCGGAGGTCACCAGCAGATTTGCAACAACAAGCTCCTAAGCCATTTGCCCTGGTTCCACCTATTGCCTCGCCCCGCATATAAAAAAGTGCTGGAATGGGGGAATGTCAATCCCGGAGGACTTTTGGAAATCAAGGATACCGGCATTTCATTGGAACGTTTTCTCTCGATCGTGCACAAAGAAAAATACCGGATAGCCGAAGAAGTCCTCTATTTCATCAACCCTAATTACGAAACGAAATTCAATCTCCATCCTCGAAAACTATGGAGATTCCTGAATATCCCGTATATCCGTAACTTCTATACAACCTGCGGATATTACATCTTAAAGAATTCATAAATATGGCAACATCCCATTTATCCCTTATCATCCCTGTCTACAACCGTCCCAACGAGGTAGAGGAGTTATTGGACAGCCTTACACGGCAGAGTGAAACAAACTTCGAAGTCGTCATCGTCGAAGACGGCTCGAAGGAGACTTGCCAGCATGTAGTCGAAGCTTTCAAAGATAAGTTGGATGTTTCCTATTCCTATATTCCTAATGGCGGTCCGGGCAATGCCCGTAACTACGGGGCGAAGCAGAGCAAAGGCGATTACCTGATCGTTCTCGATTCAGATTGCATCCTGCCTCCCGACTACATCAAATCGGTAAACAAGGAACTGAAGGAAACCGGGGCGGACGCTTTCGGAGGGCCGGACAAGGCCTCTGACAGCTTTACGGACGTGCAGAAAGCCATCAACTACTCCATGACCTCCTTCTTTACGACAGGCGGCATTCGTGGCGGCAAAAAGAAGATGGATAAGTTCTACCCCCGTAGCTTCAACATGGGAATCCGGAAAAGCACCTACGAAGCGTTAGGCGGCTTCTCCCCCATGCGCTTCGGGGAAGATATCGATTTCAGTATCCGCCTATTCAAGAACGGCAACAAAGTATGCCTGTTTCCCTCGGCCTGGGTATATCACAAGAGACGTACGGATTGGCACAAGTTCTTCCGCCAGGTTTATAATTCCGGCATCGCCCGTATCAATTTGTACAAGAAATATCCGGACTCGCTTAAACTGGTACATCTATTGCCGGCGGCCTTTACATTAGGAGTACTCTTTTTCCTGGTCGGAAGCCTCTTCTGCACTTGGAGTTTATTGCCGCTCGGACTTTTCTGTTTGCTTATCTTTGCGGATTCTTCGATTCAGAATAAAAGCATCAAAATCGGCTTCCTGTCGATTATCGCCTCCTTTATCCAACTGTCAGGATACGGTTGTGGATTTTTAGATGCTGCCTGGAACAGATTGGTTCTGAAGAAAGAGGAGTTTTCAGCATTCCAGAAAACGTTCTACAAATAAAAAGACTCCCAAGGCCATTGTCATGACAACCGTCTTCATCCCATACGAACATTGACTTCATCGGGATAAAGACGGTCGTCAAAAGTGATGCTTTTGAACAATATCAATTTTTACTCTTTTTCCAATATTTCCATCCCGACCAACCGATCGCAGCGATCAGCAATAACAAGATCAGGAACGAACTGTAGGAAGAAACGTATGCAGCCGTCACATAACCGGACGGACGGAACTCGAATACGATCGTATGTTCGCCTGCCGGAACACGCATGCCACGCAATATCCAGTCCGCACGGAAATGAGGCACTTCCTTGCCATCGACCGTAGCCTTCCAACCCGGCTGGTAATATACTTCGGAGAAGACTGCCAATTGTTCCTTATCCGCTTTACTCTTATAGGTCAGACGGTTCGGACGGTATTCTTCCAACACGATCGTTGCGGTTGAATCTTTCTGCGGCACAAATCCTTCCAAATCTTCTTGGAAACGCTTATCAACCACAGCGGTTCTCAGCGGATCGATCGTATTCAAGGCTTCTATCTCGGCATCCGCATTGTCCACCATATCCAGCTTGTCCACAAACCAGGCATTCCCAAATGCATACGGATTCTTCAACGGTTGCTGTTCAGGGTTATAGATGACATAGCGGGTATTCAACATATTCAAGGAAGGACAAGCAGCCAACGCAGACATCACGTCTTCAGCCGTCTGTGCCTTCTGCAAAGCACTGATAATCCCACGCAACTCACCGTCCAGCCGATGGTCGATCAGCTCCTGGTAACGGCGTAGCTTGACGGCATGATACCCTCCGATAGAATGATGGAAATAGGAAGTATTCGTTTCCTGCCACGGGTTATTGATGTTCAACACACGGAAAATCGAACCCGTATCCTGCAGAATCGCCTTGTCGGCAACCGTTTCCTTATACATCTCCGCCGGCTGCTGCCTGACGAAATTACTGTCATTCAGATAACGACGATCCACCGTCCAAAGATCAATCAAAATAAGGACTGCCACCCCTGCACTTACGAAAGTCGCCGCAGTCTTCTTGTTCTTCGCCTTCCAGAACCAGACAAGCAACCCGGCTCCCAACAGGATGAAGACCAAAGAACGCAACGCATCGGCCGAAGCCAGCGAAGCACGGTCCATCAACAAGGCCGTGTAATACCACTCCGGAACCTGGTTCTGGAACTGCGCATCGTATGCAGACCGGAAATCCAACAACAAGGAAGGCATCAGCCAAAGGATCACACAAAGTCCTCCAGTCAGCCCCAAAGCCCAAAGGAATCCTTTTTTCAAACGAGCCTCCTCCACTTTTTCGGTCAAGATTTCCCGCAACCCCCAAATAGCGACGATCGGAAATACCAATCCCGGTATCACCAACGCCATCTCGACTGTACGGAACTTATTGTACAAAGGCAGATAATGGAACATCAGGTCGTTGAAAGAATCGAAATTACGTCCCAACGCAAGGAATGTCAGGAACACCGATCCAGCCAACAGCCACCATTTCATAGGGTTCCGGATCACGAACATCCCCAGGACGAACAGGAAGCAGACCAACGCCCCGAAATAGACCGGCCCGGAAGTGAATATCTTATCTCCCCAATAGGTATAGGTCTGTACTTCTTTCCCCACCTGGGCCCCGTTTTTCTTCAACTCCTTGTATAACTCGGAAGAGCTGTCCAACGTTCCTCCCGAACCACCGCCATATACATTCGGCACAAGAACGGTCATCAACTCTTTCCAGCCGTAACTCCATTGAAAAGCATAATCCTTATCCAAACCGGTGGAAGCCTTCTCCACTTTTCCCGAAGCATCCGGTTTCGGCGTCAGCTCCGAAGCGCCACGGATGGAGTGCTGCCCCAGATCCCAATTGGAATACATCCCCTGCGCGTTAGGCAATACGGCCAATACGACGCAAGCGGCCATAATCAGGGAGGTCTTCAACCATTCGCCATAGGCTTTCTCCTTGATCTTTCTGACTGCATATCCTATATAGATCAGCAGACAAAGCAGGACCAGATAATAGGTGATCTGGATATGCCCGTTCGCCAAGGATAAGGCTACCCCCAACAGGAACAAGACGGCTCCCCACAGATAGGAGCGCCTGAAAAGCAAAGCCATACCGGCCAACGTCACCGGCATATAACCGATCACATAGGCTTTCACGATATGCCCCGCCTCGATAATAATGATATTATAGGATGCGAATGCAAAAGCGAATGCCCCGGCAATCGCGAGCCACCAGTTTACTCCCATGACGCACATCAGCAGGTAGAAACACACTAACCCGGTAAAAACCATCGCAGCATCACCATACCCCACCTTTTTCAACCAACCATCCACAATCGAATAAGAAGGCATACTCGGTGCGGCCTGCCCATATCCTGTCACATACGGCATCCCTCCGAACATCGCATCCGACCAGACACTGAACTCACCCGGCTGTGCCGTCTCGGCGTATTGATCCATCTGGCTTGACCCCATTCCGGTCGCCTTGATATTATCGCCCTGCATGATTACTTTCCCATCAAACACCGCCGGTGAAAAATAGGTCATCACCAGTCCCAAAAACAAAATCAGGGCAACAACATGTTTCCCCCATTGCTTCAGCAAATCCTTCATATATGTCTCATTAAAATTCATATTCTTTACACCCACCCCTTCAGGCACTTCGCCGTATAAAAACGGATGGCGACCCAGCCGTGGAGCAAAACCGTAACAAAAGTACCATAATATTTGCACATAATCGCATATCTCTCCCGCAAGGATGCTTTTCTTTGCGTCGTGCTCGTCCCGCCGTCCAGGAAGTCGGACAGGGTAAGGTGCGTGTTACAGAATGAACGGGCCTGCTTCATGCAACGGATACACCAGTCGAAATCGGCCGAATAGCGATATTGCAAATCATATGACGGGGCAATCGCACGTTTTGGTATGAACGACTGGTGGCAAACCAACATCCCCATCCGGAAACTCTTCCACGAGAGCTTCCGCGGCGCCCTGAGGCGGCGCAGTCCCAGCGACCGCCTTTCCTCGTCCACGATATTCGTTTCCCCATAGATGATATCCGGCAAAGCCTTCCTCTTCTGCAACCTGGAAACGACCGACTGGACCGTATCGGACGAACAGAGAGTATCGCCGGCGTTGATGAACCAGACATAATCTCCCGTCGCCTTTTGAAGCCCCTTGTTCATGGCATCGTATATCCCCTTGTCCGGCTCGCTCACCCAATAGGCCAGCCCCGATTCATACCGTCTGATGATATCCACCGTTCCGTCTGTCGAACCGCCGTCTATCACGATATATTCGATGTTCGGATAGGACTGGCTCAACACGTTCAACAACGTCTGCTCCACCAGGCGCACGGCATTATAGGTAATCGTTATGATTGAAAATGTAGGTTGTAACTGCATATAATTATGACTATGTTCCATTTAACTTAACAATCCGTCTCCCGCGAATGACTCCGGCAAATTCATCGGTGACCGGTTGTTTACACCACCACATTCCTCCCCAGCCGCATCGTCACACGTGAGAGGCGGGATTTCTGTTTTGCGAGCAAAGATAACAAAGATATTCGGTCTTCACATGAAAGACAGAGAGATAAATCGCTCACGGTCTTTGCAATCTGCCGAAGCTGGTGGTGTTCGTAGGTTTCCAGCAAGGCCAGATGGAGGGAAGCGGTGATCTGACGGCGGAAAGAGACGAAGCCCGATCCATGCAGCAGGCTGTCCGGGTCCTCTCCGTAAGGAAGCTGCATCCGGCTTACTTCGAACAAACAGGCCGGCTCCAACCGCTCCCCTTCCGGGTCTGTCCCGCACGAGAGCATCGCCACGATCTTTTCCATCGACGCCTCTCCCGCCCCGTCGGCATCCAGCAGCAGGACGATCCGCTGCGTATATCCCGCCAGCAACCGGAGATGCCCGGCAGTGAAAGCCACCCCGCAGAGCGCCACCGTATTCGTAAATCCGGCGGCATGCATCGCCAGGGCGTCCTTGTAGCCTTCGGTGACGAAGACGAACCGCCTCTCCCGTATCGCCTCCCCCGCCAAGTCCAGCGCATAAAGCACCCGGCTCTTGCTATAGACCGGACTGGCCGGCGAGTTGACATACTTGGCTCCCTCCTCCCCATCCGTCCACCTGCGGGCCGCAAACGCCACCAGCCCGCCCTTCTCGTCCCGGATCGGGAAGATCAGCCGCGACCGCATCTTCCGGTAATCCGCCGGCACTTCCGGGGGAGCGATCCCCACCCCGAAAAGGCGGTACGTCTCCCTCAAAGCCTCGTCTTCCGGCACGTAAGGCTGCAACAGGGAGGCGAACAGACGATTGGCGGCGCCAATCGTCCGAATGGACAATTGAGAATTGACAACAGACAATTGGTCGTCACTGTTTTCATTTGCCGTTTTGTCCGAGGAACCGGCTGTCCTCTTTCCGTCCGTCCTTTTCTTCTTCCCTTCATAATTGTCTACTGTCCACTCCCTACTGTCAATCGAATACCGTTTCGCCAGTTTTCCCATCGCTTCCGTAAACGAACATCCCTCGATCTTCTGCACGAAAGCGAACAAGTCTCCGCCTTCGCCGCAAGCGAAACATTTGAAAAACTGTTTTCCCGGATGGACGTGCAACGAAGGATGCTTGTCTGCATGGAAAGGACACAAGCCGACATATCCCGCACCGCTGCGCTGCAACGGCACATAGGCAGCCACCACTTCCTCGATCGTGGCCACCCGAAGGATTCTCTCTTTCAACGAATCGCCTCTCATAACAACCGGTTTTCATAAGACAGGAACCGTGTCATCGAAACGTTGTAGCGGAAACGCGCCCGTCCGGTCGCCCCGTTACGGTTCTTGGCGACCAGAAGATAGCCTACGCCCCGCAGGTCCTCTTTCGTATCCTTGTCGTACAAGATGCCGTATTTCTCGGCCCGGTAGACGAAGATCACCTGATCCGCCACCTGCTCGATCGCGCCGGAGTTACGCAGGTCGCTCAAGATCGGCAGATAAGGAGCCAGGCGCCGGTCGCTGTCGCGGTTCATCTGCGCCAACAGAACGGCAGGCACATCCAGCTCGACCGCCATCAGCTTCACCTTCCGCACCACATCGCCCAGGGCCAGATCGGTCGTCTCGTTGCGGCTGCCCCGTGTGTAAGGGATATGAATCAGGTTCAGATAGTCGATGAAGAAGATGTCCAGCTCCCGGCGAGCCTTGCGCGTCATCAGCACGGCACGGATCTCGTCGATGGCGAGCGAACCGCAATAGACGATCCTCAACGGCAACCCCGCCAGCTCAGCCGCCGCTTTCTCCAACAACGCACGCTCCTCGCGGTTCGTCCCCTTGAAACGGATCTTGCCGGCCTCCACGCCGCTCAGCATCGAAAGGATACGTTCCGTCACCTCCTCCTCGCTCATCTCGATGCTGAAATAAAGCGTATTCCGCCCCGCACGCGCCGCCTGAAGCGCCATGTGCAAAGCCACCGCCGTCTTTCCCATCGAAGGCCGCCCGGAGAGCACCGCCAGTTCGCCCCGGTAAAGGCCGCCCGTCAAGTCGTCCAGTTCGTCGAACCCGGTACACACCTGTATATGTTCCCCTTTTTCGCGTGCCTCCTGGTTACGGAACGAACGCGCCAGGACTTCGCGTGCCACCTCGGCCGCCATCCGGACATCCACGCCTCCGGAGGCATGTTCACGCAAGCCGTCCATGTCGTCCGTGACACCGGCGAGGAGCTTCATCACGTCGACATCCGGCTGCTGCGCCTCCAGACCGCGTTTGTTCAGGCTCGCCACACAGCCGCGCAACATCCATTCGCGCTGTACCAGACGCACATATTCGTGGATGTGGCTGTCGTTGCGCACCGCCTGCAACATGGCGCTTAGGAAAGAGACTCCGTTCAGCTCGCCATAAAGCCGGTGATCGAGCCGGAACATCTCCGCCTCGACCGTCGCCATGTCGATCCGTTCGCCGCGCGAGGCCAGCTCGGCAAAGGCACGGAACACCAGGCGCAGCCCCGGTTCGGTAAACATCTCTTCCGTCACCCGTCCGCCCAATTCGTGGAAAGAGGCGGGACGTCCCAACAGAGCTGCCACCAAGACCCGCTCCGCCGGATACGATTGTACGGCATTCAACCCCATCAGACAGTCTCCCCGGTGTTATAGACCGTCCCGTTCTGGTACATGTAGAGGGCTGCCGCAAGCGACAAACCGTCGTCGCCGCCCCCCTGCGGAGAGCCGTGGCCGTCGGGCTGGGGAGGCGCGTCATAGAAGGTCAAGGTAAACTTCGTCATCCTGCCCACCGCCGTGACCGTCAGCCATCCTGCCTCGACAAGATGTCCGACAGCCGTGACTGCCGTCCTGCGTATCAACCCCGTACGCCGTGCCAGTTCCGAATAAGAGGTGATCCACTCGCCTCGTTCACAAGCATAGTCTTTGAAATGAAAGGAGACTTCTCCTTTTTTGAAATAGGCAAAACCCAATATGCACAGGAGCACCTTTGCCTCTTTTTCACACTTGTCTCCCGGCGTAAAAGCAATCTGCATGGCCTGCCGGGAAACTTTCGTATAGCCGCATCTTGCAAAATCGGCCGAAAACGTCATATCCTTTTTCATAATGAACGGATTTAAAATTAAACATTTTTACCCCAAATAAAAACGGTGCAGTCAATAGCACAATATAAACCATTCATTACAAGCGCCTTACAGAGGTTTTCCGTTACTTGTGGTTCAATCCTACATCTTAAAATAAATA
>ERZ791906.2433-NODE-2433-length-10580-cov-6.167886_pt1 | contig 10580 bp, 9 predicted proteins | sample MGYA00510146_ERZ791906 | MGnify/ENA primary metagenome ERZ791906 (study PRJEB30046, sample SAMN00792096) | human gut metagenome | study: EMG produced TPA metagenomics assembly of the A metagenome-wide association study of gut microbiota in type 2...
CCAGGGTGCGGGCGGCGGCCAGCAGCACCAGCCCCGCCGGGCAGAGGGCATAGGCCGTCAGGGCGGCCATCCAGGGGAAAGGGAAATAGAGGGTCACCTGCTGTGCGATCCCCGCCGCACGCAAAAGCTGCTGCACCGTCTCCACCGGCGGCGCAGCGTAGCCGCCCCAAAACTCGATGTTGGAAAAGCCATGGTCAAGGCTTTCCCCGCACAGGGCCAGGCTGGCGCTGCTGCGAAAGAGCCCGCACACGCGGTAGATGTCTCCTTCTATCTCCAATTCCTGCCCCAGCACGTCCTCGCTGCCCCAGAGCTGCCACGCGGCAGCGGTTGAGACCGCGCATTTGCCATTCTCCTGCGCAGCGGGGAACCGCCCCTCCAGAAGCACGGCAGGATACACCGCGTCATACTCGCCGCAATATAGAATGGCAGTGATCCCGCAGGTTTCCCAGCGGCTTTCCGCCGATCCCTCTGCCTGGCTCCAAAAAGCGGGAACAAGCGCGCTCGCCCCATCCTCCTGCCGCAAAGCAGACCGCAGCGCTTCCAGCTGCCGCCCCGTGACCGGCACGTCGGAGCGCACCGAAACCAGCGGATAGGCTGCCCACAGCCTCCCCGCAAACCAAACAGCGATCCCCCAGGAAACCGCGCATGCCAAAAGCAGCACCGCCTTTCGAATCTTCATCCCGCTGTACGCACACGTGCGCCCTCCTGCAAGCTCTTCGTTGTGGCGGCCACCACCGGCGCACCGGTCGTATAATTCCGCAGGGCCGCCAGCTCGTTGTTGCGCTCCACGACCTCCACATAAACCTTGCGCACGATGTTTTGCAGCCCCAAAATAGTGTTGCGCTCCTCCACCGAATAGACGAAATCCCCGCCGTTATCACTGTGAAGGGCGCTGACCGGCAGGCAGCAGTCATATTCCGTCTCGGAAAGCCGGATTGTGAGTTCCGCTTTTCCCACCTGCCAATCCGACCCGGTCAGCGCAGCGGAAAGCACCACGCCTCCATCCTGCTGAGAAACGGACGAATTGATTTTCACGCTTTCGGACTTTGCTCCCTGCATGACCGTCACCGTAACGCCGGCGGTATCCTGCACCGCGTCCTCGGCCTCCAGCGCAAATCGGATCTGATACCCTCTTTCGGGGTCGGAAATGCTCCCGCCCACCTGGCCGCTGGTCTGCCCCTGCATAAGCTGCAGAGATTCCACGGTACCCGTCTGCGGCGCACAGAAGACGCCCTCCTGCTCGTCCAATTTTTTCAGCGTCTCCACGCTACTTTCCATTTCCCGGATCTGTTCCGCCAGAACCGTGGCACTGGCCGCATTGGCGGCGGCTGTTTCACTGGCGGCTTCCACGCTTTTCTCGTAGGTGTGCCGGGCGTCGTTTCGGGCCTGCTCCGCCTGTTCGGCGGCCTGCGCAGCCGTGCGAGCCGCTTCTTCCCGTTGGCTTTGGACGCTTTCCAGCGCTGCGTCCGCCTCGTTGAGCCGGGCTTCCGCTTCGGCCAGTGCCTCCCGGTTTTGCGTTTCCTCTGCCGTAAGCTGCGTCAGCTCCGCTTCGATCCGGCTGATGATTTCCTCGTCCGGCGATTCTTCCTGCTGCAGCAACTCCCGCTGTGCCTGCTTCTCTGCGATCTCGCGGGCATATTGGGCGGCCTTTTCCTGCCGTTCGTTCAGTTCGCGCTGCAGGGCATCCCGCTCGCTGCCGGCGTTCGCTTCTTTCTCCGCCCAGGCTGCCGCGCTGTTCTCCGCTGCCTGGTAGGCGGCCTGCAGGGCCTGCTGGGCTTTTTCCAGATCATAGCTGTCCGCCGCCACCGGTTTGGTAAGCCGGGCATATTCCGTCTGTTTCTGCGCAAGTTCTGCCTGAAGGCTCCGCAGCTTCTGTTCCACATCCTCCCGGCGGAGGGCCGCTATTTTGTCTCCTTCCTGTACAGCCTCCCCCTCCGAGACAAAAACCGCCTCCACCAGCAGCCCTTCGGGCAGATAGAACAGGCTGCCCGCCGCCCACTGAATGGTTCCTGTCGCCGTTAGGCTCTGGGTGATGGTATTGGGCGCCGGCGTGGAGAGCTGCACCTCTGGCAGCAGCGCGCCGGATGTTCCGCGGGCAAGCAGCGTAAAAGCCAGCATCCACAAAAAGAAAAGCGCGATCTGCCGGGGGCGAATCGAAAACCTGTTTTCCTCCGGCGATACGGCCTGCGGCTGCGCCGGTTCCTGACGAACGGCAGAATCCCTGACGATTTTCACAGAAAATGTCTCCTTCCTTATGCCTTGATGCCTCCGGCCTGGATGCCCAGTTCCAGATAGGTTTGCCCATATAGGAACACCAGCATCGCCGGAATCAGCGAGAGCAGGCTGGCCGCCATGGCGATCCCCAGGTTGTCTGTCACAATATCGTTCATATACATGGAAAGCGGCCAGTTGGATTGGGATTTCAGAAAGAGCAGCGGCTGCTCCACCGCGTTCCACCCTTCGATAAAATTCAGCACCAAGGCGGCAAAGATTCCGGCATATCCCAGCGGAACGCCGATCTTCCAAAAGATCTGCCAGGCCGTTGCGCCGTCCAGCTTGGCCGCCTCGAGGAGTTCATTGGGAACATCCTGAAAGCTGCGGGTCATGATAAAAACCGGGAACGCCGAAAACACCCCTGGCAGGATGACGGACAGCGGCGTATCGTAGATTCCAAGGCGTGTGGCGATCAGGTAGTTGGGTACCATCAGTACCTGAAAGGGCAGCACCATCAGCGCAATGTACCCGAGCAGCAGGAAACGCCTGCCCGCAAAGCGCAGCTTGGCAAACGCCCACGATGCGGGGGCGGCGACCACCAGCTGACCGGCGATCTGTGCAAAGGCTAGCAGGCAGGTGTTCCAGAAGGCCGAAAAAAACTGCGGGGTGTCCAGCAGCAGCTCCGCCAGCGGTTGGAGCGTCGGCCAGGAAGGCAGGATCGTCCACACCGCATACCCGCCGTCTGCTGTGTCCAACAGGGCCGGCCCCAGGACGGCTGTCAATTCGTCCGACGCCATCAGCGCACCGCCGACGGTAAACCACAGCGGCCAAAGGACGGTGAAGGCCAGCAGGCCAAGGATCAGCACCGGCAAAAGAGGCTCCTTTTTTCTCATTCCTGCCCACCACCCCAAAAGTGATACAGTAGATACACGACGCAGCCAAGCCCCAGCGCCAGCAGCACGGCGGCGGCAGACAGCTTGCCGATGTCCAGCGACAGGAACCAGTTGTTGAAGAGGTGCTGCAGCAGATATATGCTTTCCTGCGGGTAGTTGCCTGCCACCAAGTAGGCCTCCCGAAAGACCTTAAAGGAGTTGACCAGGCTCAGTATGGTGGTCAGCACCACCGTTGGCAACAGATTGGGCAGCGTGATAAAGACAAAGGTCTGAAAAGGGGTGGCTCCATCCACCGCTGCCGCTTCATACAAGGGCCGGGGGATGGTCTCCAGACCCGCCAGCCACAGCAGCATATCGTACCCGTTGTTTCGCCAAAGGTAGGTGAAAATCAGCACCCAAAAGGCCGCGCTGCTGCCCATAAAGTCCACGGGCCGGCACCCCAGCCCCACCAGCAAGCCGTTGACCAGCCCCTTGCCGGAGAAAAGCGCCCTCCATAACACAACGATGCTGGCAACAGGAATCGCATAGGGGAGCAGGAGGACGCTTTTGAAAAAGACCGCCCGCCGTTTTGCCGCGCCAAGCAGCACCGCACAGAGCAGGCTGACGGCCAGCAGCGCCGGGATGCAGATGCAGAGAAAGCGGCAGGTGTTGCGGACAGCCAGACGGAACGCAGTATTTTGAAAGAGCGCCCGGTAGTTCCCCCACCCGACGGCCCGGCTGCGCAGCGGGTCCATAAAGCTGGCCCGAACCGTTTCGGCCAGTGGGAACAGATAGAACAGGCACAGCCCCAACAGGCTGGGCAGCAGAAAAGGCAGTGCCTGCCAGCTCTCCCTCCGGCGCAGGCCAGTGACCTTTGGCCGTTTCATCGCCTTCACCTCCTTGCCTACACTGTAGCACAGGGAACCTGAAAAAAACCTGAATACCTTTCTGCCAAAACAGCTTTTAGGTCTCATCCAATTGCGCCAAATGGTCGATTGGTTCGATCTGCGCTTTGATTAATTCTGAATAATACTTCCCAGCTTTCTGCAGTTCCTGATGGGAACCGGATTCGACTAATTCGCCATCTTTTAATACCAGAATGAAATCCGCCAATCGAAGGCTGGAGTATCGATGTGTTATAAAAATGGTAATAGACATTTTTGTTTTCAAGTTAAGCCGCTTAATAATGTGCTGCTCTGAAATAGCATCTAACGCCGAAAAAGGTTCATCAAACAGGTACACATCACTTTGCTTAAAAAGGCACCTGGCAATTGCAATTTTTTGCCATTGTCCTTGTGAGAGTTCTGCTCCCCCATTCCACCCCTTTTGGAGTTGGGTTTGTAAGCGGTGTGGTAACCCATCGATCACTTCTGCTGCCCCGGCATCATCAATCACTTTTGAAAGACGGTGAAGATCGTTGGCATTTTCCAAATCACTGATCGTTATATTTTCTTCCGCAGTAAACGGATACTTAATAAAATCTTGAAATATTGCTGATATCCTTTTTCGCAAACCGGCTGTATCAATCTCTTCGATATCTTGTCCGTTGATCAATATGGTTCCTAGTGTTGGCTTATATAACTTCATTAACAGTTTTAGCAGGGTTGTCTTTCCACTGCCGTTTAGGCCGATAAGGGCATAAGTGTGCCGGTCATCCAGGACGAAGCTTACATTCTTCAAGGCATATACATTGGTAGCAGGGTAGGAAAAGTAAACGTGCCGAAATTCTATCGTGCGAATTGGTTCCGTCAATGGCGTTCCGCAGTTTTCGTCTTCCGTCTGCATATCAAATAAATCAAACAGTGATTCCAAATAAAGTGCCTGCTCATAGAAAGTATTCAATTGGGTGCAAAACGAGAAAATGGCGCTTTGTATTTGATCCAAGGAGCTTGTGTACAAGTTGATCGTACCAAGCGTAGCCCGTTGCTTAATCCCCAAAATAATGATCCAAAGCTTAAGCAGCAAAATCACGAAATCATTGGCGGCTTTTTGGGCCGTATCAATTTTGCAAAATTTTTTGCGGTTCATCTGATCTTCACGAAAAAAATCTGTTTGCTGATTCAAAATGCGGCTTTTCAAATACGATAGAGAGCCAAAAAGTTTTAATTCTTTTATATTGTCATTGCGCAGCATGAGATCGCGGAGAACATCGGAATAGCGTTGTTTTTCTACCCGTCCGACCGATATCTTATACCAAAAACTGCTCACATACTTATTGACGAAAAAAAGAGGAATGCTGGCCACCACACTGGCAATTACAATAATGCCATTAAATGAAACAAGTACGCATACCACGCTCGCAAAAGAAATTAAGCATTGCACGATCGAGAAAAAGGTGTTGATTAAGTTTGTACAACGGATCGACGTTTGTTCTGAAGTGAAGCGGATTCGATTATAAGTTGTTTCATTATCATACTGACTCATCGGCAAGTGAACACATTTTTCTAACACCTGTGCGTTCACCAATAAAGATATCCGACCACTCACATCACTTTTTAGTAAGATACTGAGGTTATTCACAACAGACAGCATCATGTTTGTTAAGAAAAGGAAAAACAAAAGCCAGATGATTTCCATTTCAAACGCCTGCTGGCCACACGCTCTTGCCAGGCTATCCAGAAAAGCTCTGGACAGTATCAGGGTTAGAAAAGGGCATACGCCCGCTATTGTGCTAAGGATCCCTAAAAAAGCAATCCCCCCTGGAGCTGCATGAAAAAGTATTTTTAGAGTTCTAAATGTGATGGAAAGCGTCTCTTTAATAGATAACGTACTTTTTTCCATGGATACATTCCTCGATCATTTTTCTGACACCAGAAGGAGGGAAAGCCGGATAGCTTTCCCTCCTTCCGTTGATTGGACGCGATGTAATGATGAATTACGAAACCGCGTTGTGGGCGCCATCGTAGTTGATGGACAGGTTGTACTCGATCGTGGTGTTGCAGGTGCAAGCGCAACCACCGCCAGAATCGCGCTGGCCAGTCCAAACGCTATTGAAGCTGGGCGCAGTCGGGGTAGTTTGCGTGCAAGTGCAGCCGCAGCTGCTCGCCGCATTAACTGCAGTACGACCAAAGATGGGATCTACGACGCTCATAATAGCTCCTCCTCTCTCTTAGAATCTATACAAACAGGCAAAATGCCTATTGTACCGCAGTTACTCAATCACTGCATCTTTTAAGCAGTTGAGCGCTTCTGGATTTTCTTCCATCAGTTCATGGTAGAGAGCCAGATTATTTAGTGCAACTGACCTTGAAGCGCGGCATGCCTCGTTTTTCAGCCCCATATCCAACCCGTTTTCATTGCAAACGCCTGCATAGCATACCCTGCACAGATTGTAAGCCCAACACTTATCGCAGATGTCTTTTGACTGCGCCGCAAATTCCTCAACATACTTTTTCACGATCAGTTCTCGATCAACACCTTCGTCCACATTACCAATCGAAGGGCTGGAGCCGATCCGTTCGCAGGCTTTATATTCTCCGGTTGCCGTGACATACAGTCTTTTCTTTCCTGGCACGCAGCATCCATTTAATCCCCGGCGCAGTGTAGGTTCATCAACGATAATGCGATTGTTGATTTTAACCAAGTCGTCAAAGATCGAATGGTAATATATGTTTCTGGCTTTGTAGGCGTCAAGCCCGTCGGTTTCTGCCTTGCGCTGTTGCCATATCATAAGGGGGTTGCACATACCATGAAGAGCATACTTGGGATTGCCGGTGATTTTGTCGTAATACTCATCCAAGCCAGGACAAGTTCCATACGATGGATAAGTAATATTTACATGGCAGGTTGCCGGAAGCCAGTCCAGCGATTCGAAGTATGCATTTACCTGCTCCAACTTTTCAAATCCAAATGGAGGTGTCAACACAGCGTTTATATTAACCGGCATGTGGGAACCTGCGTAGGCATCCGCCAAAATTCGAAGACCGCCAATGCTGTCTTCAAACGTGGGGGCATCATTTGCGTACACACGATATGCGTCGTGGACAGTGCGTGGGCCGTCGATACTGGCCATAATATATAAGTTCGGAACTTGAGCCAGATAGGTGGCGATTTCGCGTGTCATGAGCGACATATTGGAAGTAAAGCTATAAACAATCTCTTTGTTCCCTCTCTTGGCCTGAGACCTCTCAATCACAGCTTTCATCAGCTTAAAGTTGAGCAACGGCTCGCCGCCGTAGAAAGTAATTGCCAGTTTAGCGCCGCTGTTTTCCAACGCCCAATCAATTGCCTTAAAGGCAATTTCTGTCGGCATCCGCCGATTCCCAAAATCACGGTTCCCTGAGAAATCCTCTGAGTAGACGCAGTATTTGCAGCGGAAATTACATTGCTCCGTCACTTCAAGAATGATTTGTTCAACTTTCTGCTCCGTATCGGTTACACCCGCCGCAATTTCTTTTCCCATGCTCAAAAGCGGCGGTCGCTGGAACAAGCGCTCTGCGTCAATTGTCTGTAGGAGGTTTTTCACTGCATTAGGATCGACTTTTGTCAGTGATATCAAAAATGTTTCGGCGCTCAACGTGGGGTCAAACAATACGCGGAAAATGTAGCTGGTATCATCGTCCAACACAATTACCTTTCCGGTGCCTGTATCATAGTAGTAGTTGTTTCTCTTGGTGGAAAACAGTACTCCTTCACGCAGAGCAGACTGCGTAGTTTTCATATCATAAAGTCGCTGCAATACCGGTCGAAGAGAAAGAGGAACCATTTCTAATTCTACTATCTGCATATTGGCGATTCACATCCTATTCCGTAAATTGCCCTTGTTATAGCACGGATTTCATATCAAAGTGCTCATTCGAGCGAAAACGCGCGTTTCTTTCATCGAAAATCGACGATGCCGACGAGTGATTTCTTGTTCGGTATGTACACAAAAAGTGCTGTGAGAAAACCAAAAGGCTCTCACAGCACTTTTTACAATGATGCGACAAACGGTTGTGGATTCTGCCAATATCACGCCTGTGGGATCGTGACCTGCAGCGTAGCGCCGCCGCCCGGCGTATCCCGGATCGTGATGCTGCCGTGATGCAGCGCCACAAGCTTCTGCGCGATGCTCAGGCCCAGACCCAGGCTGGCATCGCCGGTTTGCGGGTCTGCGCGATAAAACTTTTGGAAAGCCCGTTCCTTATCCGCAATGCCCGGCCCCGTATCGGCCACCGACAGGCAGACCGTTCGCCCCGCCGCCACGGCGGAAAGTTCGATCTGCGTACCGCTGGGGGTGTGCTGAACGGCGTTGGACAACAGAATGGCCATCACCTGCTTCAGCGCGTCCTCGTCTGCCCGAATGGGCGGCAGCGCGCCGTCCGGCAGGCGGAGGGTCAGCCGGTCACCGGCCTTTGCCGCCACCGGCTGCCATGTCTCGTAAACTTCCCAGAGAAAGGCCTCGGTGTCCAGCTTTGCCGGCATGATCTGACGGGCAGCGGTCTCCAGACGGGAAAGGGATAGAAGCTCCTGCACCAGCTGCGCCATCCGGTGCGCTTCTGACAGAATATTTTGCCTCCTCGCCGCCGGAAGGCAGCAGTTCGGCGCTGGTGATGATCACTGCCAGCGGGCTTTTCAACTCGTGGCTGGCCGCCGCCAAAAACTCCCGCTCCATCCGCTCGGCCCGCCGGGCGGGCTGCATGGCCCAGCCGGTCAGCGCAAAGGCCAGCGCCCCCAAAGCCAGCACACCGCCCGCCGCCACCGCTACGTACAACAGTTGCATCCTGCCCCATTCCTGCCGGAAGGTCGCGGCATCCTGAAACAGGTACATCTCGATCCAATTCCCACTGGCCGTGGGGATTGCACAGTATTCCGCAAACCAGAGGGCACTCCCGTCCCGCAGGGTGTATGCCTGCCGGACAACCGTTTTGGCCCACAGGCCGTTCTGCCCATCCACGCTTTGCCGCGCCTCTTCCAGCATTGGTTCGCTGAGAGTGAGCAGCGGTGCGGCATCATCGCCCTGCAGGTAGGGATTCTCGATGGGGGCTCCCTTCTCGAATAAGGCGGGCACCAGGCGGTTTTCCATCGCGCTGCTGTAGATCGCCTTATGGTCGATGGTCTGTGTCTCCAGGATCGGCTGTTCCAGGGCGGAACAGAGGGAGGCGAAGGCCAGCCTATGCTTCTCCTCCAGGGCGTTCTTTCCCTGCCGGGCGGCCACGAAACAGAGGGTAGCCACCACCATGGCGGCAAACAGGATGTTCACCGCTACGATCTTCCACCGCAGAACGTCCAACGGCGCGGCCGGTTCAGCGGCCTTCTTTTTCTTCCACAAGGGCATACCCAACACCTCGAACGGTCCGCAGGCTCATCTTGGAGTGGATCTGGGCCAGCCGCCGGCGGAAAAAGCCGATGTAATTGTCCAGAATGGCCTCCTCCACGTCGGCGTCCGCGCCCCATACGCGGGCAAACAGGGTGGCTCGTGCCAGCGCCTGACCCTTGCTTTTCATAAACAGTTCAATCATAAGGCCCAGCTTTTTGGAGACCGCGATCTCCTCCCGGCCACAGGCCAGCAGCAGCGCCTTGGTGTCGTACACCAGATCCCCGTACCGCAGCACCACCAGCTCCTCGATGGGGGCCTGCCGCCGCAGGTTGGCCCGGACACGGGCCAACAGCTCCCGGCTGTCAAAGGGTTTACCCAGATAGTCGTCGGCGCCGGCATCCAGGCAGGTCACCTTGTTTTCCACGGCGGTCAGCGCCGTCAGCATCACCACCGGCGTCATGATCCCCTTGCGGCGGCTTTCCCGCAGGATGTCCGGCCCGCTTTCGCCGGGGAGCATCCAGTCCACCAGCGCCAGGTCGTAGGCGTTCTGCTGCAGATAGTAAGCGCCTTCCTCCCCGTCGGTGCAGGCTTTCACCGTGTAGCCCTCTTTTTCAAGGATTTCGCACAGCATCCGGTTCAGTTTCCGGTCATCTTCGATCACTAGCAAGTTCATGTATTCTACCTCCCGGGGCATATCTCGCAGGCCGTATCAAAAGCGGCAGATTATTTAATTTATAGCACAAATTCTCCCGGAGCGCAACCAAGGCCGGAAAGAGCCGCAGGCGCATTCAGGATTTTTTCAGGTTTTGTGTGGTACAGTGGTATTACCAAAATTGCCAGGGCAGCGGCCGCCTGCGCCGCCGCCCCGTCAGGAGGAATTTGTATGAACCGAATTCGATCACGGCTTGCGCCGCTGGCCGCCCTCATGGCTTTGCTGCTGGCGCTGGCAGGGTGTTCCGCCGCTCCTTCAACCGAGGAGCCGGGAACGGCCTCCCAAACGAAGTACGCCACGGGAAAATACACCCAGACGGAGGTCACCCCCGCGGTGGACAGCGGCTTCGCTCCCGCCAAGCTACAGATGCTGGACGGCGTTCCCACGTTATCGCTGTATAATGACGCCCAAAACACCGCAGCGGCGTTTTCCTGGACGGGGGATGGCTGGGAAACCATCGATCCCTCCACCGTACAAGCCTTTCTGGACGGGCTGGACAAAACGCAGGTGGAAACGCTGACCGCCTGTTACGGCGGCAGCGGCC
>ERZ791906.2441-NODE-2441-length-10550-cov-16.559695_pt1 | contig 10550 bp, 17 predicted proteins | sample MGYA00510146_ERZ791906 | MGnify/ENA primary metagenome ERZ791906 (study PRJEB30046, sample SAMN00792096) | human gut metagenome | study: EMG produced TPA metagenomics assembly of the A metagenome-wide association study of gut microbiota in type 2...
AATCGGCAGGCGAGGCATAGTGCAGCGGCACCTCCCGGCAGGTATGGGGCAAGCGAACGGCTTGTTGTTTTGGTACAGGCAGCCCCTTGCCAAAGGCTTCCGTCCAGTGTCGTGTAAACTCCCAGTTCTCGCAAAAGCTGTGTTTCATCGCAGCAGCACTCCTTCCAGTAGAATCGAGATCATTTCTTCCAGCACAGCCACATACTGCACCCCGCTTTCTGCCAGACTGCGGTCTGCCAGAAAGCTCTCAATGGATGCGGTGATCATCTGCCGCAGCACCGGCAGGGACACCGGGCGCATGACCCCCTCTGCCACAGCCTGTTCCAGCAGCGCCATGGTGGGTTCCCAACCGTTTTCCAATTGACTGCGCACCCGCGCCGCCACCACCGGGTATTTCTCGTCCAGCGCCTTCATCTGCCGCAGGTCCAGCGCGGCGTATTCTGTCGGCATGGCAATGATGACTGCCCGCAGCTTCTCCTGCAAAGTACCGCTGCCCGCCAGAATTTCCTGCTTGCAGTGGTGGATCTCCGCAAAGGCGTGGTCTACCATGTCCAGCAGAAGGGCCTCCTTGGAGGGGTAAACGGTGTAGATGGTTTTTTTGCTGATATGCAGCGGCTCTGCCACCTGCTGCATGGTGAAATGCAGCCCCTGTTGACGGAATAACTGCATGGCCTGCGTGCGCACCAGCGCATCGAGCTTTTCCTGCATGAGCGTTCTCCTTGTGGAAACTGTGCTTGCTTTTCTGGTTTCCATTCTAGTGCGGAAACCGAGCTAAATCAAGCGGTTTCCGCATTTTCTGCGTTCTGCCAAGAAAGTGCAGACATTTTGCAGCAGAATGACAAAAAGAACCCCGGCGTGCCTTGAAAGCTGCCGGAGTCTTTTGCGTGCGAAAGCTTTTCAGTGGGGAGAAGGCATGGTATACTGGGTGCAGCGATATGGAATTCCGGAGGTGTTTTTTTGAGAACATACAACAACAAGGAAGAGCTCAAGGCTGAGATCAATAAAGCATTCGAGAAGTATATTTCAGAGTTTGATGACATCCCCGAAGCCTTAAAGGATAAACGGGTCGAGGAGGTGGACCGGACACCGGCAGAAAACCTTGCGTATCAGGTGGGCTGGACGACACTGGTTTTGAAATGGGAAACGGATGAACGAAACGGTCTACCGGTAAAAACGCCGTCGGAGGACTTCAAATGGAATCAACTGGGCGGATTGTATCAGTGGTTCACGGATACTTATGCACCGTTATCCCTGCAGGAGCTGAAAGCCCGATTGAAGGAGAATATGGATCGGCTCAATGCAATGATCGATGCCATGAGCGAGGAGGAGCTGTTCCAGCCGCATAAGAGAAAATGGGCGGATGATGCCACGAAAACAGCGGTGTGGGAGGTGTACAAGTTCATTCACGTCAACACGGTCGCTCCCTTCGGGACCTTTCGGACTAAGATCCGGAAATGGAAAAAGCTTGCGCTGTGATCTCCGCATTGCTGCACAGGATAAATATAAAGCGTATCTGGATTATTTTAGGATCAGGTATTAAGAAAAAGCATAGAAGCTGCGCTGAAAAACAGAGATTTGCAGAAACTTATGGAGGAATATAGAGATTATGATAAAAGTGCTTTTTATCTGCCACGGCAATATCTGCCGCAGCCCCATGGCGGAATTTGTGATGAAGGACTTAGTGGAAAAGGCTGGGCTTTCCGCGCAGTTTGAAATTGCCTCGGCTGCCACAAGCACCGAGGAGATCGGCAACCCGGTCTATCCGCCTGCCCGGCGCAAGCTGGCAGGATGTGCTGGAGGGCTGCACCGCCCTGCTGGAAGAACTGCGATAAAAGGGGAAAAGTATGACGGAACGTTACTGCGAAGGCGAACGGTTTACCGGCCTGTCGTTTGCCGGGGAAATCTTTGAGCGCTGCGATTTTGCAGACTGCCTATTTGTGGACTACTCCTTTACAAAATGTGAGCTGGACCACACCACCCTGAACGAGTGCCGGTTCGTGCGGTGCGAGATCACCGGGCTGCGGAGCGTATCCTCACCGGACAGGACCCGGAGAAGGTGGAAACCAAAGAGGTCCACATCAACGAGTACGGCACCGACGATTACAGCCGCCTTGTGCTGACCCGCCTGATGTACGACACCCGCATGAGCTGGGGCATGAAGTTTGCGGGCGAGGTGTAAGCGTACATCTTGCCGCAAAGGGCTTTTTTGCGTGCGGAGAGTATGGCATACGGAGAGCGACAACTCGGAATTTGGAGGTACACGATGATAATAAAAATTGTTACAATTTCACTGATGGCAGTGTTCTACATCTGCTATTTTGCAAAGCTGATTAGTCAGAAAAAGCAAGGCATAAAGACAGACCAATTAGGAAAAGGAAAAGAGGGATTTGTCAAATTTATAGAAGTAGCTCTTAAAATAATCACATATTTGCTTCCTGTAATACAGATTATCAGTATTGTGTTTTATTCGGGAACAGCACATATTGTGTTGCAATTTACAGGAGTTGTAATAACAATGTTCGGTGTACTTGCTTTTATTGTTTCTGTTACACAGATGAAGGAGAACTGGAGAGCAGGTGTGCAAAAAGAAGAAAAGACCAATTTGGTAACAACGGGAATCTATTCTATTAGCAGAAATCCTGCATTTTTGGGTTTTGATTTAATGTATATAGGAATATTGTTTTCGTTCTTTAATTGGTTCCTTTGCTTTGCCACAGGTTTTGCAGTGGTATTTTTTCATTTACAGATAGTCAATGTAGAGGAAGACTTTTTGATAGAAGCATTCGGAAATGAGTACCTGCAATACAAATCAAAAGTATGCCGATATTTAGGAAGAAAAAGATAAATTCCAGTTTGCCGGGCAGACAGACATCTAAAAAACATGCAAAAACGAGGAAATTGCCATGGTACTTTATTTTACGGGAACCGGCAACAGCCGGTATCTGGCGCGGCGCATTGCCGAAGGGTTGGAGATGCCGCTTTACGACCTGAACGCCTGCATCAAGGCAGGGGATACTGCCCCGGTATCACTTTGAAGCGCTGGAAAGGAAGCAGCGGGACGCCTGAAGGAGAGCGGAAATTAGATGAAGTTTTTATACTTGCATGGGTTGGGACAAAAACCAGACAGTTGGGACAGAGTAATAAAAGAAACGAAGGTCTCGGACAGCAGCGTCTGCTTGAGTTTGGCAGAGATGCTGGAGGACAAAGCGGCCACTTATGGGGAACTGTATGCTGCATTTTCAGGAGAGTGTGATAAGGAACATGATGAAATCGTCTTGTGCGGGCTTTCCTTGGGTGCTGTTCTGGCACTTAATTATGCGATAGACCATCCGGATAAAGTAAAGGCGCTTGTGTTAATTGCGGCACAATACAAAATGCCTAAAAAATTATTGAAATTCCAGAATATGCTGTTCCGCTTTATGCCAAATGCAATGTTCAAGCAATTTGGATTCAAAAAAGCAGATGTGATCAGCTTGTGCGGTACGATGACGGAATTGGATTTCAGGGATTCATTATGTAAGGTGTCCTGTCCGGTATTGATCGTTTGTGGGGAAAAGGACAACGCAAACAAAAAAGCCTCAAAGGAACTTGCCAGTTATTTGAGTGATTCCCACTTCCATGAACTTCTGAAAGCAGGTCATGAAGCAAACATAGAATCTCCGGAGGAATTGGCAACAGTGTTACAGGAATTTTATGATAATGTCGAATAAACTACGATTCATCAAAGAAAGAGGACTGTAAAATGAACATCGAAGAACGGGCAGCACAGGCTGCCGCATGGAAAGCTACTGGACAGTGCAACTGTGCACAGGCGGTGCTGAAGGCATTTGAGGACAAGCTGCCGGTGGATGCCGACACCCTGATGAAGCTGGGCGCAGGCTATGCCGCCGGCATGGGCTGCATGGAGAGTACCTGCGGCGCACTGATCGGCGCTGTGATGGTGGCGGGCATCGTCACCGACGGCAAGGGCACACCCCGCATTTCCAAGGAACTGCTGCAAAACTTTCAGGAAAAGTGCGGTGCTACCATCTGCAAGGATCTGAAGGGGATAGAGAACGGCGCACCGCTGTGCCCGTGCCCGGAGTGCGTCCGCAACGCTGTTCTGGCACTGGGCGAGGTGCTGGGAGAGTAAGATGAAGAAGATCTTGTTTGTTTGCCACGGCATTATGTGATACATACTGTGGGACCGATATGGAATGGTGGAAGGAATAGAGAAGAGGAGCTTCTTGCTAACTGCTATTTTAATTCTATGAAGCTGGCTAGGGATAATGGAATCAGGTCTATTGCATTTCCTTCCATAGCAACAGGAGTATATAGTTTTCCGGTGGAGCTTGCAGCAAAGATTGCGGTACGTACAGTTGCCAGATTTCTGCAGGAGAATCCGGGGCAGTTTGATTTAGTGGAATGGGTGCTATTTGATTCTCATACCGAATCGGTGTAGGAAGCAGAAGTTACGCTCTATTATAATATACGAATTTAGTTTATTTGAATCAAAGCAAAAAGCTCAAAAAGGAGAGATTATTCATGGTTTTATTGGTTGTAGATGCACAGAATGGTATCGTGGATGAACGCTTATATGAGTTCAAAAAGTTTGTTGGTAATATCAAAAAGCTGATTGGAGCAGCTCGAGAACAAGGCATAGAAGTTATTTATGTACAGCATGATGATGGACCTGATACCGGATTCTCTATCGGGGATGATGAGTTTGAGGTTTATTCCGAGTTTCAACCGATGTCTGATGAAAAACGGTTTATCAAGTCCGTATGCAGTGCGTTCAAAAAAGAGTGTGGTCTGCTTGAGTATCTGACTGCAAAGGAAGAAAAAGACGTGATGATTTGTGGCATTATGACTGATTTCTGTATCAATGCCACGGTAGAGGCTGGTTTTGAGCATGGCTTACACATGATTGTTCCTGCCTATGCAAATTCTACGCAGGACAATGAGTACATGACTAGGGAACAGGCTTACCATTACTATAATGAATTTCTCTGGCCTGAACGATATGCAGACTGCATACCAATGGACAGGGCATTGGAATTACTCAAAAAATGATATAGCGTAAACGGTCTTTGCTGAATACCTTTGTTACCGAAATACATTACATAAACTTCAAGATTATGTTGCAGTAAATTCAATAAATTGGTCACATGATGCAGACCGTACTCACTGCCATCGGCGGTGGTCAGAACTACGCCGTAGACCTTGTTGGCCTTGTAGTCCAGATCAAAACCGGAGAGCTTCATCTCGTAGGTGGTGTGGTGACCGTTGGTATTCAGCTCCACAGTGGTGCCCTCTACGGTGGTCTCGGTGGCGTGGACCTTGCCAAACTCCCACTTGCCGCTCAGCAGGTTATACCATGCGGTGATGTAGTAGGCAGGGGTCTCACTGAGCTTATAGTACCGCAAAGCCCTTGACCTTTTTGCCGGAGCGCAGTATACTTTTTATGCGGTTAGTTTTATTTAACTGCAAGGAGGTACGACATGATACAAGACGCATTCTGGGGGATTTTGATCCCCTTTCTGGGCACAAGTCTTGGGGCGGGCTGTGTGTTCTTTTTGAAAAACTCTCTGCGTGACGGCATCCAGCGCGCCCTCACCGGCTTTGCCGCCGGAGTGATGGTGGCGGCATCGGTATGGAGCTTGCTGATCCCGGCTATGGAGCAGGCCGCAGATCTGGGCAGGCTGGCATTTTTCCCGGCGGCGGTGGGTTTCTGGCTGGGCATCCTGTTTTTGCTGCTGCTGGACCATCTCATCCCGCATCTGCACCAGAACAGCTTGCAGGCCGAAGGGCCAAAAAGCCAGCTCCAGCGCACCACCATGATGGTTCTGGCGGTGACGCTGCACAACATCCCGGAGGGCATGGCAGTGGGCGTAGTCTATGCCGGATATCTTGCCGGGACCGCTCAGATCACTGCCGCCGGGGCGCTGGCACTTTCCCTTGGCATTGCCATCCAGAACTTCCCGGAGGGCGCCATCATCTCCATGCCCCTGCGGGCGGAAGGAATGAAAAAAGGCCGGGCGTTCTGGGGCGGCGTACTGTCCGGCATCGTAGAGCCCATCGGGGCAGTGCTGACGATTCTGGCGGCAGGCATCGTGGTGCCCGCTTTGCCCTATCTGCTCAGCTTTGCCGCCGGAGCCATGCTGTATGTGGTGGTGGAGGAACTGATCCCGGAAATGTCGCAGGGGCAGCACTCCAACGTCGGCACGGTGTTTTTTGCGGTGGGCTTCAGCGTGATGATGGTGCTGGATGTGGCACTGGGGTGACGGTTGGGGGTTCCCGAAAGCGAAATCTCTTTCGGAATCTCCGAAAATGCCTGAACTCCTTGACAGAGGCAACAGCAGGGCGTATTATTTTGGCAGAAGGACCGCTGAGAAGCGGCTTTTTATAGAACAGAAAGTTAGCCTTATCTAACTTACAGCACGAGGAATTGCTGGCCTGTCATCCGGAGCAGTGGGCGCATCTGGTGAAAAGCATTGCATTGTGAACGGTAAATAGAAAGAGGGTGGCGTTATGTCCTTTTTTGAAAACACCCGAAAGCCCGTAGGCCTTGGCGGGAAGATCATGGTTGCTATGATGAACTTTGGACACAGCGCAATGGCAGAATGGGGGCTGCGTTTTTTGCAGCCTGCCCCGGATGCCATGGTGCTGGACTGCGGCTGCGGCGGTGGAGCGAACATTAAAACGCTGTTGAAACTGTGCCCCAACGGCAAGGTGCAGGGCATCGACTACTCAGCCGTCAGCGTAGAAAAAGCGCGAAAGGTCAATGCCAGAGCCATTGCGGCAGGACGGTGTACCGTGCAACAGGCAAGTGTGGCAGAACTGCCGTTTGAAGCGGAGCAGTTTGATGTGGTGACCGCCTTTGAAACGATCTATTTCTGGCCGGAGCTTGCGCAGAATTTCCGAGAGGTCTATCGGGTGCTGAAGCCCGGCGGGGTCTTTTTCATCTGTAACGAAGCAAACGGCGATACGGACAAGGACAAGAAGTGGACGGAGATCATCGGCGGCATGACCATCTATACGGATACTGCATTGAAAGAGTATCTGGAACAAGCAGGATTCTGTCAGATCCAAAGCCACAAAAATAAAAAGGGCTGGCTTTGCGTTACGGCGCAAAAGTGGTGAAGTAGTGCAACTGTAACATTTGGAACAGTGAAGAACATGGCATGGTTTGTCTGCCGGAAAGCAGAATAAGGAGAACAGGGAGGAACCTATGAAATACAAAATCGAGAAAAACACCGTGCAGGAGACGCTGATCCTCCCGCTGTATTCCCGGAAGCTGTGCACAGAGCTGTATCCGAACCTTTACCGGGACGAAACGGCGGTGCGTCTGATCGACCAGATCGACTACGACTTTTCAGAGGCAGAGGAAAACTCCCGCAGCCTGATGCAGCGGTTCGGTGCGCTGGAGGTCGCCATGCGGCAGAATGACCTTGCCTTTGAGGTGCGGGCGTACCTGAAAAACCACCCCTGTGCGGCAGTGGTCAATCTGGGCTGCGGGCTGGATAACACCGGCAGAGCCTGCGACAACGGCAGATGCAAGATCTACAATCTGGACTTCCCGGATGTTATCGCCTTGCGGCAGCAGCTGCTGCCCGCCGGGGAGCGGGAGCGGGAGCGGGAGCGGGAGCGGGAGCAAAACATCCCCTGCGACCTGAAAGACCTCGCATGGTTTGACAAGATCGATGCCTCCGGCGGGGCAGTGTTTTTTGCCTCCGGGGTGTTCTATTACTTCCTGACGGAGCAGGTCAAGGCGCTGGTGCAGGGGATGGCAGATGCTTTTCCCGGCGGGGTGCTGGTCTTTGATGCCGCCAACCGCACGGCGGTAAAGATGATCGCCAAAACATGGCTCAGGACGGCAAAAATCAAGGATGTAGGGGCATATTTCGCGGTTTCGGATGCGAAAAGCGAGCTTTCCCCATGGGACAGCCGTTTGCAAGTGTCCAGCCGGGGCTATATGCTGGGGTACAACGATTTGAAAGATCCTTCTGTCAGCGGCTTTTTCCGGTTTCTTGCAAGGGTCGGGGACAACGGGATGAAAATGCAGATCGTGAAGATCGGATTTGGAGGCAGACAATGAAGTATGCAGGGATGCCCATGGGTGTGTGGGTGCTGATGAAGAAGCTGGGGCTGTACGACCTGACCCCTGCCCTGTGCCATCTGGACTACACCATGAGCGAAGCGGGCGGCGTGACCGACTTTGTGCGGCAGTATACCCTTGCCTCCGGCGGGCCCTACTGCGACTGCGGGTACAAAAAGAAAATAAATTAGGAGGAGCGTGCGATGCTGGTCAAGTCGATAACAGAGGAAGAAATTTACGAAATCGGCCATGCCTTCGGCTACTATGACTACGGAGAGGAAACGGGAATGTCCGCTGCCTTTTCCGGGAAAGAGGCCACTGCAAACTATATCTGTGCTTATGTGCGCGGGGTACTGCGGGGCGGTTTTCTACATACCACCAGCGAGCGGGGCGAGGGCTATATCGCCTATAAGCTGCCGAAGGAGAAGATGGGCCTCAAGACCATGTGGCCCATCGCCTGCGGAATGCTGCACAACTCCACCCTGAAACGCCTTCTGCAATTTGGTATTGCCATCAAGCGGGGCGGGGCCTCCCTGCAAGACCGCATGGACAAGGAAAAGAAACCCTACATCTTCGTTGGACTTGTCTGTGTGCGGGAGCAGTATCAGGGGCAGGGCTATATGCGAAAGGTGCTGGACCTTGCCTTTGCCGAGGGCGACCGGCTGGGCGTACCGGTGATCCTGGAAACGGATGCAAAAAGCAAGTGCGACAAATATGTGCATCTGGGTATGAAACTTGCCGGAACACACGATCTTGGCACATATGGCAAGCTGTTTGACCTGATTAAGTACCCGGAGCCAACCAAAGCAAACGGAATAGTGTGAGGAGAGGCGGCGCAATGAAGAAAGAAGAAACGAAACTGTTTATCCGCTGGTGCATACGATAAAACCAAAGGGAGTTCTGCCCGGACCTTCGTCCGTGACGGAACTCCCTTTTTGATTTGCAGAGTAAACCACTTCATTCCCCTTCTTTTTCGCTGTTTACGATAGCCTGCACCTTGGTGGGCAGACCATAGATGCTGATGAAACCGGTGGCATCGCTCTGCTTGTAGTCGCCGCCTGCGGCAAAGGTAGCGATGTCCTCACGATACAGAGAGTACGGCGACCAGACCCCTGCATTGATGAGGTTGCCCTTGTACAGTTCCAGACGCACCTTGCCGGTGACAAAGGCACTCAGAGCTTTGCGCAGCGGGCTGAACCACTGGCCATCATACACCAGTTCGCCAAAGGTGATGGCCAGCTCACGCTTCTTGTGGGCGGTGAGCTTGTCCAGCGTCAGAGTTTCCAGCACGTCGTGGGCTTTGTATAGGATGGTGCCGCCGGGGGTTGTAGGTTTGTCAATGATGTGTTACACAGAGGGAGCAGAAGAAAAAGGGGGCCTATCTCATTTTTGTTGTAAGCTGAAACTGTCATGAACCAGATACAACAAGAACAGGATACAGGAAAGTGCAGCATGCAGACAACTTCTGAACCGTTTGTCCCCGCTCATACAGTGTAGGAGGACCATAGTTTGGGAGGTGCGTTGTATGCTGTTGACTCTGCTGCAATTTTTTGCCACGAAATTTCTGGTGCTGGCGCTGCATCTGGAAGCGGGGAGCTTCCCCAAGCCCCTGAGCGCACGGGAAGAGGTCGAGACCTTTGCGGCCCTGCGGGCGGGCGACCCCACGGCGCGGGAAACGCTCATCCGGCACAATCTGCGGCTGGTGGTGCATGTGGCGAAAAAATACTACGCCCAGCCCAGCGACCAGGAAGACCTGATCTCCATCGGGACCATCGGCCTGATGAAGGCGGTGGATACCTTCGACTCTACCCGGAAGGCGCGGTTCTCAACCTATGCGAGCCGCTGCATTGAAAATGAGCTTCGGATGCACTTCCGGAGGGAGCGGAAAAGCGGGACCACCGTGTCGTTGCAGGAAACGCTGGAGGCGGGCAAGGACGACACGGCACTGACCCTCTCGGACGTGCTGCAGGACGGCTTCTGCATGGAGGACAGCTGTGAGCAGCAGGACGAGGCCCGGCGGCTGCGGCAGCTCATCGAAGGGCTTCCGGCGCGGGAACGGAAGCTGATCCTGCTGCGGTATGGCCTGGCCGGTCAACCGCCGCTGACCCAGCTGGAAACCGCAAAGCTGCTGCAGATCAGCCGGAGCTATGTTTCCCGCCTGGAGACCCACGCACTGGAACTGCTGCGGGAAGGGTGGGGCGGATGCCGGTAAAAATTTTGACCTTCATCGCGGAGTGCTTTCACACCGAAGCAAAAAACGCCGCCTGGAACGCATCCAGTTCCTCGAACCGGTACAGGCGGTTCAATGCCTCCACCAGTTCCTTTTTCGAGAGGCGGGGCGGCAGGCCCAGGGCATTGAGCAGCGCATATTTCCGCTCGGCGCTGCCCGGTGTGCCGGAGAGCCCCCAATCGTAGAGGTCGGCATAGGTGATGGCCCGGCCCTCCGGGCGGGGGGCGGCTGCGCCAGCCTCGG
>ERZ791906.2453-NODE-2453-length-10524-cov-3.222657_pt1 | contig 10524 bp, 10 predicted proteins | sample MGYA00510146_ERZ791906 | MGnify/ENA primary metagenome ERZ791906 (study PRJEB30046, sample SAMN00792096) | human gut metagenome | study: EMG produced TPA metagenomics assembly of the A metagenome-wide association study of gut microbiota in type 2...
CTTATAAGTAATTTTTCTTGACAAAAAATTCTAATAATATATAATAAAAATGGTTAGAATAAACAAAAGAATAAAAGGAGGATAATTTATGTCTGAAGAGATAAACCAAGAAGAAAAAGTAGAGAAAATGATTGATGATTTAGTAAAAAGAGCTAAAATTGCATCAGAAGAATATTTAAAATTAGATCAAAAAACAGTAGATAATATAACTAAAGCGATGTCTATGGCAGGACTAGAACATCATATGGAACTTGCAAAAATGGCTGTAGAAGAAACAGGCAGAGGAATTTATGAAGATAAAATAACAAAAAATATGTTTGCAACAGAATATATTTATCATAGTATAAAACATGAAAAAACTGTAGGAATTATAAAAGAAAATGAAGAAGAAGGATATGTAGAAATTGCTGAACCAGTTGGAATTATTGCAGGAGTAACACCGGTTACAAATCCAACATCAACTACAATGTTTAAATCTATTATATCAGCAAAAACAAGAAATGTTATTATATTTGGTTTTCATCCATCTGCTCAAAAATGTAGTTCAAAAGCAGCAGAAATTCTGAGAGATGCGGCAGTAAAAGCAGGAGCTCCAAAAGATTGCATTTTATGGATAGAAGAACCAAGTATTTTAGCAACAAGATTACTAATGAACCATCCAGGAGTCAATTTGATTTTGGCAACAGGAGGAACAGGAATGGTAAAATCGGCATATTCTTGTGGAAAACCAGCATTGGGTGTTGGACCAGGAAATGTGCCATGTTATATTGATAAAACAGCAAAATTGAGAACATCTGTTAATGACTTAGTTTTATCAAAAGCTTTTGATAATGGAATGATATGCGCATCAGAACAAGCAGTTTTAGTAGATAGGGATATTTATGAAGAGTTTGAAAAACTAATGAAAGAAGATGGATGTTATTTTGTAAGTCCAGAAGAAAAAAATAAATTACAAGAAAGTATGTTTGAAAAAACAGAAGAATATGGTTATAAGTTAAAATCTCATGTACCAGGCCAATCACCATGTACTATTGCTAAAGAAGCAGGATTTGAAGTACCTGAAGATACAAAAGTTTTAGTAGTATACGAAGAAGGGATTGGAAACGAATATCCTTTTTCAAAAGAAAAACTAAGTCCAGTTTTAACATACTATATTGTAGAAAATGAAGAAGAAGGAATTGGTAAAGCAGAAAAATTATTGGAATTTGGAGGACTAGGTCATTCAGCAGTTATTCATTCTGAAAATAAAGAAACCATTTTAAAATTCTCAGAAAAAATGAAGGCAGGTAGAATTATTGTAAATTCACCATCAACTCATGGTGCAATAGGAGATATATATAATACTAATATGCCATCACTTACACTTGGATGCGGATCATTTGGTGGAAATTCAACAACAGCAAATGTATCTTCAGTAAATTTAATTAATATTAAAAGAACAAGTAAAAGGAGAGTTAATATGCAATGGTTTAAGGTTCCAGAGAAAATATATTTTGAAGCAGGAGCAATTCAATATTTAGAAAAAATGCCAGAAATAGAAAGAGCTTTTATTGTAACAGATGAATCAATGGTAAAATTAGGATATGTAGATAAAATATTATATCATTTAAGAAAAAGACAACAATATGTACATTCTGAAATATTTAGTGAAGTAGAATCAGATCCATCTTTTGATACAATAAAAAGAGGAGTAAAGGCAATGGAAAGTTTTCAACCTGATGTTGTTATAGCATTAGGAGGAGGAAGTCCAATTGATGCAGCGAAAGGTATGTGGTTATTTTACGAATATCCAGATGCAGATGCAGAAGGAATGAAATTAAAATTTATGGATATTAGAAAACGTACTTATAAGTTCCCTAAATTAGGTAAAAAATGTAAGATGGTAGCAATACCAACAACTTCTGGAACAGGCTCAGAAGTAACTTCTTTTGCTGTTATAACAGACAAAGAAAAAAATAAAAAATATCCATTAGCTGATTATGAATTAACACCAGATGTAGCAATTGTAGATCCAGATTTAGTAATGAGTTTACCAAAATCAATTACAGCAGATACAGGAATGGACGTTTTAACACATGCAATCGAGGCATATGTTTCAAATATGGCTTCTGACTATACAGATGGATTAGCAGAAAAGGCAGCAGAATTAGTAGTAAAATATTTAAAAACAGCATATGATGAGGGAACAAACAAAAATGCAAGAGAAAGAATGCATAATGCAAGTACAATAGCAGGAATGGCATTTACAAACGCTTTCTTAGGAATAAACCATTCTCTAGCTCATAAAATGGGGGCAGAATTTCATTTACCACACGGAAGAATAAATGCTATTTTATTACCATATGTTATTAGATACAATAGTAGCAAGCCAACTAAATTTGTGTCATTCCCTAAATATGAGTATTTTATTGCAGATGAGAAATATTATCAATTGGCAAAAAAACTAGGACTAAAAGCAGATTCTAAAGAAGAAGGAATTAATAGTTTAATTGAAAAGATAAAAGAGATGAATTCTCATATGAATATTCCTAAATCTTTCAAGGAAGCAGGAATAGAAGAAGAAGAATTTTTAGCTAAAGTAGATATGTTAGCTGATAGAGCTTTTGAAGATCAATGTACAACAGCAAATCCAAGATTACCTTTAGTTAGTGAATTAAAACAAATTCTTTTAGATAGCTATTATGGAAAATAAAACAGATAAAGAATCATATAGTAAGTATATGGTTCTTTTTTATATATTATAACAGTAACAAATTCTTACACTATTTAATTATACTATAATATTTATTATATCTTGGAAAATACAATAAATTTAATTGACCAAAATATATAATATATGTATAATAAAAAAATGATAGGAGGTATAAAAATGGATATTACAATTGATGTAAATGATTACAAATTAAATGTAAGAGCAGCCTGTGTTATTAAACATAATAATAAAATTTTAGTACATAAGAATATTAATTCAAATCATTATTGTTTGATTGGAGGAAGAGTAAAAATAGGTGAAGATTCAGAGACAACAATTAAAAGAGAAGTAGAAGAAGAGATTGGAAAACAAATAGAAATAACTGGTTATATAGCAACAATAGAGAATTTCTTTGAAATGAAAGGCTCAAAATATCATGAGTATATGTTTGTATATCAAGCAGAATTTAAAGAAGCAGAAGATAAAAAGATTGAAGAAGAATTAAGAAATGAAGAAGGAAAAGACTACCTAAAATATATTTGGCTAGACTTAGATAATATTAACGAACAACCTATTTTGCCACAAGTCGTAAAAGAAATATTAAAAGAAGGAAAATATCCGGAACATAAAATAAATATTGATAGTAAGAAATAATAAAGATGAAAAGAGACTATACAAAAGACAAAATGTAAAAGAAAAAAATAAATAGAGAAAGAAAAAAATAAGAAGATATTTAGTAAAAGTAAATAGTGAAAATAAAAGTTCTAAAATTTCAGTAGAAATATTGATGTTTTAGAACTTTTTAACATTCACTTTTTACGTAAAGAAAACATAATATATAGCAAAATAACGTGAAAGGTGGGAGAATTATGTCTGATTACATAATAGAAGGTGGCAGAAAACTAGAAGGAGAAGTAGAAATATCAGGCTCAAAAAATGCAGCATTACCTATTATTGCAGCTACTATTTTAAATGGAGGAAAAACGACACTATATAATGTGCCAAACATACATGACACGCAAATGATGTTTGAAATATTAAGAAAATTAGGAGGAACGGTAACAAAAAAGCCTAATAAAGTAATAATAGATACTAGTAAGATAGATAAATATGAAATACCAGAAGATCTGATGAGACAAATGCGTTCTTCTGTAATTTTTGTTGGTAGCTTGGTAGGAAAGCATAGAAAAGTTACCTTTTCTTATCCAGGAGGATGTGACATTGGAACACGACCAATTGAGTTACATTTGAAAGCCTTTGAAAAATTAGGAATAAATATTAACAAAAACTATGGAAATATAGAATGTAGTTGTGATAAAATAATAGGAGAAAAAATAGACTTGGATTTTCCAAGTGTAGGAGCAACAGAAAACGCAATACTTGCAAGTTGTTTAGCAACGCGGAAAAACAATTATAACTAATGCAGCAAAAGAACCAGAAATAACAGATTTACAAAACTTCTTAAATAAGATGGGGGCAAAAATAAAAGGAGCTGGTTCAAGTCAAATTGAAATTGAAGGAGTAAAACAGTTAAAAGATGTAAGTTATAATATTATGTCTGATAGAATAGAGGCGGGAACATTTTTATGTATAGCAGCTATGAATCATTCAAATATTATAGTAAAAAATATAGATGAAGATCATATTATTCCTATTATTGATAAATTAGAAGAAGCAGGATGTGAACTACAAATAGAAGATAGACAAATACAGATAAAAGCAACAAAAAAATTAAAATCAGTTAATATAAAAACAATGCCATATCCAGGATTTCCAACAGATATGCAATCAATATTTGCAACATTATTAACAACAGCAAAGGGAAGTTCAATTATTGTTGAAAATATATTTGAAAATAGATATAAATACACTCAAGAATTAATAAGAATGGGAGCTAAGATATCGGTGGAAGGAAAAACGGCTATTATAAAAGGTGTAAAAAAATTATATGGAGCAAATGTGAAAGCAACAGATTTAAGAGGAGGAGCGGCTTTGGTAATGGCAGCGACAACAGCAAAAGGAATAACTAAAGTAGAAAATATAGATTATATTTTAAGAGGATATGAAAGATTTGATAAAAAACTTGAAAAACTAGGAGTGAAAATACAATTAAAGATATAAGGGCGGTAAGCCCTTATAAGAATAAAACCTGTCCAAAAGGAGGAAATAAATTGAGTAAGAAGGCAAAAAAAAGTAAAATGGATTTATATTATATGAAAAATGGACAAGCCAAAAATAAAACAATTATTGAGGAAAAAGAAAGAAAGAAAAAAGAAAAAGAAAGAGAAAAAAGGATAAAAGAAAAAAAACAAGAAACTTTAAAAGATGAGTTTGACTTGGAAACAGAAACAGTCCTTCAAATGACAAATAGAAACAGAATAAAAAAAGAAGAAGAAAAAAGGAAGCAATTAAGTAAAGAACAAAGAAGAAGAAAGAAAAGAAATAAGAGAATAAAAATAATAATATTTTTAGGAATAATTTCAGGAGGAATTGTTTTTGCTTTAACGTCACCAATATTTAACATAAAGGACATAAAAGTAATAAATAATAATCAAGTATCTCAAGATACAATAATTAGTTTGTCAGGATTAAATGCAGATGAAAATATATTTAAATTTTACTCAAATAACATTGAAGATAAGATAAAAGAAAATCCTTATATAGAAGATGTAAAAGTACATAGAAAAATTCCAAATACAATTGAAATAGACGTAAAAGAAAGAGTAGCAAAATATAGTGTTGACTATATGGGAAAATATGCGTATATTAATACACAAGGTTACATATTAGAGATTGCAGAAGATAATAAAAAGATGCCGATTATTCAAGGAATTTCAACTTCAGAAGAAGAGGTTATACCAGGAAAAAGATTAAATAATGACGATCTAAATAAATTAGAAGATGTTATAAAAATATTAGACTCAGCTAATGAAAATGGTTTAGACGGTAAAGTCACAAGTATTGACATTAGCAATAAAAATGAATATAGTATTTATATAGAAGAAGAAAACAAAAAAGTTCATTTAGGAGATAGTACAAATTTGAGTAATAAAATGTTATATGTAATGGCAATAATAGAAGCTGAAAAAGGAAAACAAGGGGATATATTTGTAAATGGTGATTTGAATAATAAATTTCAGCCATATTTTAGAGAAAAAGTATAGTTAGGAGGCAAAATAAATTGGAAGAAAAGAAAAATAAAATAAATAAAACGAAGATTAGTGTAGTTTTAGGAATTATGTGTTTTGCTTTAGCTTTAGGAATATGTATTCAAATTAGAACTGTAAAAAACTCAAATTCAACAGTTAGCAGTAATTATGAAGAAAATAATTTAAGAGCTGAAGTATTAAAATATAAAGAAAAATATGATAATAAATATAAAGAGTTAGAAAAAGCAGAAGAAGAGCTAGAAAAAGAAAGACAAAATTCAACAAAAGATAATTCGCAATTAGAGGAAAAGGAAGAACAAATAAAACAAGGAAATAAGATGATTGGACTAACAGAAGTTACAGGACCAGGTGTAATTGTTACACTTAGTGATAGTAAAAAAGATGCCAATAGTGTTTTAAATCCAAGTACATTACTTGTTCATGATGTAGATATTTTGGGTGTTGTAAATGAACTAAAAAATGCAGGAGCAGAAGCGATATCAATTAATGATCAAAGAATAGTGCCAACAACCAGCATTTCATGTGGAGGGAATATTATTGATATTAATGGAGAAAAAGTAGGAACACCATTTGTAATAAAAGCTATCGGGCTTCCAGAGCAACTGGCAGGATTATCAAGACCAGGAGGATATTTAGAAATATTAAAAGGAGCTAGTGTTGGAGTAGAACTTAAAAAATCTAATAATATAACTATTTCAAAATATACAGGTGTAATTAATTATCAGTATGCTCAAACAGTAAAATAATCTTTATTAGGAGGTTAACATGAAAAAAAGAATGAAAAAGGGAAAAATTACAATGATTATAACAATTGGAATATCCTGTTTTGCATTAGTTTTAGTAATGTTTATGCAATTTAAAATTGTTAATGAAACAGATATTACATCAATAGAAAACATGAGAGAGGCAGAACTAAGAACAGAGTTAGCTAATTGGAAATCAAAGTATGAAGAGACTAATCAAAAATACGAAGAGACAACTCAAAAGATAGAAGAGTATAAGCAAACAAGTCAATCAAACGAAGAAACAGAAAAGTTAGTAGATGAAGAGTTGTCACAAGTAAATTTATCTCTAGGAAAAACAGATGTACAAGGACAAGGAATAGAAGTTACATTAAGAGAGAATGAAAGTGAAGAAATAGCAAGAATTAATGGAGATGATTTATTAGTAATTGTAAATTCACTAAAAATGGCAGGAGCAGAAGCAATATCAATTAATGACCAAAGAATTATTAATATGAGTGATATTGTTGATATTAATGAAACTTTTATAAAAGTAAATGGGCAAAGAATATTAGCTCCATATGTTATAAAAGCAATTGGAAATTCATCTTATTTAGAGACAGCATTAACAGGAAATGGCGGACATGTAGATGAAATGAAGAAAATAGGACAAAATATCTCAATTGAAAAGATGAATAAAGTTAAAATTCTTAAATATGACGGGGAAATAAAAACAAAATATATACAATAAAAATAGGAGGGAATATTATGATTTTTATAGCGATATTAATAGGCTGTATTTTAGGAGCTTTAATTGGAATGAATGTGCCGATGATTTCTTATACATATTCAAGTTATCTTGCAATAGCTATTATTGCAGCATTAGATTCGGTTTTTGGAGGAATTACATCAGTAATAAATAAAAATTTTGATTTAAAAATATTTGTAACAGGTTTTTTTGGGAATGCTATTCTAGCCATTCTATTAACAATATTGGGACAGAAGTTAAATGTAGATATTTATTTAGCAGCAATTGTTGTATTTGTAGGAAGAATGTTTGTAAATTTAGCGATTATAAGAAGATACTATGTAGATAAATGGATAAAAATTATCAAAAAAAGAAAAGTAAAAAGTGAAAGAAGAAAAATAGAACAAAATTAAATAAAAATGAAATAGAACTGAATTCAAAAATTATAAGTTTTTGAATTCAGTTTAAAACATTATTAAAGAAAAATACAGTAAAATAGACAACAACAAACTTTATTACAGAAGTATTACAAAAATATTACAAAAATATAACAAATTCTATTGACATTTTTCTTAAAATGTAATATATATACACTTAGAAAATTTATACCAAAAAAATGGAGGAATTAACTTGGCAATAGGAGATATCATAGTAGGTGTTGATATAGGTACAAGCAAAGTCTGCACAGTTGTTGGAGAAGTAAACAACTTTGGACAAATTGAAATTATAGCTAACACCTCATATAAATGTAGTGGACTAAAGAAGGGAAAAATAATAAATGAAGAAGAAGTTATTTTAAGTTTAGCAAAGACAATCAAAGATGCCGAAGATGAAACAAATTTAAAAATTAATTCAGCATATGTAACTATTCCAGGTAAATATGTAACAATAGTACAAAATAGTATAACCAAAGATGTAAAAGATAAATATTCTGGAATATCTATTAGAGATGTACAGACAGCTATTATGCAAGTAAAAGACATAGAAATTCCAGAAGGTGAAACATTAATTGATATAGTACCAGATAAAATAACTTTAGAAAATGGAACAGTAGTTTCTGATCCTGTTGGAAATTTAAGTTCAAGTTTTACAATAAGCGCACAAGTTATACTAGCAGAAAGAGATTATGTAAGACAATTAAATAATATTTTTAGAAAAGTAGGCTTAGAGATAGATGGTATCGTACCAATTACATTAGCAGAAAGAAATCTAATACTAGATAAAAATGAATTACATGACAATATAATGCTATTGGATATAGGAGCAGGAAATACTGATATAGGAGTGTTTGAAGGAACAACATTTTTATATACAAATTCAATTCCTCTAGGAGGAGATAATATAACAAATGATATAGCACTTGTACTTAATATATCAGAGGAAGAGGCAGATAAACTTAAAAGACAGTATGGATTAGCTTTAAAGTCATTTATAGATAATGATAATGATATTATTTTAAATACTTGTAAAGATAATAATAAAAATAAAATAATAAAAAGTTCAGAATTAATAGAAATCATAGAAGCAAGAATTGAAGAAATGTTTTCTATTATAAATAAAGATATAACAAATCAGGGATTAAAACAAAAAATTAATAATGTTGTTTTAACTGGACAAGGTATAGTTAATATAAACAAAAGTGATGTTGCAGGAAAAATAAACTTAAATATACCAGTAAAAATTTCAACAGGGAGAGCAATTAGCACAGTAAAGCCAATATATAGAACTAGTTATGCATTAGTTAGATATATAGCAGCAAGACCTTTTGCTAAAACAGTATCAAGTAGCATAGATACTCAAAACAACGAAAGTTTTATGAAAAATATTTGGGAAAGAATAAAAGAATTTTTTTATTCTTAATCTAGAAAAAGTTATTAATTTTAAAAAATAAAATCAATTGCAGATGAGAGCGAATCATCGTGCATTATGAAACTGTCACAGACATAGAACAGTTTCGAGAAAGGGAGGAATAAACTAAATGATGGATTATAATGACGATAGCAATATAACAATGATGGATGGAACAGCGACAATTAAAGTTATAGGTGTAGGAGGAGCTGGAAATAATGCAGTTAATAGAATGATTGATGCTGGAATAAAAGGCGTAGATTTTATTGCAGTTAATACAGATAGACAAGCATTACAAACATCAAAGGCAAATACAAAAATACAAATAGGAGAAAAAATAACAAGAGGATTAGGTGCAGGTGCAAATCCTGATATTGGAGCTCAATCTGCAGAAGAAAGTAAAGCTGAAGTAGCTGAAGTATTAAGAGGAGCTGACATGGTATTTGTTACTGCCGGAATGGGTGGAGGAACAGGTACAGGCGCAGCACCAGTAGTTGCTGCAGCAGCAAAAGAAATGGGAATATTAACAATAGGTGTTGTTACAAAACCATTTACATTTGAAGGAAAGAAAAGATTATCACAAGCAGAACGTGGAATTGAAAGTTTAAAAGGAAAAGTGGATACTTTAGTTGTTATACCAAATGATAAATTATTACAAATAATTGATAGAAAAACATCAATTATAGAAGCTTTTAAAATGGCAGATGACATTTTAAGACAAGGTGTACAAGGTATATCTGATTTAATTGCGATTCCTGGTCTTGTAAACTTAGACTTTGCAGATGTAAAGACAATAATGTTAAATCAAGGAATGGCACATATGGGTGTTGGTAAAGCTACAGGAGAAAATAGAGCTGAAGATGCTGCAAAAGAAGCAATTCAAAGTCCATTACTAGAAACATCTATTGAAGGAGCAAAAGGAGTTATTATAAATATTACAGGTGGTGAAGATTTAGGATTACACGAAGTAAATACAGCTGCTGAATTAGTTCAACGCAGTGTAGATCCTGAAGCAAATATTATATTCGGAACAGTAACAGATCCAAATATGACAGATGAAATTCAAATAACAGTAATTGCAACAGGTTTTGAGAAAAACGAACCTATTTCAAGTATTGGAGTAGATAACATTGTTTCTAAAACATGGGAAAAGAAAATCAATTCAATACCATCAAGTAGTGAAGTAAATGCATCACAAAATGATTTAGATATTCCTTCTTTTTTAAGAAAAAATAAAAATAAAAATATGTAATTAGATACATGAAAAAATGTCATAAACAATAAACATTTTTATATAATAGAGAAAAATAAAAAGAGATAATCGAAAGTAATCGATTATTTCTT
>ERZ791906.2464-NODE-2464-length-10471-cov-2.798195_pt1 | contig 10471 bp, 7 predicted proteins | sample MGYA00510146_ERZ791906 | MGnify/ENA primary metagenome ERZ791906 (study PRJEB30046, sample SAMN00792096) | human gut metagenome | study: EMG produced TPA metagenomics assembly of the A metagenome-wide association study of gut microbiota in type 2...
GTAAGGCAGAACTGCTTCCAAAGTTTTCAGCCCATGTTTTAAGACACACAGCCTGTACAAGAATGGCTGAAAAGGGAATGGATATAAAGGTGCTTCAATATTTGATGGGACATTCTTCCATTGATATTACAATGCAGGTGTATAACCACATTACGGATATGTCACGTGTTAAAAATGAAGTTGTGAAGATGGATGAAGCAGTAAACGCATGAAAAAAAATAAAAATTGGTGTCAAATTGGTGTCAAACAGCAAAAATGACAGATTTTCAAAAAATTAAATGCACGCAACCCCAGTAAAATCAAGGGTTGCAAAAATTAAATAAAAAAATTAGCACTCACCTCTTGACAGTGCTAACAACATGTGATATAACACAATTAAGCCTTGGGTGTTACATAACAAATAGAACAATAAAGCAGCAATCATAAAAACAAAAATCCTGCATGAATCGAAGAAGAAAAAGGCTGGCAGGAATGGTTTCAAAGTGATTGTATACAATAGAGAATGAGAAAAAGGAGGCAGAAACTATGAACATTAACAAGTTTACACAGAAGTCCATTGAAGCGGTGAACCAGTGTGAAAAGATTGCTTACGATTATGGCAATCAGGAAATTGACCAGGAACATTTTCTTTACAGCTTAATGACAATAGACGATAGTCTGATTGCAAACCTGATTGAAAAAATGCAGATTAATAAAGAAGCATTTATTTCCAATATTGAAACACTGCTTTCACAAAAAACAAAAGTATCCGGAAACGTACAGCTTTACGTGAGCAATGACTTAAACAAAGTATTAATCAATGCCGAAGACGAAGCAAAGCGCATGGGAGATGCGTATGTATCTGTTGAACATCTGATGCTGGCAATGATTGCATCACCCAATAAGCAGATTAAGCAGCTCTTTAAGACCTACGGTATTACAAGAGATTCGTTCCTTTCCGTATTGGCAACGGTCCGTGGTAATCAGTCCGTAACAAGTGATAACCCGGAAGCAACGTATGACACACTGGCAAAATACGGACAGGATTTAGTTGAAAAGGCAAAGTCCGGTAAGTTAGACCCGGTTATCGGCAGGGATAATGAAATCCGTAATGTTATCCGGATTCTTTCAAGAAAAACAAAAAACAATCCGGTGCTGATTGGTGAACCGGGTGTTGGTAAAACAGCCGTTGTCGAAGGTCTGGCAGAACGGATTGTCCGTGGCGATGTACCGGAGGGCTTAAAGGATAAGAAAATCTTTGCGCTGGATATGGGCGCACTGGTAGCCGGTGCGAAGTATCGTGGCGAATTTGAGGAACGTTTGAAAGCGGTGCTTGATGAAGTCAAGAAAAGCGAAGGGCAGATTATTCTGTTTATCGATGAAATTCATACAATTGTCGGAGCCGGTAAGACAGAAGGCTCTATGGATGCAGGCAATATGTTAAAGCCAATGCTTGCGCGTGGTGAACTCCACTGTATCGGTGCAACAACACTGGATGAACACCGTCAGTACATTGAAAAAGATGCGGCACTGGAAAGACGGTTCCAGCCGGTTATGGTTGATGAACCGACCGTTGAAGATACCATTTCTATCTTACGTGGTTTAAAAGACCGTTATGAAGTATATCACGGTGTAAAAATTACAGACGGCGCACTGGTATCTGCGGCAACCCTTTCAGACCGTTACATTTCCGACAGATTCCTGCCGGATAAAGCAATCGACCTTGTCGATGAAGCCTGCGCAATGATTAAGACCGAACTGGATTCTATGCCGGCTGAGCTTGATGAATTACAGCGTAAGGTCATGCAGTTAGAAATTGAAGAAGCTGCATTGAAGAAAGAAACCGACAATCTCAGTAAGGAACGTCTGGAAGCCTTGCAGAAGGAATTATCGGAAATGCGTTCTGAATTTAAACAGCAGAAGGCAAAGTGGGACAATGAAAAGTCCAGTGTTGACCAGATTAGCAAGATTAAAGAAGAATTAGAACAGGTCAACCATGAGATTGACGAAGCCAAGAGAAATTACGATTTGGAAAAGGCGGCTCAGTTACAGTACGGCAGACTGCCGGAGGTTCAGAAACGTCTGGAAGAGGCCGAAAAGAAGGTACAGAATAAAAATCTGGATTTGGTACATGAGAGTGTTACCGAAGAAGAAATTGCAAAGATTATTTCCAGATGGACAGGAATCCCGGTTGCCAAGTTAAGCGAATCTGAACGGGAAAAGACCCTGAATCTGGACACACTTCTGCATAAGAGAGTTGTTGGACAGGACGAGGCTGTTACGAAAGTAACAGAGGCAATTATCCGTTCAAAGGCAGGCATTAAAGACCCGACCAAACCGATTGGTTCATTTCTGTTCTTAGGACCTACCGGTGTCGGTAAGACAGAGCTTGCAAAGACACTGGCAGAGAGCCTGTTTGATGATGAAAGCAATATTGTCCGTCTTGATATGTCAGAGTACATGGAGAAATATTCTGTTTCGAGATTAATCGGAGCGCCTCCGGGATATGTCGGATACGATGAAGGCGGTCAGCTGACAGAGGCAGTCAGAAGAAAACCGTATTCTGTTGTTCTTTTTGATGAAATTGAAAAGGCGCACCCAGATGTATTCAATGTATTGTTACAGGTACTTGATGACGGACGAATCACCGATTCGCAGGGCAGAACGGTAGACTTTAAGAATACAATTATTATTATGACAAGTAATATCGGCTCAACCTATCTGCTGGACGGTATTGATGAAAACGGCGGCATTAAGCAGGAAACAGAAGAACTCGTTATGAACGATTTGCGCGGACATTTCAGACCGGAATTTTTAACCCGTCTGGACGAGATTATTCTGTTCAAGCCGCTCACAAAAGACAATATCGGCAATATCATTCATCTGCTGATTGCAGACGTCAACAGACGTCTGGCAGACAAGGAATTGCAGGTACGTCTGACAGATGCGGCAGAAAGCTATATTACAGAACACGGCTTTGACCCGATGTACGGCGCAAGACCGTTAAAGCGTTACGTTCAAAAGACGGTAGAAACACTGGCGGCAAAGTTAATCTTAAAGGGTGACATCAATACGGGTGATGACATTGTGATTGATGTTGTAAACGGTGAACTTACGGCAAGAGCCGAGGGCAGAAAAGCCATCGAAGAAAAATAAAACAGCAGTAAAGAGCATAAGATTATAAAAAGCAAAGAAAAGGCGGGTGGTACTGTTATATTTCAGTGCCACCCGCTTTTTACGTGCGCCAAACATCAGATAAACTGATTGCGTGTAGTATCGTATTCGTAATCAATTCCTTTTAAAGTCTGTACGATTTCCGTTTCATCTACCATAAAGGCTTTGCAGAATTCTGAAAGATTCGGATAAAAGTCGCGAAGCTGTGTATTTGTAAATGAAAGCAGCATAACGGGATCTTTTGGTAACTGAGCCATAGTCATACAATCTTCTTTTGATACAAAACTGCTTTGAAAGCAGTCTGTGAATTTCTGTTGCCTAGCATACCGCAAAAATCAATCATTTTCAAGATAAATATTCACTTGTCTTTTGACTTTGTGGTATACTGACGGTAAATAGGCGAATAGATAAATGTGAATGGAGAGCGATATGATTATTTTAAAAGCGGAAGGCACACTTGCGGCAGTCTTTCATAAAACAATAAAAGTCATGGAACAGAATGTAGAGTGGAATGAAACATTTGCAATTAATAATAACACGCTGATTCTGCCCGGTACATTAAAATCGTTGTTTTTCAGTTTTGATAATAAAAAAGTGCTTGGAAATGTCATAGAAGAACCCATTAAAGAAGAACCACGGTTAATGCTTGGAAATGCCCTGCTTGAAAATACCATTAATTTAGTTCTTTACATATTTGGTAAGTGGGGAAAAATTAAAGGGCTAACCGTTGAAAAGGATTACAGACAGTTAGAACAACAGATGAATGACATCCTGCGGGAAGTAGAAGTACAGGCATCCTTAGATGCCACGCAGTGCCGTTTCTATCATGAGGGAATACGCATTACCTATGAAGAAGTGATTGAGCGGATTTTAGAATACATGAAGCCGGATTATCTAAATGAGGAGGAAGAAGAACAAGACGATACGGAGATTCACGATGTTTCCGACTGGGAGAAAAAGTATCAGCTCGGATTGTGGCATAAAATTGTCTGGAAATCCTACGAAACCGGTATTAGCAAAAAGAAGTTATCCGCCAAAGAGCGGGCGGCAGGGCGAATTGGAAATGACTTTTACATCACGGGCTATCAGTGCCCGGAATGTAAAAAGCCAATGTACATGGTGGTTTATCCGAAAAATAAAGAGTTTCATATCGACACGGACGAGGGCAGGGTTATTCTTGCAAGGGCATATACCTGTATGGCCTGTCATCGTTTTTATACGCCAAAGCCCTACAAACTGCTGATGGAAGGCAGTATTTATATGATGGATTTTGAGGACGATAACACGGCGTATGAGGATTATCAGGAACTGCTTGGCGCAGACGGACAGCGTATATCCAACAGCCGGTTTAACCGTTATGAGAGCAGTGCGCCACAGTCCGATTTTGAAAATGAAGCGGATGACCGTCTGGAAGAACTCTATAACAATATGCCTGAAATGTCTGTAGAAGAAATTTTTGATATTGCCGACATGCTGGATTCGGAATTCTATCCGCAGTCCCGGCGGGAAGCAATTGAAGAACAGGTAGACAAAGCGGCGGCAGATAAAGGCATGGACCGTAACGTTCCGCCGAAAAACTGGCAGAAGCACCGGGAAAAAGTGCAGAAAGAAAAACAAAAGAACGAAAAGGCACAAAAGGAAAAAGAGCGGTCAGAATCTGCGCAGGGACGGTCTGATGAGAAAGAACCGTCAGCAAGATACAGTACGCAGAATCCGCAGGAACAGTGGGATGGCGGACAAGTCAAAGACAGGACATTTACGGGCAGTCAGACTGCGCCGCAAGACGGAACGAACCGACCGGACAGAGCAGCAGATGATTGCGTGGCATCACAGAACAAAGCTGCACCGTCTACAGCCGACACCCGGACACAAAAGCAGGGTACACATGTACAGCTGCAGACCGGCGGGGCAGACGCACCACAGTCACGCAGAACTTCCGAAGAAGAAATTGCGGCTTCCCAGAAGGAAGTGTTATCTATCGCACTGGCAGCAAAAAACAAAAGCTATGCAGAATTAAAAAAAGCCTATCATACGGTTCTTGAGAAAGACTGTCCGCAGTCGGTCAAAGACAGTGTGGCAGAAAATATCAAAGACTGGATGCAGAAACGCGGAGAGAAAGAATTACAGGTGCTGGCAGAGCATTTTCCACAGCAGTATCAGAAGAAAGTCTATCAGCAGAGGAATATAACGATATTGATAATACAAAATATATGAAGCAGCTTGAGGAAAAGCGTGATATGGCAGAGCAGAGCGCGTTGAAAGCATTTGTCAACCAGCAGAAAATCCGCCCGGGGGATAGAAAAAAGCTGCTGTCACTGACAGAAGCTATCCGCCCTATGGAATATGAAGAAAAGAATAAACAAATCATCATTGACCAGCTCAAAGACCGCGTAAAAGATATTGACAGGAAAGCAATCGAACAAATCTGTCCGGACATTTTTGAGATGTCCTTTGACGAGGGGAAAGAAGCCTATCAAAGGATTGCGACAGGAGATTTCCTGCCGGAGCTAAAGACGGATATGTTAGGCAGAATCCGCAAGCGGCTTGAAGCCATGAAAAAGGATGAATGCAGAAGTCTTGTCAATAAAATGATTCGCGATACCGGTATTTCGGAGCAGACCATGGAAGGCTTTTATCCGTATGATATCCGCCGCATGAGCAATGAAGCCTGTGAAGATATCGATGCCATTATTGCAAATAATGCACTCAATACCTATGCGGGCGGAGAAGCATTTGAGTATCCGCTTCTGATATTTGATTCAACAAAAGGTGAAAACGGTAAAAAAGGCTTTGTGCTGACACCGGATCATGTCTACTACAACGGCAGTATGATGGCGGGAACAGTAAAGGTGCGTAATATCAAGGAATTTTACGCAGAGAGCGGATTGTTCCACAAGGGCATTTATATCCGTACCATGAATAACGGAGAAATGAAAATTACCGGAAACTACAAGGCAGATAAAGAAAAAATGGAACATTTTCTTACCAAATTAAACCGCTTTATCCAGTATTTGCAGGAAAAGCCGGAGTCCCGCAGCGTGGAATACCTTGCCGAAGAAAAGCATCCGGTAAAATGCTGTTACCGCTGCGGTTATGTCTATGAGAGCGGCAATATCTGCCCGAAATGCGGCAGCCGCAATAACGACTAAAAGGAGTATACAAATGTCAGTAAAAATATATACAATGACCCACAAAAAATTCGATGTGCCAAACGACCCGATGTATGTTCCGTTACAGGTCGGTGCAGAAGGAAAAGAACCGCTCGGCTATGTGAGGGATAACACCGGGGAAAATATTTCCGCGTTAAATTGTTATTACAGCGAATTGACCGGGGTATACTGGATATGGAAAAACGATACTGAATCGGATATTGTCGGTGTCTGCCATTACAGACGGTATCTGTTAAATGAAAAAGGTGTGATGTTCCGTAAAGAGGAGATTGAAAAACTGCTTTCCGAATATGATTGTCTGACCAGCCGCCTGCTGACACTGGATTTTTCATATCATTACGGATTTTCCGACAATCACAATGTGCGGGATTTGGACGTGACAGGTGAAGTTATCCGTGAAAAATATCCGGAGGATTATCCGCTGTTTGAAAAGCTTGTCCATGAAAACCACACGTATTTTGGCAACATCTGCGTGATGAAAAAGCCGCTCTTTGATGCGTACTGTGCATGGCTGTTTGACATTTTTGCCGAGGTGCGAAAACGGATTGACATCGATTCCTATGACAGCTATCACAAGCGGGTATTTGGGTTTGTTTCGGAATTTCTGCTTTATGTGTGGGTGACAAAACACAAGCTGCGCGCATATGAGTGTATGGTGGGCATGATTGGCGAAAAGGCAGAAACAAAAGAAATGAAACACCGGCTTGCGGATTATTTTGCGGAAAAAGATATTGTGGGTGCAAAGCAGTATTTTATGGAAATGTATACGAAACGACCGGATGTTTTAATGGAAGCGTCGGACATTACGGGCGATTTGCGGATTTGTATGCAGATAATTGCAACTGCGGAACGGGAGATTGCCACAACTGGCGGCAGCATTTTAGACAGAAGCTGCACATTTGAAGATTATATGCACCTGTTTAAAACATTAAACGGCATTGTCAGAAGGTACTGCGTAGGCAGACAGACCACAAAGGATAAGGAAATGCTTGCAAAACTGCACTTATCGGAAGAAGCCGTCTATGTTTCCGTGCTTGCATTTTGCAGGGAAAAAGAAAAAACAGCAGAAATTCTAAATCAGATAAACATGGACATTTAGGGTGTAATGTGCTAATTTTAAGATAGAAATGCGTAATACAGGCTGCGTATTGCGGCAGAAATGGAGGGAAGTATGTCAGTTCAGGATTATATGAGTGCATCTAAAATCGGAAAAAGAGCATATCATGCCTGTGTCAACAAAGGCAGGTATCCATATCTTCCGGTATTGGAAAATATTGTAGATGAATCAGACATTGAGGCAGAGGTCAGTCTGGGAATCGACCAGATTCCGCTGCGGCTGGTTGTGGGAACGTGTAATGCGGGACGGACCAATGCCTTTGCAGATAATTTTATGCCGATTCTGGATTGGGGAACGGAATTTTCAGCAAAATGGGCGAGCTTAAGTGACAGCCAGAAAAATGAAGGCATCCGTGACCCGATTAAGGTCTATGAGTATATGAACAAGTTTTATGTACTGGAAGGCAATAAAAGAGTCAGCGTTTTAAAGTATTTTAAGGCTGTGACAGTCAATGCCGAAGTAATCCGTAAAGTGCCGAAGTATTCAGAAGACCCGGATGTTAAGATTTATTATGAGTTTATGGAATTTTATAAATGTACGAAGCTTAATGATATTTATTTCAGCAACGTCGGCAGTTTTCCGACCCTGATGAAGCTGGTCGGCATCAAAAAGGGGGAAAACATGGATGAAGATGCGAAAAAGGATTTTGTATCCTGTTTTCTATCTTTTAAAAACGCATATGATGCCAGAGGAGGCGAACGGTTTGATTATCCGGCGGGCGATGCATTTTTACGCTTTATTCATATTCACGGTTATGAACATGTAAAGGATATGCTGCCGTCGGAAATGGCAAAAAATGTGGCAAAGACGTGGGCAGAGTTTGAACTGCTTTCTGAAAACAATGCCGTTGAGCTTCGTATGGATCCGACTTTAAACGAACCGAAAAAGAATATTTTAAGTTATCTGCTGCCAAAACCGGGAAATGGAAACAGAAAGCTAAAGGTCGGTTTCATTTACGAAAATACACCGCAGGATTCGGACTGGTGCTATACGCATGAGCTTGGCCGGCAGTATATTGACGATACATTTGGCGATCAGATTGAAACATTAAGCATTACGAATGTCAAACCGGATAAAGATGATGTGGCTGCCATTGAAATGATGGTTAAAAATAAGGCAGATTTAGTTTTTGTGACATCACCGTCCATGATTATGGCCTCTTTAAAAGAAGCGATTGCGCATCCGGAGGTCAAGATATTGAACTGTTCGCTGAACACGTCACACAAATATATCCGTACCTACTATGCGAGAATGTATGAAGCAAAGTTTTTGACGGGACTCATTGCAGGTGCGTTGACTGATAATGATAAAATCGGTTATGTAGCAGGGTATCCTGTGTACGGTGTGACGGCAAATATCAATGCTTTTGCGCTGGGGGCAAAATTTGTTAATCCACGGGCAAAGATTTATCTTGAATGGTCCTCTGTAAAGAATAGCAATCCGGCGGAAGCTTTTAAAAGAGAGGGTATCCGTTATGTATCGGATCAGGATATGATTACGCCGACCAGTACGGCACGCAGGTTTGGATTGTACAGCATAGATGATGAAACAACCCAGCATATCGCGATGCCGATGTGGCACTGGGGTGCATTTTATGAAAAAATGATTCAGAGTATTTTAAGCGGCTCATGGAACAGGGAGCAGGATGCGGATAATGTAAAAGCACTTAATTACTGGTGGGGACTGTCTGCAGATGTAGTTGACCTGATTATGTCAACGAAGCTTCCGGTAGAAACACAGCGGATGGTTACAACCTTTAAAGAGATGATTTCAAAGGATTTATTTGAACCTTTTGCGGACGAATTAAAAGATCAGAAAGGTAAGGTACGTAATCAGAAGGGCAGGAATCTGACACCGGAACAGATTATTACCATGGACTGGCTGCTGGATAATGTGATTGGTAAAATACCGGAACTGGAGGAACTTGAAGAAGGCTGTGAGCCGATTGTAAAGGCACAGGGCATTATTCACCACGGATTATAAATGTAGAAAGTAGGAAGGCGGCAAAAAGAAGCTGCCACAATGAGAAAATATGAAGATACTGATATTAGCAGATGTGGAGTCAAAATACTTATGGGATTATTTTGACAAAAGTAAATTAGAAGGCGTTGATTTAATCCTATCCTGCGGTGATTTAAATCCGCAGTATCTGTCTTTTCTGGCATCCTTTACGCAGTCACCGGTGCTTTACGTCAGAGGAAATCATGATGACTGCTATGAACAGACACCGCCGGAGGGCTGTATCTGCATTGAGGATAAGATTTATACGTATAAGGGACTGCGGATTATGGGACTTGGCGGTTCAATCCGTTATAAAAAAGGTATCAACCAGTATACACAACGGCAGATGCAGCATCGTGTCAGCCGTATGTGGCTCCAGTTAAAATGTAAAAAAGGCTTTGATATTTTGCTGACCCATTCGCCTGCTGCGGGCATTAATGACGGCTTTGACAGTGTACATCAGGGATTTACGGTATTTAACGAACTGCTTGACACGTATCACCCGGCTTATTTTATTCACGGTCACATACATAAGAATTATCAGGCAAATTTCGTGCGGGAGCAGCAGTACAACGAAACAACGATTATTAACGGATATGAACGTTATATTATTGATGTTTAATAACAAAATAAAGTAATTTTGCAAAAAGTGTTGCATTCTGTAAGTTACTGTGATAATATCCTTTCAGAACAAAAAGACAAATGTCCGCCGTACAAAGACAAAAGCGGAAATTTGTTCTTGAAAAAAGAAAAGGGAGAAAGAACATGAGTGAGAAGTTAAGAGTTGGTATCCTTGGCGGTACAGGTATGGTAGGACAGAGATTTATTACACTGCTTGAAAATCATCCTTGGTTTGAGGTTGTATTGGTTGCAGCGAGCGGTCGTTCCGCAGGAAAGCTTTACGAAGAAGCTGTAGACGGACGATGGAAGATGACAGCACCGATGCCTGAATTCGTTAAGAAGATGACTGTTTATGATATGGATAAGGATTTCGATGAAATCGTATCAAAGGTAGATTTCGTATTCTGTG
>ERZ791906.2470-NODE-2470-length-10459-cov-2.986832_pt1 | contig 10459 bp, 13 predicted proteins | sample MGYA00510146_ERZ791906 | MGnify/ENA primary metagenome ERZ791906 (study PRJEB30046, sample SAMN00792096) | human gut metagenome | study: EMG produced TPA metagenomics assembly of the A metagenome-wide association study of gut microbiota in type 2...
TGGCTGTTTTCTGGCAGCCCGAAAGGGGCGGAAGCCAGTGCAGGAATCTATACACTGGTAGAGACAGCAAAAGCGAACGGGCTTGCCCCGATGAAATATATAAAATATATCCTGTCCGACATGCCGGGGAGTGCTTTTCTTGAACATCCTGAATATCTGGATGATTATCTGCCTTGGAATCCTCTTGTAAAAGAATTCTGTCGATAACCGTTGACCTTTTAGTATAAAAGGCTGACGGTTATTTTTCTATACACTGTTTTATTTGACGCTTACCTATTTTTGTATGTAAACGACAAATCGGCTCTTTCCAATATTGGTTGATTTTATCTTTCGAAAGTGTTACTCTTTCTATATGTGGAAACGCACATATGAAAGGACTGAATGGTTATGGAGTTTCTTATAAAAGAATTAGATAAAAATTACGAGCTAATTGATTGTAAAGTAAAAAAAGATAAAATCATATTTACCATTCAATCTACATTAGTAGAATTGGAATGTCCTTATTGTAGGCACAAAACAGATAGGGTTCATTCTTATTATACACGTGAAATACAGGATATTCCGCTGCTTAATAAACAAACCGTATTAATAGTGAATGGACGAAAAATGTTTTGCCAGAACCCTGAATGCAACCATACAACATTTTCAGAACAACATGTCTTTGCAGGAAAAAATGGAAGAAAAACGAGGCGGCTGGAAGATAGAATTTTAAAAACTTCATCAGAGTTAAGCTCCGTTGGAGCCAGCAAGTTATTAAGAGAAAATCGTATTACTGTCAGCAAAAGTACCATTTGTGAGATGCTTAAAAAAAATGTCACCAATTGTGGATAAGCCTAAGATTACGAAAGTGTGTGTGGATGATTTTGCATTAAAAAAACGCTATACCTATGGAACGGTGATGGTTGATTGGGAAACGCATCGTATTATTGACCTCATTCCGTCACGTGATACAAAGGAAGTCGGTGAATGGTTAAAGACATATCCTAATATACGGATGATAGCACGAGATGGTGCATCAACATACGCCTCTGCCAGCAGAGAATCTCATCCGGATGCCATTCAAGTAACTGACCGATTTCATCTGATAAAAAACCTTACGGAAATCATCGACCGTTACATAAAAAATACTTTTCCTTCACGTGTTGAGATACCTGCAGAAAAAGAGATAACAGATGAAAGAAAGGCTTTATATAATACAGCGAATAGAGCTCAACGGATTAGATATGCTCATCAGAAATACAAAGAAGGATACACTACACAGGAAATTGCCTATTTACTCCACGCAGGAGAGAGAACAATTTCAACCTATTTGTCCATTCCAGAGGATGAAATTCCAGAAGACAGGTCTATAGTAAGAGAACGCCGGCATCAGGAAGCAGTCTCTCAAAAACGAGCAGAAATAGAATTAGCCCAAAGACTGTGCAGTGAAGGGAGAACTATTTCTGAAATTGCGTCCGCAACACATCAAACCAGAAAAACTATTCAGAATTATCTGGATCCGGATTATTCACCCATTAATGGTCATTATGATCGCAAACGTCCCGGCAAATTGACTCCTTACGAAGAAGAAGTTGTTGATATGCGTAGCAAAGGAAAAACATACGATGAGATTTATCAATACATAAAGCAGAAAGGCTATTCAGGAAGTGTAGCAGCAATCAGAATGTACATGCAGAAGGAAAGAGCACATAAGAATACTGTTACTGGGACATCTAATAATATCGAAATTAATGATTATGTATATAGAAAAGTTTATCTCAGTTAGTATATAAAAATTTAGAAGAGGTAAAGTCAATTACTAAGGATCAATATGAAGCAGTGTTGAAAAAATATCCGGAACTGGCTTCTTTATATCATCTGGTCAAAGAATTTAACAGAGTCGTATTTTCTAAGAAACCCGAGGAACTTAACACTTGGATTACAGAGGCAGAATCAATTGACTATATAGCTGAACTGAAATCATACATAGAAGGGTTAAAAAAGGATTATGAAGCAGTCAGCAACGCCATACGGTACGATTATAATAACGGCTTAGCTGAAGGAAGTGTTACAAAAATAAAACTGGTAAAACGGATAATGTATGGCAGAAATACTTTTTAATTGCTAAAATCAAAGGTATTTCTGCATGAACTTTTGTATGGCGAAGTCAACTAACGTTGGAAAGAACCGTTTTGACGCTTACGAAAAATAGAAATGAAATATTAGATGTGAATTTAATATTCAAAATCACCCCATAAAACGGCATTATGTTTTAACATACAATTATTGACATATACTAAAGAGAGAAGATGGGATATGTCAAATGGGCGAATTGTATGAAAAAGTGGTGAAACGTCTAATTGAATACAGAAAAGAATTAAATATTACACAGGGAGAAATGGGCGAAATTCTGGGAGTAACACAGGGGCATTTCAGTAAATTGGAGCATGAAGAAGTGAAAATTTCTGGAGAGTCGCTAAAACGTTTATCATATTATAATAACGATATAGATTATTTCTTTTCGGGGCAAAAGAAAATATGTACGGAGCTGGATGAAAAAATTATGCGCTGTCCTAAAAAACTGTGGTATGATTATCTGGAAATCGTAATTTGGTTATTGAATATTGGAATGCAGATGGATGGAAAATCAACAGCGCATATTTGTAATAAGAAGCAGTTGGTATATTTGAGATTCTGGGCGGAAAAGGATTTTTCAGAAGATGCTATTTGGTATGGAATACGAAAAGCAAATGGATTTACGCAGGATAAAATGTCCGCTGTATTAGATATTTATACGAAGAGATATCGCTTAATAGAGCACGGCAGACACGAAGCGGAGGTTGATGCAGAAATTCTTGCCAATTTATATGAAAGGACTGGTTTTTATCCATCTCTGACGATGGGAAATGAATTGGCTATTCTGACGGATGTGAATCGATTATGGATTGATTTGCAGGATGAAACAAGGAAAATGTTGAATGAAAAATTAGATATTATGGTATCTTTGCTTTTAAAATTAGAGGATGACAAGTGTATATGAAGAAAAAGGTGTTAATAATTGAGGACCAACCTAATTCCAGAGAAGCACTTGTTCAGATGGTGCGAAAAATTTCTAGAGATATAGATATATTTTCAACAGATAACGCAGAAGCTGCCTATTCAGAAGCTATGCAGACAACGATAGATGTTTTTCTGGTTGATATTATTTTGAATACGAAGAAGCCGGGAGATGTATCCGGTGTTATTTTTGCAGAAAGAATTCGGCAGGTGGGAAAGTATGCATTTACACCTGTCATTTTTATTACTTCATTACAGGATCTGGAGCTGTGTGCTTATCGGAAGATACATTGCTTTGGTTATATAGAGAAGCCTTTTTGCGACTTGGAAGTGGAAAAACTGATTGAGCAGGCGTTGGCATATGAAACTAAGAGAGAGGATTCTAAGAGAATTTATTTCCGTGTAGATGGTGTTCTTTTTTCGCAGGAAACGAGAGATATTATTTACGTGGAAACATATAAGCATGTATTAACTATCTATTCCAGGAATGAAATCTTGAGAGTTCCATATATGACATGCGGGCAATTCTTGCGGGAAGCGGATGCAGTATGTTTTGTACAATGCAGTAGAAATACGATTATCAACAAGAATTTTATCAGGAATATTGATTTTACGAATCGAATGATTCAACTGCAGCATTATGAGAATCCTGTGGCAATTGGCGTAACTTACACGAAAAAGTTGGAAAAGGAATTAATGGTATGATAGAGAACAGCATTCGGATATTAGAAATTTGTTCAATGCTTGTCTGCATTCATCTGCTTTATGGGAAGAAACCACGGAAGATTATAGATATTCCAATAATGATTATTGCTGATATGTTAACATTGAATTTGATTGAAACATTCCAGATTAATAATTTATTTGCTGCGATAGTTAATGTGGAAATCTTAGTTTATTGCATATATGAATTCAGGGGAAGTTTACGAGAATTATTTTCAAATACAGTATTGTATATTGTAATAGTCAGTGCTATGCAGGTCTTTGGTGCATTTATATTTTCATTCATTAATACAAGCCAGGTGGTAAAGGTTTTGGGGTGTGGAACATTTGTATTAGTGATCTCTGTAGGTCTGTTGCCCATGCTACATTTGCATAAAGTATCTTTATACCTACAAAGAAGAAATATAACGTTATATTCAGCATTGTTAGTCAGTATTTTCTTTACATATTCTCTGATCGTGCGAGTAAAGAAAACAGGAATGGCTCAGTTAGATTGGTTTTTGCTGCTTAGTATCGGCGTTCTCTGGATTTGTTTCTTAGCATATAAATGGCAAATTAATCAGAGTGAAGTTGAAAATGAAAGAAAAATGTTTCAAGTATATCGGGAAAGCAGCGAGACTTATGGGAATGAGATAGAAAAAATACGTTCAAAACAGCACGATTATAAAAATATGATAAATGCAGTGTTGAGTCAGCATTATACGTGCAAAACCATGGAAGAATTGGTCGGGGAACAAAAGAAGTATTGTGATATTCTTTTGGAGGATGCAAGGAAACAGGATGTTATTGACATCGGGAATAAAGCGGTTTCTGCATTTATTTTCACGAAAAAGAAAGTTGCGCAGGTACATGGTATAAATATTTTGTACAGAGGGAAGATTAAATTTGAGGATGAATCAGCTTATTTTATTATGAAGCAAATGGAGATATTGGGGAATTTGCTGGATAATGCAACAGAAGCAACAGAACAGCGAAATTGTGAAAAAAGGATAATTGTAAGAGCTGTTGAAGATGATAGAAGATATGGATTTGAGGTAATGAATCCTATTGAAGAGGATGAAGTGATTGATTTCTCCAAAATTATGCAGAGGGGCTATTCTTCAAAGGGAAATAATCGAGGGTATGGTTTAAGCAATGTAAAAGAAATATGTGAAGAGATAGATTGTGAATTGTCGGTAACTTTGAAAAAGTATGAGAACCAGAAATGGATTTGTTTCCGAGTGATACATAGATAGAGGGTTCATCATATTTTATACAAGATACGATGAACCCTCTTCATATTACTCCTCCGGATAAGGATATTCTCCAAATAACAGGACGCTAAGACCATCATAATGGAATGTCCAGGAGAATGCTAAAACAGAGCTGATTAAGCTATTTCCCATGTTGAATGTAACCTCCTTTCTGCAGCATATACGCTGCGGTTAGTTGAAGCGTATGCAATATAATTACCCAGAACCCGATAGCACGGTATTGGGTTGTAGGAATTATATATGTAAATAGATAGAGCGATAGGATAATGAAAATATTTCTTCGTGCTCGATGAAGTTGGTGGTCATTTGCCATAGGCCTGTAGGACGATGTAACAGCTCCAATTTTGAGGTTTATTGCAATACAGAACAAAAGTAAAAATATTTGTGCCATTACGTTAATCGGTATATGGGGGAAGATGACGATTGAAAAAATGTAGTACATAGCTGAAAACATCAGACACCCCCAATACGTTTTAAAATGCAAGCCACCGGAAGACATCCTTAATAAAAGCAAAATTAGGGTGGCAAAAATGAATGAATCAAATTTTGCATAAAATAGTATTCCGAGCAATACGAGTTTGCTTATTTCAGAAGCAAAAGTTATAATCAAATATTTTAACTGTCTCATCTGATAATCATTTAGGTTGTATCGTGACTGGAACGATGCTGTCAGATTTCTGATCATATGTCTGATATGTCTCCTTTCGTACTTTATAAATTCCATTTTAAATTGAAAATTTCTGATTTTATTTTTCTCGCACGAATCATGTAAAATATGCTTTGAATGAAAGAAAAGATCGCTTTTGGGTTCGAAATTTTTTCGTTATGTGAATTCAATGAAAAATAACTATATTTTGTGAAAGAAAATGTCTTACGAGGAGGTGCTTTGATATATTGCTAGCTGGTTGGCAAGGAACGATTGTGCTTGTATAAAAGAACAATAGCGTGTTTTGGCTTCTTCCATTTGCTATATAATAGAATTCGAAGAGGAGTAGATGATGGATATCTATACAGAAGCAGGAATGAGAATCAGAGAACTGAGAGAATTGCATCATTATAGCCGTGAACAGCTTGCAGAACTAACGGAGATATCTCCAAAGTTCTTGTATGAAATTGAAACAGGGAAAAAAGGATTTTCGGCATATACATTGTTGAAAATGTCAGAGGTGCTTGAGGTACCGACAGATTATATTATGGTAGGAAGATGTGAAGACACCGGAACAGAGGAGATAAATCTGCTGATTGGGCGTTTTAGTCCAAAACATATAGCAAGCGTGGAGAAATTACTGGCAATAGTTTATGAAATGAGTGGAGATGATTGAATTAGTGTAAGATGACACTTTAATTCGGTAAAGAAATAACATAATTGAGGAAAAATTTTTTAGTATAGAACTTTAGCTATTTACAATAGTAAAGTAATTGTCGATTAGAGCTGTACAAGCAGCTCTTTTTTTGTACTTCAAATTACTTTACGATGAAACAATCATGGGGGGACCAAAAAACATATAGTGCAGAAGAGGATATATATAGATATTTAAAGAGCGGATTTTTGCGCTCTTTTTTCATTTTTAAGCAGGAAAAGTGGCAGCCTGACATTGCAGCCTATCCGTGATTTCCGAATTTTGGAACTTTTTAATTTTCAAATTTCGGAGGCCATGGAAAATGGAAAAATTAAAAAAAGAATATAAAATTGTTAATTTGATAGATGAGTATACAGGATATAAGGGAACCTGCCGGTGGGCAGTTATCTCAAAATTGTCAGAGGAACAGTTGTATCGGCGTTATGGAGAAGAATTGCAGAGCCTGATGCCGTTGGTATATCTGACAGAAGAACAGGGGATCGCTTTTTCTGATTATAAGAAAAATGAAGAAAAATATGATAAAAGACGGAGGAGGCATGAGGATACCTATGGCTATGAAGATGGCATTTCTGAGATATTTCATCAGGAAATTACATATGATGATTTGTTTGAAAAGCTGATTGCAAAGGAAAATCATAGGTTATTGGTTCGGGCATTGGATACTCTAACCACTGTTCAGAAACGCAGGCTGTATTGTTATTTTGTTGAGGAAAAAAGCACCCATGAAATTGCGCGTGAGGAGGGAACGAGTCACAGTAAGGTTGTGAAGTCACTCAACCAATCTATAAAAAAATTAAAAAAATTTTTCAAATAGGGGGTCCAAAGTGGCGTTCTCTGTCCGAATAGGTGAAAGGACAATTTTTCACCGACATGGTAATCGGATGGTGAGTGTAGTTCTTTCAATGAACCTTGAATTGAATATACATTCATCAGGTACAATCCTGTTACAGACGTATCAAAGCGTCAGCCACATCAGCGGTGCGCCAGGACAAGCATAAGCAGAGGAAAAATATTAATTGTTCCAAATTGCTGTGCGGATAGCGAGTAATGCCGGCATGTAAGTATCGAGTTGCTCTCGATATGGCGATGACATGTAACAGAGACAATGATACTTCCGTCCAGCCACAGCCCTGCCGGTAGCAGGAACTCGCAATGGGGACGGCTCGGAGAAATCCTCGGAGGGGTTAGATTCCCATGGAGCTGGCAGCAACCAGCCGCCTGATTGATTCCCAAAAGAGAGTTATCCTCTTTTATCCCAGGGGTGTCGTGGACAAGTATGGGAAGATTCATAGAACAGGTGGAAACTGCCGGGGATTTTTATAGCCCGGCAGTTTTACTTACTTGCAGTAGGAGGGATGATTTGTGCTGAGAAAAAATTGGATTTACAGAAGAGGTGATATTTATTTTGCCAATTTGAATCCGTTTCGAGGATCAGAACAGGGGGGAACCCGACCGGTTTTGGTATTGCAGAATGATACGGGTAATTTCTTTTGTCCCACTTTAATCGTGGCACCTTTAACGACAAAGGTATATAAAAAGCAGACGTTGCCAACCCACTTTGTTTTAAAACATGTAAAGGGATTGGGGGCGGAGTCTATCGTATTGTTGGAACAAATCAAAACGATTGATAAAAGCCGTATTCTCAATTATGTGGGAAAAGTATTACCTTCTGAAATGAATGGGGTTGATGAAGCGATGCGGATTAGCCTGGGAATTTCTGTTCCTGAAGGGGCAGATGTGAGAACAAGAAATTGAAAAATGTCAATGTTGTGGCTGGAAAATCCACAACATATACGAAAAGCGATTGTGGCGTTATGATATGCGCATACAGTCGCTTTTGTTTATGGGAGGTGACTGAAATAGAGGCTCTAGTAACTGATAAAAAAGTTTATGATGTAGAAGATATTCAGAAGTTGCTCGGTATAGGGAGAAGCAAAACATATACCTATTTAGATGAGGTGTATCGGACGCAGAGCCCTTTTCGGGTGATTAAGATTGGAAAGCTTTTCAGGGTACCCAAACAATCTTTTGACAACTGGCTGGATGGAATCGGTTAGGAAGGTGAAACAGTTGAAGAAAGACAATCCACAAAAAAGTAAGTCCTTTTTCGAAAATAACTCCTGGTATCATCGCACAAAGGAGTTAAGGGAAGATGGTACTGTAAAGTACAGTAAAAAAGGCGGGTTTGCAACCAGTAAAGAGGCAGACAAAAGTTATGACCGGTATGAAGCTGCTTTTAAAGAAGCAAGCCGGAAATATCATCTCACGCATCAGATAAATGGTGAGATGATGTTCAAGGATTATTTGATTTACTGGTTTGAAGAGGTCTTTTCCGCACGTGTGGAATTGACCACCAGAATGGTAGGGGCGTATGCGCTTTATAATCTGATATTGCCTTGTATGGAATATGATATCAAGGTGAAGTACACCAATGCAGACTATTTGGATTCCCTGTTGGAACGGGTTGCAAAAGCTACAGAGTCTGCGGGAAGTACGGGACGGGCATATTTGAATATGGCTATGAAGGAGGCTGTGATTGCCGGATATATTAAGAATAATCCGGTTGCAGCAACGAAGCCGTATAAGCGTAAGAAGCCTAAAATCGTTATTTTGAATAAAGAGCGTATCAAGATTCTGTTGAGAGCAGCAAAAAAAACCAACTGGTATTTGGAGATTCTATTGGCGTTGTTTTGCGGACTTCGTAAGGGAGAATTGCTGGGACTTAAATTCAGCGATTTTGATTTTGAAAAGAATACAGTGTGTATCAACAGACAGTTAGTGGCAAATCCAATTATTCGTAAGGGAAGTAAAAGCAAAATAGATGAGTATAGCTTGATTGAACGTGATCCTAAGACAGAAAACAGTTTTCGATTATTACGTGTGCCGGATGCCGTTATGCAGGAGGTAAAGAAACGGAAGCGGTTGATTGATTCTAACAAAGCAAAGTATGGAATTTTATATGAAGACCATGATTATATCAGTTGCCAGAAGACCGGTCAGCCCCATGCTTTGTCCTCAATGAATAATGCTTTGTATAAGTTATGCGTGCGAAATGCAGTGCCGGTAATCACTGTTCATGGATTACGGCATATGTATGCGACAATTCTACTGGAACTGGGAGTTCCGTTAATTCGGATTTCTGCTTTGCTGGGACATGGCTCGATTCATACTACATTCGAGTATTATTGCGAAGAAATGGATGAGAACGAGAAGATACTCGATTTCATGAACCGTGCATTTGTGCCAATGAGCGCATAGGAGGCGGTAAGATGAATTTTAATTTAGAGCTTGCGAAATATGTGGATTCAAAGGTATCGCCGGTCATGCCGCTGAAAGGAAAATGGGGGTATCGGGTATTTCTGATTTTCATGGATGGTTCCCAAATCCCGCAGCAGAAGTCAGGGTTTTTAACAGAAAAAGAAGCGAATGCTGCCAGAGAAAAGACGATCGGAGCCCTTGCAAAGACGGATGAGGATCTACTGGTAAGCAAATTTGGCAAGGTGGGAAGTATTCTGTGGGCCTTTGCAAATGGCTATGATGATTCACCGGTCAAGTTGGAAAATACATCGGCACCCGTTAAATCAGTAGGTAACAGTACGACGACACCAAAGGATATGGAGACGGATGAGGATGTCAAGATTGTATTATATATCCTGGCAGAAAGTGTTGCTGCAAGACTGCGGGAGAACGGATTCCGGTGCCGGACAGTGGAAATCAGCATTCGGGACAAAGACCTGTATCATTTTTCAAAGCAGGTGAAGCTAAAGAATGCAAGTAACATTACAGCAGAGATTGCCGAGGACGGATATAAACTGTACAGGGAAAGCTACAGACTTCCGGCAGACGAAAAGGAAAAGAGGAATGGTTTACCGGAATTTTACCAGAAACCACTTCGGAGTATAGGCATCTGCGGAACGGATCTTGTGAATGATTATTTCTGGGAACAGCTGGACCTGTTTACAGATCCGCAGCACCGGGAGAAACAGATGAAGATGGATGAGGCAGTAGATGTCATCCGTAAAAGATTTGGATTTTACAGTATCCAGAGAGGGCTTATGTACCAGGACAGAATGTTATCAGCGGTTA
>ERZ791906.2479-NODE-2479-length-10430-cov-9.608578_pt1 | contig 10430 bp, 7 predicted proteins | sample MGYA00510146_ERZ791906 | MGnify/ENA primary metagenome ERZ791906 (study PRJEB30046, sample SAMN00792096) | human gut metagenome | study: EMG produced TPA metagenomics assembly of the A metagenome-wide association study of gut microbiota in type 2...
GGGGCTACAAGCAGCGCCCTGCCGGGGCAAACCGGCAGGGCGCTGCTGTTTTCTGGGATCATTTTTTTCGCTTCTTGAAATCAATCGGCAGCGTTGTCCACCGCTTCCGGAAGAGGTACGCCGCATCCTTGGGCTGGCGCTGGCGGGTAAAGATGCCTTTTTTGTTGCCGTCCACCCGCAGGATGCCCTCGGTGGTCTGGAAATCGGCAAAATTCCACACCAGCTCACCCTGCACGAAATCGTAGTGGTCGAACACGGCGTGGGTCATCTCCAGATATTCATTCTGGTACTCGGCACTCCACATCACGCTGGGGAGCTTGTGCGCACCGCTCAGGTTGTCGGTGCCGTACTCAGTGAAGATGAGCGGGCGGCCATGCAGGACTTTTGCCCAGCCGTCCATCTCATGGTGGAAGGCGGCTTCGGCATCTGCCAGCCCGGCCCCGCCCAGTACATACCAGCCATAGTAGCGGTTCAGGCTGACGAAATCGGCAAAGCGCTGGCCCTTGCTGGTGTCGGGCAGGCTGGTCATCAGGACCGTATAAGTACGGGGGCGCTTCTGGGGGTCGAGGCGGCGGGCCAGCTCGAACAGGGGCTTGAAGTATTCCTCAGTGCCCGCGCTGGTGCACTGAGGCTCGTTGAGCAGGCTCCATGCGATGACCGAGGGATGGTTTTTGTCCCGATCAATCATATCGGTCAGGGCTGCCTTGTGGTTCTTGAGCAGCGCAGGCGTGGTCTCCTTCTCAAAAAAGCCCTGCTGCCTGCCGTTGCCCTGATTGGCGGCCAGGAAGTTGGCTGTGCTCTGCATAAAGCCCACGGCGGGGACTTCGTCGATGATGAGGAAGCCCTCCTCATCGGCCATCTGGTAGATCTCCTCAGCGTAGGGGTAGTGGCTGGTGCGGAAGCAGTTTGCGCCGATCCACTTCATCAGCTCAAAATCCCGCTTGACGGTGGGCAGGTCGAGCCCACGGCCCCGGATGTCGGCATCCTCGTGTCGGCCGAAGCCCCGCAGATAGACCGGGCTGCCGTTGAGCAGGAAACGCCCGTGCCGGATCTCAAAGGTGCGGATGCCGATCCGGTCCAGATACTCGTCCACCACCGCGCTGCCCTCGTGGATGCGGATGACCAGATCGTAGAGATAGGCGGCGTGGATATTCCACAGTTTGGCGTTTTTGACCACCAGTGTGCCGGTGGTGCCAGAGCTTTCGGCCACCCGGGTGGTGCCGTCGTAAAGCTCCACAGTCACGGGGTGGGGGCCGTTGGTGGACACGGTATAGTCGATCTCGGCCCCGGTCTCGGTCAGACGGTATCGTGTGGAATAGTCCAGCACCCGCTCCTTGGGCAGGGCCATCAGCCAGACGGGCCGGTGGATGCCGGCGTAGTTGTAAAAATCAAAGTAGGGGGCGGCGATCTTTCTGCCATCCGCAAGGGTACGGGTGGTGCCTGCGGGCAGCATCGTTTCGCTGAGCTCGTTATTCGCCAGAACACTGAGCTTGTTGAACTGGTTGTAGCGCACGATGTTGGTCACGGTGGCATCAAAGGGCAGGAAGCCGCCCTCGTGCTGGGCCACCTCCACGCCATTGACGAAGACCCGGGCCCGGTGGGTGACCGAGCCAAACCGGAGAACGATGTCCCAGCCGCTCCATTCCGCAGGGACAAAAAAGCTGGTCTCGTACCAGAAATCACCGCAGTACTCGCGGGAGGCCTTGTCGGTGAACAGGTCGCAGAAGGAGGCAGGCACCGGCATGGAAAGAGAGGAGGGCAGTTCGAGTGCCCATCCGGCCTCCACACCCTTGCTCTCGGGGTCGAAGCTGAAACGCCACATCCCGTCCAGGCCGATGAGACGGCGGGTGGTGGTAGCGCGGGGATACAGCAGGGAGCGGTTCATCAGGATGACCTCACATTCATCAGCCTGGCGGCATTTTGCGTGCCACAGGGGCGTTTATTGTCTTTATACCCAGTATGACAGAAATTTTATAAAAGGGATAGAAAGATTTTTGAATAAATCCAGACTTTTTTCAGGAAAACAGGCGCTGCTCTGGGCAGAATACCTATTATCTCCGTCCGGGTTTAAAAACTTCCGTAAAGAGTGCCACAAAAAGTGAATGCTGGGAAAAAGAGGAAAAAACAGAATGTGAACGAACTGTGAAAATGTACAAAAACAATACCTTAAAATTGTACGAATTCACCTAAAAAATATTCTAACATTTTTTGATAAAAGTTTGTCATAATATTGGAGTACAAACTTGGATACAGCAGAAGGGACACTGTACCGTTTGAATTGACCACCGAAGGAGAATACAATGGCAAATGAAATGCAAAAGACCACCCCGTTTGGGATGCGGGACAAGGTCGGCTATATGTTCGGCGATTTCGCCAACGATTTTACTTTTATCCTGTCGTCCAGCTTCCTGATGAAGTTCTATACCGACGTGATGGGCGTGAGCGCCGGTGTTGTGGGCATGATCATGATGATCGCCCGCTTTGTGGATGCCTTTACCGATGTGACCATGGGCCAGATCGTGGACCGCTCCAAGCCCACCAAGGACGGCAAGTTCCGCCCCTGGCTCAAGCGGATGTGCGGCCCTGTGGCCATCGCATCCTTCCTCATCTTCCAGTCCGGTCTGGCCGGGATGTCCTACGGCTTCAAGGTGGTATGGCTCTTTGTGACCTATATCCTGTGGGGCTCTATCTTCTACACCTCCGTCAACATCCCTTACGGTTCCATGGCCTCCGCCATCTCTGCTGACCCCAAGGACCGCGCAGAGCTGTCCACCTGGCGTACCATCGGCAGCACCCTGGCCGGCCTTGTGATCGGCGTTGGCACCCCCATGGTGGCTTACGTCACCGTCAATGGTCAGACGGTCCTCTCCGGCAGCCGCATGACCATCATTGCAGGCGTTTTCTCTGTCTGCGCCATCCTCTGCTACCTGCTCTGCTTTCACCTGGTGCGTGAGCGTGTGGATGTGCCCGCCAACAACAGCAAGATGGACATTGGCAAGATGCTCAAGAGCGTGTTCACCAACCGTGCCCTGCTGGGCATCATTGCTGCCGCCCTTTTCCTGCTGCTGGCCATGCTGACCATGCAGGGTATGGCAGGCTATGTGTTCCCCAACTTCTACGGCAGCGCCGCCGCCCAGTCTACCGCTTCTCTGCTGAGCAGCGTGCTGATCCTGCTCGTCTGCGCACCCTTTGCCTCCAAGCTGGCCAGCCGGTTCGGTAAAAAAGAGCTGGCCACCGTATCCTGCATCGTGGCCACGGTGCTGGAGGTCATCTGCTTTGTTCTCAAGCCCGCCAATGTCTGGGTCTATGTCGGCTTCTACTGTGCCGCCTTCATCTGCCTGGGCTTCTTCAACACCATCATCTGGGCAATGATCACCGATGTCATCGATGATTCCGAGGTCCGCAACGGCATCCGTGAGGACGGCACCATCTATGCGGTCTACTCCTTTGCCCGCAAGCTGGGTCAGGCGTTCTCTTCCGGCCTGACCGGCGGCCTGCTGACCATGATCGGTTACAGCGCTGCCACTGCCTTTGACCCGGAGGTCACCATGGGCATCTTCAACATCTCCTGTATTGCCCCCGCCATCGGCTTCGTGGCCGTGGCCCTGAGCCTGTTCTTCATCTACCCCCTGACCAAACAGAAGGTGGAGGAGAACGTGGCCGCACTGGCACAGCGCCATAATAAGTAAGGAAACGGATCAAGCCGCCCACGGGAAATTCCTGTGGGCGGCTTGTTTCTGCTTCAAAATTGATGTATACTAATATATCAAGAATGACACAACGGCACGAGCGGAACAACAGGAAAAAGGAGCGGTGTACGATGCGGGTGGATCCCTTGCAGATCCTTACAAAGCTGGCAGCGGTGCAGAATATCCCGACCCGGCGGGTCACCCCGCCCTTTGAGGGGTTGGAAGAGTTTGACTACGGCCTGCGGCGGTCGCTGGACCCCCAGTTCGACTGGCAGGAGTTCGGCCAGCTGCTGCTGGACAGCACCCCTGAAAATACCCTGCTGCTGGTGGAGGGTACCTTTGAGCTGCACTTTGCCCTGTTCCGCATCCCCGATGAAAAAAACACGGTCTTTCTCATTGGACCCTGGACGGTGGGCCCCCGCACCCCGAGCGCCCGCAAATGGGTCAGGCGTTATCTGGGGGAAGCCGGAGAGGCCGCTGTGCAGGAGTACTACAACGGCGTGAAGATCCTGGAGGCCAGCGATTTCTATGGAGCCTTGCGGGTTGTGGTGGATACGATGTTCGGCTGCACTGTCCCGGTGCAGGAGCTGAAGGAATTCCTGCCCTTCCAGTTCCACCCGGATACCCGCTATTTCCACGAGCCGGAGTTCCAGAAGGAGATCCCGGTCACCATGCTGGAGCAGCGGTATGAATCAGAGAACCGCATTCTGGACGCGGTGGCCCGGGGCGATGAGGAAGCCGCCATCGAGGCCATGCACCAGCACTCCCGCTTTACCTATGGCGGCCGGTTCGAGGGGACGCTCTACCAGCAAAAGAACAAGATGATCGTGCTGAACACCCTGCTGCGCAAGGCCATTGAGCCCAGCAAGGTGCATCCCTATTATATCGATGCCATTTCCAGCAAGTACAGCCGCATCATTGAGGAAGCCAACGAGGTGCCCAACGAGATGATGTGGCAGATGACGCGGGATTACTGTGCCTATGTCCGCCGCTACTCGCTGAAGGAGTATTCGCCCGCGGTGCAGAAGGTGATGAACTACGTCAACCTGAACGTGGCCGAGCCGCTGACGCTGAAAAGTCTGGCCGCAATGTGCTTCATCAGCCCATCGTACCTGTCGGCATTGTTCAAGCAGGAGACCGGCAGCACTCTGATCGATTATATCAACACCCAGCGCGTCAACCGCGCGGCCCAGCTGCTGGTGCAGAACAACCACACCATTGCCGCCGTGGCCGAGGAAGTGGGCATTCTGGACGTGAATTATTTTACAAAGATCTTCAAAAAGACGCTGGGAGTCACCCCCACCCGCTACCGCCGCGAACACAAAGAAAAGTGAAAAATGAAAAAAATGCCCGGTTTTTCCCGGAAATGTACGTTTTGTGCAAAACTCCCGGGAAAAAACGGGCATTTTCTGTACAGAGAAATTTGTTGCATGAACAGAATGATGTTGTAACCATTTTGAAAGGATTTATGGATTTTTGGCATGGAATTTGGATGTATGTTGCATTTTTGACCGATTTTGTGCTTGATATCAAAAAGAATGTTGTACACAACAATATCAACTGTGAAGAATGCACAAAGAAACGGCCGGAATCTTGTGAACTTGTCCCATTGCGAACTTTTTTTCAGATGGCTATAATACAAACAGAAACCATGGAACGTACATGTAAGTATATTCCATGAAATGCTGTGATATGCGAATGAAGGAGAACAAAATTATGAAAATGATTTCCCGTCGTGACTTTATGAAGGCTTCTGCTGTTGTGGGTGCTGCCGGCGTTCTGACCGCCTGCGGCGGCTCCTCCAGCTCCACTGCTGCTTCCTCTGTCGCTGCTTCTTCTGCAGCTGCTTCTGAGGCTGCAACCGGCAGCGCAAACGTCGGTGTCTGCATCTATCAGTTTGCTGATAACTTTATGACCCTGTACCGCACCGACCTGGAAGAGTACCTGAAAGATAAGGGCTACGCCGTGACCATCGTTGACGGCAAGAACGACCAGAACACCCAGACCGAGCAGATCAACACCTTCCTGCAGCAGGGCGTGGACGTCCTGGTCATCAACCCCGTCCAGACCACTTCTGCACAGACCATCGTGGACACCATCTCTCCCTCCGGCACCCCCATCGTCTTCATCAACCGTGAGCCGGAGAAGGCAGTTCTGGACTCCTACGCTGGCAAGTGCTGCTACGTTGGTGCAGACGCACGTCAGTCCGGTACTTATCAGGGCGAGCTGATCCTGGAGACCTCTACCCAGGGCGATATCAACGGCGACGGCAAGATCACCTACATCATGTGCAAGGGCGACCCCGAGAACATCGACGCTCAGTACCGCACCGAGTACTCCATCAAGGCTCTGACCGATGCCGGCAAGGAAGTGGAGTGCCTGTACGAGTACCTGGACAACTGGGATCAGACCACCGCACAGCAGGACGTTGCAAACGCTCTGGCACAGTACGGCGAGAAGATCGAAGTCGTCTTCTGCAACAACGATGCAATGGCTCTGGGCGCTCTGCAGTCCATCGAGCAGGCTGGCCGCAAGGTCGGCGAGGACATCTATCTGGTCGGTGTTGACGCACTGAAGGAAGCTGTCCAGAACGTTGTTGACGGCAAGATGACCGGTACCGTCCTGAACGATGACGTTGGCCAGGCTACCGCCGCTGCCGACGCAACCAAGCTGTTCGTTGAGGGCAAGGATGTCGAAGAGTACTACTGGGTCGACTATGTGAAGGTCACCACCGAGAACGCTTCTCAGTATCTCTGATTCGGAGCTGAGAACCACTCACGGTTGCAAGGTACGCAGTGAGTCCGAAGCTTTCTAAAAGCTAACAAGCGCGTGCGTGCGAGATTCCTCGGCGCACGCGCTTTCCTTTCGGAACGAACCGTGCCGTGCCTTATTTTGAACGACAAGGAGGCTCTGCGGAATGTCAGAATACCGTCTGGTAATGAAAGGCGTGGTCAAGACCTTCCCCGGCGTAAAAGCGCTGGACCACGCGCAGTTGGAGCTCCGCCCCGGTAAAGTTATGGCCCTGATGGGCGAAAATGGTGCCGGTAAGTCCACCCTGATGAAGTGCATGTTCGGCATTTACAAGATGGACGAGGGCGAGATCGAATACGAGGGAGAAAAGGTCGTTGTTGCGAACCCGTTGGATGCACTGGACCGCGGCATTGCCATGGTGCATCAGGAGCTGCAGCCCATTCCGGCCCGTACCGTGGCTGAGAATATCTGGCTGGGGCGCTACCCCACCAAGAAATACGGCATCGTCACCGTTGTGGACCATGCCAAAATGTACAAAGATACCGATGAACTGCTGAAGAAACTGAAGCTGGACATCGACCCCCATGCAAAGCTGGGCTCTTTGAGCATCGCCCAGATGCAGATGGTGGAAATTGCTAAAGCTGTTTCCGCCAACTGCAAGGTGCTGATTCTGGACGAGCCCACCTCCTCTCTGACCGCAAACGAGGTCGAGAGCCTGTTCCGCATCATGCGGGAGCTGAAGGAGCAGGGCGTTGCTCTGGTCTACATCAGCCACAAGATGGACGAGATCAAGGTCATCGCGGACGAAGTCACCATCATGCGCGATGGCCAGTACATCGGCAAGTGGGACGTTGCCAACATGACCAAGGAAGAGATCATTGCAAAGATGGTCGGCCGTGAGCTGTCTAACCTCTTCCCCCCGCTGGAGAACGTGCCCTCGGACGAGGTCATGATGAAGGTGGAGGACTTTACCTCCATCCATCCCCGTTCCTTCCGTCACTGCAGCTTTGAGCTGAAAAAGGGTGAGATCCTGGGCGTTGCCGGTCTGGTGGGCGCTCAGCGTACCGAGCTGATGGAAGGCATCTTCGGCCTGCGTGCCCATACCTCCGGTAAGGTGTGGATCAAGGGTGAAGAGGTCAACATCAAGCAGCCCCGCGACGCCATTCAGAAGAGCGTTGCTCTGCTGACCGAGGACCGCCGTGCCACCGGCATTCTGGGCGTGCTGAGCGTTGCCGATAACATCTCCATCGCTTCCTTGGATGCCCTGCGGAAGGGCCCCATCATGCTGGACAACCAGAAGATCCTCGATCTGGTGGCTACCAACAAGGAAAAGATGGCCATCAAGGTACCCAGCCCCAAGACCCAGATCAAGAGCCTTTCCGGCGGCAACCAGCAGAAGGTGCTGATCGCCCGCTGGCTGGCCAATAACCCCGATGTGCTGATCCTCGACGAGCCCACCCGCGGCATCGACGTCGGTGCAAAGTACGAAATTTACTGCATCATTGCCGACCTGGCCAAGCAGGGCAAGAGCATCATCATGATCTCCTCCGAAATGAGCGAGATCATCGGTATGTCCAACCGTGTCATGGTCATGTGCGATGGCCGCATCACCGGCTTCATCGACGGCAAGGACGCCACCCAGGAGAACATCATGGCGCTGGCGACCCAGTTTGAGACCGCACCGACGACGGCAGCGGCCAATCAGTAAACAAGGAGGCTGTCTATTGTGGAAGCTACCAAGAAATTGAACGGCAAGTCCGTGAAAAAATGGCTGAGTGAAAATGCCATCATCGTCCTGATGCTTGCGGTCTCTCTGATCGTCGGCATCATCCACCCCAACTTCTTCGCAGTCGCAAACCTGATCAACCTGTTCAAGAACGTGTCCATCCGCTACATCATCGCGCTGGGCATCTCCGGCTGTCTGATCACCACCGGCAACGACCTGTCCGCAGGCCGTCTGGCTGGTTTTGCCGCCTGCCTGGCCTGCATCTTTGCGCAGACCGAGGGCGCTGCCGGTAAGTTCTACCCCAACATGCCCAGCCTGCCCACCCCTGTGGTGTTCATTCTGGTCATTGCCATCTGCGCCATCGTGGGTCTGTGCAACGGTCTGGTCGTTTCTTACCTGAAGGTCCAGCCCTTTATCGCTACCCTGGGTATGCAGCAGGTCGTCTACGGTATCTGCCTGGTCTACACCGGCGGTACCCCCATCGGCTCCCTGAACAAGAACTTTACCTCTCTGGCCTCCAACACCATCCTGAAGGTCCCCGTGCTGATCTGGATCGCCCTGGTCGTGGCTGTGTGCTTCTGGTTCCTGTACAACAAGACCCGTCACGGCAAGTACATGTACGCCATCGGCGGCAACGAGGCTGCTGCTGAGGTGGCCGGTGTCAACGTTTACGCCACCAAGATCCGCATCTACATCCTGGCCTCCTGCATGTTCGGTCTGGCAGGCTGCCTGCTGGCTGCAAAGTCCGGCGGCGCATCCGTCAACACTGCAATGGGCTATGAGCTGGATGCCATTGCAGCTTCCACCATCGGCGGCGTTTCCACTACCGGCGGTGTCGGCACCGTGCCCGGCATTCTGGTCGGCGTTCTGGTCTTTGAGCTGATGAAGGTCGCTCTGCAGTTTATGAACGTCAACTCCTCTTACACCTATATCGTCCAGGGCCTTGTCATTATCGTGGCTGTCGCCATCGATATCCGTAAGTACCTGGCAAAGAAGTAACTCCCCATTCGCATACAGAGAAGCCCCCCGCCGGTTCTCCCGGCAGGGGGCTTCTGCTGTGGCAGTTTATGGGTAAACAGAGAGTGGATATCAATTGAGAATGGGATTCAGGATCTCGACCAGTGCATGATACTGGGTGGCGTAAGCTTCTGCGCCGTCCTTGGGGCGGCCCGGCTCGGCCATCTCGGACTTCATCTTCTCGACGATCGGGTTATTCTCAAATTGGAGCTTCTGGCTCTCACCGCCTTTTGCTCCTGGTGCAAAGAAATCAAACATCGCCAGATGGGGCTCCAGCGTCAGGAAGCCGTGGTAGCCCTCCTCGCAGAAAGCCCGGCGAAGCAGCTCAGGGATCTTGCCAAGGCCGGTGCCTGCGGGCACATTCAGCAGGCAGCCGGGCAGAGCATCCTTGATGTGGATATAAGCGATCTGGTCATGGAGCAATTCCCAGCACTCCGCGGTGTCCTGCTCACACTGAACAAAGTTGGCAAAATCGAACGCCGCCTTGAAGTGGGGGCAGGCCAGCCGGTCGAACAGCAATTTGCAGCGGGCACCGGTGTCTCCGTAGATGCCCTTCTCATTTTCATGGAGCAGGACAATGTCATGCTTTTCCGCGATCCGGATAAACTGACGCAGCTTATCCAGCACCACATCGGTATAGCTGTCTGCATCGGCATCCTTGGGGATGAGGAAGCTGAACATCCGGATGAAGGAGCAGTCCAGCAGCTTGGCCGTTTCGCAGAGTGTTTCCAGTTGCTCCAGCTGCTTGGCAAAGCCCTCTTCATCGTCCACCTCCACCTTGCCGATGGCTGTACCCAGGCTGGAAACGCCCACACCTGCGGCCTGTAACTTTGGCAGAAGAACGGTACGTACTTCCTCAGGGGTGTAATCGGCAATGCCCTTGTGCTCGGCGCTGCGGATGCAGATATACTTCATCCCCAGATCCGTCACAGTTTTGAGCTGCTGGTCAAAGTCCTGGCTGATCTCATCCGCAAAACCGGAAATTTTTTCGTAAACGCTCATAAGACACACCTCATTCAACGATCTTTGTTTTCCGAACTTAACAGCACTGTTTCTGGCTTGTAGTATACCACTTCCCCGGAAGCTGTGTAATAATAAATCGAAGGAAAATATCAAAATTCAAAGAACGTTCACAAATTCAACGTAACCGCCAAACAAGGAGGTAAGTTCTTGTGCAATTCAACGAAAAAGAAAAAGTTCGCCAACTTTTTTCGGAGAGTGGGCGAGAAAACGCGGAGGGCAGGAAG
>ERZ791906.2481-NODE-2481-length-10413-cov-2.230740_pt1 | contig 10413 bp, 5 predicted proteins | sample MGYA00510146_ERZ791906 | MGnify/ENA primary metagenome ERZ791906 (study PRJEB30046, sample SAMN00792096) | human gut metagenome | study: EMG produced TPA metagenomics assembly of the A metagenome-wide association study of gut microbiota in type 2...
AATATCTAAAAAAGTGATGGGTTCAAATCGAAACTATTACCGCATCTAATTCGATTTTCTACCCCTTCTAATTCAAATTACCCGCAAGGGTAATATTTTTTAATAAACTGGTTGTCGTTGCATTTTGCTAAAAATCAGTTTATTAGTTGAGATGTTAGTTTTTAGAGGGGATATTGTCATATTTTTTTGGAAATTTGTACTGTCAGGTGCTAAAATAATCTGTTTTTTCCCGGACTGGGTAGGGGAAAGAAGTAACTTGTGTGTATTTATATATGTAAAGCAATTGAAATGGAATACAAAGACAAAAAATATATACTAAAGAAACTAATGCAAGATGCGCTGACCGAAGAAGAGCGCATAGCCTTGCAATCTTCTCGCCGGGTGACAAAAGAAATGGAGCGGCAATGGAATAATGCTCCGGATGCAGTGGAAAGCGATCGTCCGGACGAGCCGTCTATCTGGCGGAATATTTGTAAGGAAGTCTGGCAACATGATGAAGGACGGAATGTTGTATTTTATAAGATATATAGTATGGTCGCCTCCATCTTATTGGTATTGGGTGTGGCAGGGACTGTTTATTTTGCGTTGCAGGACAAGGCGAATGTCCCAATGTATGTTGTAAGTTCCGGTATCCAAAATATGGAATCTGTCTCTTTACCAGATGGAACGAAAGTGCAGATGGGACCGGGCAGCCGCTTAACCTATCCTGCCAGTTTTTCCGGTAAGACGCGTGAGATAAGATTGGACGGGCAAGCCTTTTTCGATGTGGCGAAGAATCGCGAAAAACCTTTTATTGTTCATACGGAGGATATGAGTGTGGAGGCGTTGGGGACTGCGTTCGAATTGTTCAGTTACAACATGGAAAATAAGATGGAAGCGATTCTCCTGAATGGCAAGATCAAAGTAAGTGTGGAGAATAAGGAAACAAACCAAATGAAAGAATACTTCGTCTCTCCCGACGAAAAGATCTTGGTGGACCGGCAAACAGGCAAGATTTCCAAACAGATTGTGGATGCCGACAAATACACCGCTTGGCGCAAACAAAAGATACTGAGTTTCGAAAATGAAAAACTTTCCATGATCATCCCACGTCTCGAACAGTGGTACGGCAGAAAGGTGATGTGCCAAAAGGATCTGGCAGATAAATATCGGTTTACTTTCAAGGTGAGGGATGAGTCGCTAGATCGGATACTTTTTATGATAAAAGCTTCTTCTCCATTACAGTATAAAGAGGAGAAGAATGGTGATTATACATTGACTTTAAAATAACTTATTATAAACAACTTAATTCTAATGCTTATGGGATAAAAAAGAGTTAACCTTTAAAAAATTGGAAGATGCCGGCAAGCACCTTCCAATCAGAGAGTTTTCAAAAAATGCTTGTCATAGGAGTCCAAGCCAAAGACTTGCATCTATTATTCATCAAAAACTATTACAAAGTTATGGAAAAAAACAGTGAGAGGGGGTATTGTATCCCGTTATTTAGAAAAACTAAACGTATCATGAAGATCACAACCTTATTTTCGTTGGGAATTGCATGCTGTATTTCTGCCTCTACTTATGCGCAGAGTTACAAGGTGTCGATCAACAGGCAGAACAGCAGTATTATTGAAATCCTTAGAGAAATTGAAAAAAGCAGTGAGTTTACATTCTTTTTTAACGATAATCGTGTGAATGTCAACAAAACTGTGAGTGTCAATGCTCAAAATGCTACATTGGAAGATGTACTGGACCAGGTGTTGAAAAATACTGGCTACAAGTATCAAATTATCGATCGCCAAGTGTTGATCAAGGCTTCGGACAACCTCTTATTGAGCGGTGTTCAACAGAATAAGAAAACTGTTACAGGTGTAATCCTCGATGAATCCGGCTTGCCGGTCATTGGTGCCAATGTGGTGGAGAAGGGGACTACTAACGGCACGATAACGGATGCGGAAGGGAGGTTCTCCCTTAATGTTGCATCAGATGCAACATTAATAGTTTCCTATATCGGATATATTCAGAGTGAAATATCTGTAAAAAATAAAACATCTGTGTCTATAACAATGAAGGAGGATGCAGAATTGTTGGATGAAGTAGTGGTAATTGGCTATGGATCGGCTCGTAAGGGGGATTTGACCGGTCCGATATCCAGTGTCAAAGGAGCTTCCTTAACAGAACGTTCTACTCAAATGCTGTCTACGGCTATGCAGGGGCAGATTTCGGGTGTGGAGGTTACTCGTTCTTCCGGAGGTCCTGGTAATTCTGCTACGATACGTGTTCGTGGTGTGACGACACTTTCCAATAACGACCCGCTTGTAATTATAGACGGTGTACCCGGTTCATTGAATGATGTCGTGGCTTCAGATGTAGAAACCATGAGTGTTTTGAAAGATGCGGCATCGGCTTCTATTTACGGATCTCGTGCTGCGGCCGGTGTCATTTTGATCACAACCAAAAGAGCTAAGGAGAATAAATTCAATTTAGATTATAATTATGAATATTCCATTGACAAACCGACTACACGACCGACTAATGGAAATGTGATCGATTGGATGAATGTTCAAAATGAGATTAAATGGAACGATGGTGCTTCTAATCCTTATTCGCAATATTAACTCTTGGATGGCTAATAATGCAATGGATCCTTATCATTATCCGAATACGGATTGGGTTGATTTGCTGTTGAAGAATACGACTTCTCATCAACAACATAACTTTAACGTTTCAGGCGGTACAGATAAATTGCAGTCCAAATTCTCGTTCAATTATCAGACGGCAGATGGGTATTATGCGAATAAATCGTATGAGCGTTATGCGGGTCGCGTCAACAACGATTATAAAATCAATTCTTGGATTCGGGCTAATATTGATGTTGATTTTTCTGCGTCGAAAAGTGTATCTCCTGCGACTGTCAATCCTATTTATTGGGCTTATTTGACTGCTCCATATTATAATCCTCGTTGGGAAGACGGGCGCTATGCAGATGTGAAATCTGGGGCCAATCCATTGGCTATGCTCAATGAAGGAGGAACGGATGGAAAGAATTATTATAAGTTTGGGGGAAAGGCCCAACTAGATTTGACTCCGCTTAAGGGATTAACGCTTACGGCCGTTTTTGCTCCTCGATATACGTTTGAAACAGGGAAAAAATTTACAAAAGCAGTGAATGTGTATTATGAGGATGGAAGCTCCATTGCTGCACAAAGTAATAAGACAACATCTTTAAATGAAACACGGAATATGACACAAAGCCGTACTTACCAGTTTTATGCTAATTATCAGAACAAATGGACTGACCATTCCTTGAATGCGATGGTAGGTTATGAGGGGTATAAGCATAAATGGGAAAATTTGGGTGCATCAAGAAATAATTATGAATTGGATACTTATCCTTATTTGAATCTTGGTCCGGAAGATTATCAGTATAATTCGGGCAGTGCAGGTCACAATGCTTATCAATCTGTTTTCGGACGTGCTATGTATTCATATAAGGACCGGTATATGTTACAAGCGAATGTTCGTGCTGATGCCTCTTCTCGTTTTGCTTCTGATTATCGCTGGGGGGTATTCCCTTCTGTATCGGCAGGTTGGGTTATTTCTAGTGAATCTTGGTTCCCTAAAGATAAGCAGATTGATTATTTGAAAGTGCGTGCTTCTATTGGGTCATTGGGGAATGAACGCATTAGTGATGCGGAATTTCCATATCAGGCGGCAATCAATTTCGGAAATAGTTATATGTATGATAAAGGTTCCCAATCGGTGACCGCTGTACAGAATGCTGCACAATATAATTATGCATTTAATGATATTACGTGGGAAACAACTACGACTTATGATATTGGTATCGATATTACTTTGTTGAATAATCGTTTGAGTTTAACAGGAGACTACTATTATAAGAAAACATCCGACATGCTTTTGACTTTAGGTTTCCCCTCTTATGCCGGTTTTTCTGCTCCGAAACAAAATGCGGGTGATATGTATACTCACGGTTGGGAATTTGAAGCAAGTTGGCGTGATCAGATTGGTGAGGTATCTTATGGTGTATCTTTTAATTTATCTGATTATCGTTCAAAAATGGGATATTTGGGAGACAGAAGAACTATAGATGGTAATAAGATTTATGAAGAAGATTCTTATTATTATGAGTGGTTTATGTATAAGACCGATGGTCTGTTTGTTACTGATGCAGATCTGTATGATTCGGAAGGAAACAAGTATCCGACACTCACTGCTAACGATAAGGCTGGTAATATTAAATATGTCGATGTGAATGGAGATGGCGTTATCAATGCAGATGATAAAGTTCGTTTAGGTAATTCTTTGCCGGAGTTTCAGTTTGGTGGTAATCTTTTCTTAGGTTGGAAAGATTGGGATTTCTCTCTTTCTTTTCAAGGCGTGGGGCATCAGAATGTTCTCTTTAATTCTGCATGGATACAGCCATTAAAAGAACAATGGGGAGCTGTGCCTTCTCTTATATTGGGGAATTATTGGAGCCAGCATAATACGGAAGATCAAAACCGGAATGTCAAATATCCTCGTCTTACATATACCAATACTACTAATACTTATACCGGATCTGATTATTGGTTGTTTAATGGAGCTTATTTCCGTGTCAAGAACATTACATTGGGGTATTCGTTGCCGCAGAAACTTATGGATAAGTGTTTCATCAGAGGACTTCGGATATATGCAACAATAAATGATCTACCGGCTATCAGCCATTATCCTAAAGGATGGGATCCGGAAATAGGTGCAAGTTCCGACTTTATATCCACGTCTTTTACATTTGGTGCGAATGTTAAATTTTAAATTTATAGTGATATGAAACAGATAAAATTTTCTATATGTACTGCATCCCTATTCATGCTTATGTCGTGTGTCGATCTTAATTTAAATCCTCTTTCTGAAGGATCAAGCGAGAATTGGTATTCTTCTCAAGCGGAAATAGAAATGTCTTTGAATGATTTCTATCGTACAGATTTTTTTCCGATTGACGATATGAAATGGGGAGATGATGTAACTGCTCGAAATGAAACTTCTGCAGTAAATAATGGAACATTAACTTCAGAAGACGGAACGATTGCCAAACGTTGGGAAAACTATTATAAAGGTATCGCACGTGCTTTACGTATAATCAATAATATGGATCGAGCGCGTGCTATGGGCGTTTCGGAGAAGGATATTGCTCAATATGAAGGTGAGGCTTACTTTTATTTAGGATATGCTTATGGTATGTTAGCTTTTCATTGGGGGGATGCAATTTTGGATAAGGTGGGTATGGGTTTAGATGAAGCTTATACTGCTTCCCGATCTCCGAAAGCAGATGTATTGGCTTACAGTTACGAATGTTTGGATAAGGCTGCGGAACGTTTACCGAATAGTTATCCAGGCATCCAGCGTGCCACGAAAGGGGCTGCTTATGCTTTTAAAGCAAGAATTGCTATTTATAATGAGGATTATGCAGCCGCTGCTACTGCTGCCAAGAATTGTATGGATTTGAATGTGTACAAATTGCATAGCAACTATCAGGATTTGTTTACGGCTTCTTGGTCTGACGAATGGATTTTCTTTTTCCGTGGAGATGTGACGTTGAAGAAATATTACTGGGCTGCGTCTGATGTGTTGAATAGCATATCTCGCCTTTCAGGAGGATGGGGTGGTCAAAAAGCTCCTTCTTATGAATTGGTCTGTGCTTATCCTTGTATTGATGGTAAACCGATTGATGAATCTCCGCTTTACAATCCGAAAGACTTTTTCGAGAACCGGGATCCACGTATGGCAATGACAATTGTTCCGTTTGCAACAGCATATAACAAGAGTGTGTTGGATGGAACGTATGATCCGAACGATTATGAATGGTTAGGGTATGAGTATTCTCCTTCTCCTGTTAAAACAACCGTTCAGAGAATTTCTGACGGTGCACAAGTGGGAAATAATGATTCTAAAGCAAGAGCGGAACATGCATCCTATACAGGTTTATTATTTAAGAAATATGTTGATGAGTCATTTTTGGAAAATGGTAAAGCTGGTGCACCGACTACTTATCCGATGTTGCGTTACGGTGATGTTCTGTTGATGTATGCTGAAGCGATGAATGAGACGAATCAGTGTAGCCAAGAAGTGTTGGACGCTACGATTAATAAGTTGCGTGAAAGGGCTTATAACGGAACAGGTCTTGAGTATCCACGAGTAACGGAAGGATCACAGCAGCAGTTACGTACGGTTATCCGTACCGAGCGTTTTATTGAAATGGCTTGGGAAGGTCATCGTTATAGCGATTTAATTCGTTGGAAGATTGCAGGGAAGGTATTTAATCGTCCAATTTATTTCTTGAATCGTGCGTGGTCCGGTAATACCTCTTGGAATGGTGATGAAAGTTCTGTCTCGGCCGAATACAAGCAGCTGATTCAGAACTGGAAAGATGGTAACTATCCGATAGGTGGTATTCCACAGATTGATGAAGACGGTATTGCAGATTTGAGTGAAATGGCGGAAAAGGGGTATATTACCGTGGCAACCGAACGTAAATTCGATGAAAGTCGTGATTATTTGTGGCCGGTTCCTGCAGCAGATAGATTAATTAACGAAAATCTGTCACAGAATCCGAAATGGTGATCGGTTTGGGATAGATTCGATATGATATTCATTTAAGGGTTCCTCGGCTTTATATGGTTATATAGAGGATGAGGAACCCTTGTTGTAAAAAATCAAATAATATGAAACTGAATAGTATAATAGGATTACTGACTGTATTTTCGGTATTAGGATGTACTGCCCAAAAGGATGTCAAAAAAATACCGGAATCGATTTCTGGTATTTATCCCCGTTTGGCTTACTATAATAATGAAGGCGAATGTGGGACAGGGGCAGTCGTACCTTGGGCGGATCGTTTATGGGTGGCTACTTATGGGCCTCATTTACCGAATGGCTCTTCTGATAAATTATATGAAGTGACGTCCGATTATCGGCAGATCATGCATAAGGAGAGTATTGGAGGTACACCTGCAAACAGAATGATTCATAAAGAAAGCAATCAACTTTTTATAGGACCTTATGCGATTGATAAAACAGGTAAAGTTCGTGTTATTCCATATACTGTAATGTCTGGTCGACATACTGGAAATGCTCGTCATTTGACAGATCCGTCCAATAAGATTTATTATGGGACAATGGAAGAAGGATTTTATGAAGTGGATGTGAATACATTGGAAGTAAAAGAATTGTATCAAGATGGCAATAAGAAACAACAGAAAAAAAATGATACGGATGCCGGGCCGATAAATGCTTTATTACCGGGAGTACATGGTAAGGGGTTATATTCTGGGCAAGGCTGTATGTATTTTACCAACAATGGAGAAGGGACACAAGAAGCATTAAAGAAGTTTGATGTGGAGGCTGGTGTCCTAGCTGAATGGAATGGAAAAGAGTGGAAAGTAGTTCGTCGCAATCAATTTGTCGAAGTGACGGGGCCGGGTGGCATTTATGGAAATACGAATCCGGAAACAGACCCGATTTGGGCAACAGGGTGGGATTATAAATCAGTTATTTTAGGTGTACGCGATGCCGAAAAAGGGTGGGCTTTTTATCGTTTGCCCAAAGCCAGTCATAGCTATGATGGTGCGCATGGATGGAATACGGAATGGCCGCGCATTCGGAATGTCGGGACAGAGTCTCAGCCTGATTATCTGATGACGATGCATGGAATGTTCTGGTATTTTCCAGGAATGTTTACGGCTGATAATTCAGCAGGTATTCGTCCGCGCTCCGCTTATTTGAAGGTGATTGGTGATTTTACACGTTGGAACGATCAGTTGGTTTTCGGTTGTGACGATTCGGCTCAGAAAGAATTCTTGAACAAACGAAAAGCAAAGGGAAGTATAGAGGGACCAGGTCAATCGAATTCGAACCTGTGGTTTACCTCTTTGACAAGACCGGATGAATTAGGACCGGCTACTGCTGAAGGTGCTGTTTGGGCAAAGGAAAGCGTGAAAGCAGGTGAGAGCTCTGAACCGTTCCTTTTTAGTGGCTGGACACATCGTTTCGGTTGGGTCAAAAATGAAGGAAAACAACCGGTGATCTTTACTTTTGAAATAGATGAAGCCGGCAAAAATGAATGGAAGACCTTGAAGAGTGTCACAGTAAATGCAGGAAAGTCGGTCTCTGTCCCTTTTGCTTCTACCGAAAAAGGAGAATGGATTCGTGTAAAAACGGATAAAAATACATTGGCAACGGTTAGTTTCAATTATACGACTGCCGATCCCCGTTCGACTTCTTCTGATCCGATTTACCAAGGTTTGACAACAGTTAAACAAAATACGACAATCGGAGGTTTGTTGTATGGGCTTGGTGACAACCGTCGTGCATTGGGAGTGTTGGCAAATGTGACGGTAGATGGAAAAACATCGGAAACCGGTTATTATGAAATGGGAGATAAATTGGAACTGGTTCGTAAGGAAGATACAAAAACGACTGATTTTATTCGATCAAAGTTTGCCATACCCCAACAAGTCGTTTCGATAGAAGAGGGTTCTGTCCTGATTGTAGATGATTTGAACCGGCGTTGGCGTCTTCCTTTGGGGGATGAAACGTATAAAGAATTGACTAACCAAGGTGTACTGCGTGTTTGTCGGGAAGTGGCAACGGAACGCGATATGTTCTCTTGTATGGGAACTTTTTACGAACTTCCTGCGGAAAATGCGGATGGATATGCAAAAATTCGTCCTATATCAACTCATAATTACCGTATCAACGATTATGCTTCTTACCGAGGTATGCTTGTTTTGACAGGTGTGACACCTGAAGAGGGAAAAGAGAATCCGCATATTATTGTTTCGGACGACGGAAAAGCTGCTGTTTGGGTAGGTGTTATCGATGACTTGTGGACATTGGGTAAACCGGTAGGTCATGGTGGTCCGTGGAAGAATACAGATGTAAAAGTTGGTATTGCTTCTGATCCGTATCTGATTGGATTCTATGACAAGAAAGAGCTTTCGTTGTCGCATCAGTCTGATAAGAAAGTCGTCATTACGGTTGAAGTTGATCCTACCGGCAATGGGGATTGGATGGAGTATGCCGCTTATGCAGTACAACCTGGAGAAAGGTTCGTTCAACAACTCCCTGAAGCATTTCAAGCAAGATGGATTCGTTTTGTATCGGATACGGATACAAAAGCAACTGCTTGGTTGGATTATAAATAAAATGTAGAAATGACATCCGGTGATGATACTGATAAATCAATTACCGGATGTTGTTGAATTGCAATCTTTAAATCTGTAGAATCATGAAATACATTTTAATATCTGTTTTGTTAGTTTTAGGATGTCTGAATAATAAGGCATTGTCTCAGCAGCAAATAAATTGTAGCGGAGTGTTTCCGCATTTGGCTATGGTAGCAGATCAAACTCCACGAACTGAAGCAGGGACGGGCGCTTTGTTCCCTTGGGCAAACAGATTATGGGTCGTTACTTATGTCGCACATTTCTCCGCGACTGGTTCCGGTACGGGACTTTTTGAAATCAATGATAAGATGGAAATACATAAACGCCCGGAAAGTGTGGTGGGAACATATGCTAACAGATTACTCCACGGCCCTACGAATCAGTTGATCATTGGTCCGTATGTAATTGATATGAATGGGAATGTGCGAGTGATTGATGGTGTGAAGGATCATCGCTTAGCTGCAACAATGACGCATTTGACGGATCCGGAGAATAAAGTTTATTTTCTGGCTATGGAAGGTCAATTTTTTGAAGTGGATGTAAATACCTTAGATACAAAATTATTATTTAACCTTTATGATGAGTTGAAAGAACCGAAAGGGTCGAAACCTCATTTTAAATCTGGTTTTACAAGGCATGGTAAGGTTGTTGTGTGTAACAATAGTTATTCTACAAAAGATTATAATAAGGATTGGAGTGCAGGCCGTTTAGCAGAGTGGGATGGTAAAGTTTGGAAAATAATAGAAGAGAAGTCGTATACGGAAGTATGGAGCTCTTCTCATTTTGGTGCACCAATTTTGGCTACAGGTTGGGATAATGCTTCTGCTGTAATGAGTGTGTTTTTTCCGAATACAAAGGAATGGAAAAGGTATCGTTTGCCAAAATCCAGTAAAACATTCGATGAGACGAGTTGTACGGAGTGGCTGCGTATTCGCGAAATTGAAACAGAACGTGCAATGATGGACTGTCATGGGTTATTTTATGAAATAGGATTTCATCTATATGTTGATCAGCTGTGGGCTATTCGTCCGGTTTGTTCGCATTTGCGTGTAATTCCAGACTATTGTTCTTGGAGGGGCATGTTGGTGATGGGAGGAAATCAGGCGACGCCAATGAAGTTTGGTACTGCTGATGGAAATCCTTTGGCTGGTCAACCTCAAGCTGGATTGTGGTTCGGTAAGACAGACGATTTGCGGTCGTGGGGAAAACC
>ERZ791906.2488-NODE-2488-length-10400-cov-4.362494_pt1 | contig 10400 bp, 8 predicted proteins | sample MGYA00510146_ERZ791906 | MGnify/ENA primary metagenome ERZ791906 (study PRJEB30046, sample SAMN00792096) | human gut metagenome | study: EMG produced TPA metagenomics assembly of the A metagenome-wide association study of gut microbiota in type 2...
CATAAAAGACAAACCTCTTGGACCTAACCGTTCAAGAGGTTTTGTTTTATCTGCTCATTTCTCCTGTGTGAACATGTTCACACTCGTGCTCTGTCTTCCACACCTAAAACTGCGGAAATCGAGCCGCAAGCCTTACCAAATTAGGCTTTCCTGATTTTATGTTTTCTAATCTTGTTGTAGTAGAGCAAATTTTAAGAACCCTTGTCTGCTCTATATCGACCCGACATTAGGAGTGATTAATTCGAGTACCAAGACTGCTCCGAAAAAATAGAAATTCGATCTCGCTTATAGCTCTTTTTCTTTCAATAACAGCGATGTGTCTAATCGCTGTAGATTTTACTTATTTAGATTTCTTTCTTTAATGTCCGTCTTCACTCACAACTTTTCTTTAGAAGAGCGAAACTATGTGAAAAAGACCACAGATGTGTAGCTCTTGTCTCTTATTTTCTTCGAATCTCTGCCAACAATCATTGAAATCTTTCTCTCAGAAGTTCCAATATTATGTGGAAATGACCACAACTCTTTTGTAGTGTGAACATGTTCACTCGTCACATTTCAAACGCTGATTTTTGAATTTGTTAAGATACCGTCTGAAGATATCTACAAATTTAAGGAAGTCCCTATGGGGAAAGTCATAGCTTTTGCTAATCAAAAAGGCGGAGTCGGCAAATCAACATTAACGGTTCAAGCTGCTTTTTATTTACGTAAACATCGTAAAAAGAAAGTGCTAGTCATCGATATTGATTCGCAGGGAAATACGACAGAGTCTTTAACGCAAGGACAACCATATACAGCTACATCATCCGCTGCTCTTTTTGAACCGAATCTCGAAGAGCTCGGGATCTTTGATGACACTCCATACGGCGTAGATTTAATCGGATCTGAACAGAACTCGAATGAGGGTTATGACATCGAAAGCCGCGAGCTGGATGTCATTCGCAATCCGGCAGCGAATATCCAAGCAATAAAAGACGCTTACGACTATATCTTGGTCGATTGTCCGCCTTCTTTAGGACGTAAGCTCCTCGGCGGATTAGTCATGGCCGATTATGTCGTCTGCCCGATCAAACTTTCTGGTTATGCGGTCGGAGGCGTGTCCGGCATGGTCAACACCATTCGTGCCGTACAGCAGAATTTCAATCCAAGCCTCAAATTTTTAGGCGTAGTGGTAAACGAATACGACGATTCCGCTTCTGCCAAGAGCACACTGCAGTACCTTGTTTCTGAGACTAACTGCGATATCTTCAACTCCAAACTCAGACATCGTGCTCCGATTGATGCCGCTACGACAATGGGCATTCCCGTGGACGAAATCCGTAACGGAAAACGCTCCTACGAAGAGCTTGAAGCCGTGTACAAAGAGATGCTGGCCAGAATTAAAAAAATTGGTTAAATATGAAAACCTTTAAAGTTACAAAAACAAAGACCCAAACATTCAAACCGACAAACATCAAAAGTTTGACCGAGTTCAATGGCGCGATCGCCGCAGGCGTCAATGGAAAAGTTCTGACCAAATTACCGGTAGAGTCGATTGAAGCAAAACCTCAGGTAAGAACGGTTATTGAAAATATCGATGAGCTGGCTGAATCTATGAAATCCGGCCAGCTGATACCAATTACAGTCATTAAAGGTGAAAATAATAAATACGTTGTCCTGCAGGGCGAACGCCGCTGGCTTGCCGCTAAGAAAGCCGGCTTGGAGACGGTAGAAGCTATCGTTGTTGATGCTCCGGTTTCCGATTCAGAAAGAATTTTCGGTCAGCTAACCGAGAATATCCAGCGCGACAATATGAAGCTTCAGGATTTGATCCAAAGCATCAGACAGCTGATTCGGAACGGTTTTAACCAAACCGAAATTGCTGCTCGTTTGGGCAAAGACAGAACTTATATTTCTCGTATTGCCGCATTAGCTTCTTCTAAGGAAGAAGTTCTTAAATTGATTGCCGATTGCGCTGTTAACGATGCTCAGACAGCACAGATCCTGAACAATATCTGTGAAAAAAGCACCAACATCGCTAAAGATCTGGAAGCTTGCAAAGACAAAGACGGCTTAATTAGCCGCGGCTCTGCACAGGCTGTATTGGACAGACTCCAGAAAATCGTTCCGCAGAAACCCAAAAAAGTCGTTGCGTTTGAAGATCGTCTTAAAAAGAAAGACTTTCCTAAAGGTTATCGCCGTGTGCCTGCCGGTAAGGCCTTGGGTATTCAAGTTGAATTTTTAGATGAGACAGGTGAGAAAGTTTCCGGCAATCTTCTTCCGCGATTACTTTCCGATCGTCACGACGAAGTCTGCGTCTTACGTGAAGATAACAAAACCGTCATAGCAGTGTCTGTGGACAAAATTAAGATCAAAATGATTGACGAGTTGGCGTAGATCAAACGCTCTTGATATGTGAAAAAGACCACAAAATCGTTTGAAGATTTGTGGTCTTTTTCTCATTTTTCCAGTCCTAATTTTTTCGCGTAGTAGTAGGTCAGGAAGGCCCCTAGTCCGAGGACGGCAACAGACGTAGCAAGCGCCAAGGACACGCCTCCCAGCTTCATGAGGATAGGAAAACAGAAAACTGCGATTACTGCACCTAGTTTTCCGAAAAACGCGGCATAACCCGCCCCTTCAGCCTTAATGTCCAACGGAAAGACTAATGACGGAATGATGAACGTCGTAAGATTTGGACCAGCGTTCAGAGCAAGCTCAAACAGAACAAACGCTGCAATTGAAATAGCGACAGGCCATTTAAATAAATAGCAGAGCAGCAGAAGTAAAACGGCTGCGGCTGCGAGCAGGAATCCGTAAAACTGTTGTTTGACGGTCGAGACTTTATGAAGAATAAAAAGACCGGCTATAAATCCGATGAGAATGAACCAGCTGATAATAAACGTGAGATTCACTGAGTTCATTACGGATCCCAAAGGACCGGGTTTAGAAGTATCAAATCCGGAAATGCCGAGGCTCATAATAAGGATCGGGAGAAAGATGCCGATTCCATATACGCCAAGTCCCGAACATCCCCAAGGCACACCGGAAAAAATCACCTTCTGAAGGTTTTCTCCTTTAAACAGATCTACTTTGGCGCCGTTAGAAGCAGGAGCGGATTTTTCCAAATAGGACGATGGAATCTCAACATCAGACCCAAGCATTGCCTTAACAACCTGTCTGGCTTCGTCAAACTTTCCTTTTGCAATAAGAAAGCCGGGACTTTTAAAAAAGAATAAACGGCTGATGATCATTAAAAATGAGAGAAAGACCACAAATAAGAAGATCTGTCTCCAAATTTCTGCGGTCCACTCGATCGAACAGAGAAAGAGGAAACCTCCGGCAGCTGACAAGTTTCCGAGAGCAGAAAATGATTTGGTAATACCGACCATCGTTTCCTGCCAGCGTTTCGGCATCACTTCATCAACATAGTCTGAGTCCAACGCAAAATCGCCTCCGATGCCGAATCCCATGACAAATAGCGATGGAATCAGCAGATCAATGCTTCCTGAGACGTAGACAACAAGCGCACCAATAAAAACAAGGATAGAGCTCAATCGAAGGAACGGAAGATATCCGTCCTTATCGGCAAGCTTTCCGATAACAAAAGATCCGACCATAATGCCGATCAGCTCCATACTGGCAATCAGACCTTGTGTCACGGAGTCCAATTCGTGATGCTGTACGATGGCAAGAAGAGGAATTAAGACGCCTGAAAGCGTTGCAACAGCGGCTCCTAGGAATTGACCCATCGCTGTTGTAATCAAAACCCGAAAATGCCCGAACCTCAAAGGCATCGTATCCAAATAGACCATTTTTATTCCTTATTTTTTCTTCAAGGATACGAGGAAGAGAAGGAAAAACAGAAAGAATGCGGCCGTTTAGAGACACAACAGCTTAAACAATGTGAAAAAGACCACAATATTTTTCAGAAAACCGTGTCTCCTAAAAATCAAAACAGCCGGGCGGCTGTTTCGTAGAGGTTTTAATTTGTGGTCTTTTTCACATTTTTCTTGACCGCTGATGAAGGTTTGAACCCGAGGTCATGTAAATAGACTCTCGCTTCATACACAAACTTGGGATCGGCCAAACGGTTTTCGATCCAGCGTTTCCAAGACTCTTGAGAGTAACCTTCACGTCCGGCGGCATTGATGAACTCGCCGGCAAAGCGGTTGCCTACGCCGCCGTCGTTGTGACGACTAAGAAGAGAGGCAAAGTAATTTCTCTGACCGTCCGACAAAGTCAGGTTCTGCCAATCATCATCGCTGTAGCCCACGAGATCTCTGACATCCGGAACATCCTCGGGCGGAACCGACTGCGTTCTTTCTACAAGAATGTTGGGACGATTCTTAACGGAAAAAATAATATGAGTAAATTTTCTGCCGGTCCGTACGAACTCGCACTCCACATGGAAGTCGATTTTGGTCGCTTCATTAATTTTGGCAGCGCACTCTCTGACGATTCGAGCGACGTCGCCGTTTAATTTTTTTTGAGAAATGTTAAGAATGTCTTTGAGCTCGGTAATCGTCATCTTTTTGACCTGGCCGCGCCAGCGCACGCACAGCTCGAAGAATCGTAATGTCGAAACACTCTTCAATTCGGAAATCTGTTTAATCGGATAGCGAATGAAGTTGCTGCGAATACGTGTCAGAAAGGGGAGGACTTCCTGGGAGAACGTCAGACCGATCATGCCGCTTCGATAAGAGACCTTAGAAATCCAACGGAACTCATCACGTTCTTTACCGTTGGATCCGAAGGTTCGGATAACGCTTCTGTTGTAAAGCGTATTGACTGCGTTCTGGAGGTATTTATAGGCCTTAGACCGCTCGCTGCCGATCTCTCTTAACTCTTTAGCAGAAACCCAATAACTTGCATCCCCTCTGACCTCCGGATTCATCGAATCGATCTTACTGATCGCAACTAAGATGATTCGAAGTTCATTTAGGGTGAGGTTGGTTTTCGCCGTCAGCAGGTCGTTTGATTTAACAACGACTGCATTGGTATTCCATAAAGAATTCTTTTTCCCGGCTTTAGGGCTGTCAGACCAATCATCATCGTCTGTGAGGAGTTCAAACTCCTGTTGTTGATTTTCGCTGGCCATTAATACCCTCCGATCCGGCTCATTCTGACATTTCGATAGTTGATTCTCTCACACTTCCTCTTCCAAAAGGAAAAAGAATCGGAAGCCTGTGGTCTTTTTTACATAATATTGTGGTCTTTTTTACATAATATTGTGGTCTTTTCCACATAAATTCATCGGCGTTTGTGGTAAAAACCACATATTAAGTCGCCTTTTTCACAGAAAAAAATAGCTTATTTGTGGTCAAATTCTCATATTTTGTGGTCTTTTATACATTTTTACCTCTGTATCTTTTTGATTTAAAAGTGAAAATAGGGGCCTAAAAAATAAAAAGATTAATATAAAAATATAAAAAAGGCCTATGACTAAAAGACACACCCAATTAAAAAGGCTTCAAAAAATTTTAAAGCGACGCAAACAGCTCAGTTTGGATGGAACAAATCAGCAAGCCTCTGTTGTAGAGAGTTTTCAAAAAGAGAACAAGTCAGACAACTCCGACAGAACCCCACAAAAATTTCGCAAAAAAGAAAATAGAAGAGATACAACAAGAGGAAAATCTAAAAGTGAGAAGAAAAAATTAAGTTGTCAAAAAGACGACGCAGAGAAAGATCGGACAGAAGATATGGGAAAAAGACCACAATTTCAACGTCTGAAAGTTAGCTTAGGCCACAGAAATTACAGTGCACAGTGGTTATGAGTGCTAGAATAGAAATAGTTCCGGCCAATTTTTGATAAACCCAAGGCTATCAGGGCTTTTTATTAAATTTAAAAATAAAAAAATCCGTCCCTTAATTTGCTATTCATCCCATATTTGTGTTATTTCTTCTAGCAATTATCGGTTTACGGGCCTAGATCGAAGCCCTCCAAGATTTAGATGTTCATTGAACACGTCGGTCTAGGCTCTTTTTTCTTCTTATTGATTCCAAGCGTTTAATTCCTCAAAGCATTGAATCTCGCCTTTGAAAATCGTTGAAAAAACTTCGAGGCGTCCGTTTCGATGCTTTGCTAAATCCATATAAATGGTTCTGGAGTCGCCTTGTTCCTGGCCGAATTTCGCCTTGGAATAGAGCAGGAGCACCATGTCGGCGTCCTGTTCAATGGAGCCCGACTCTCTGAGGTCGGACAAAAGCGGAGTATGGTTCGGACGGTTTTCGACCTGACGGTTAAGCTGTGATAAAAGAAGTACCGGCGCATTGAGCTCTTTGGCCAGAAGCTTCAAACCTCTGGAAAGAATACCGATCTGTATGGAGCGAAGATCCGCAGAAGCGTTTTCGTCTTCCTGTTCAAGGAGCTGAAGATAGTCAACTACGACAAGTCCGATACTGCCGACCTGAGCGGCAAGCTGACGCAGCTTTGTCTTGATGCGCATAAGTGTCAGCTCACTGGAACTGTCAACGAATATCGGTGCTTTGGACAGCACTTCTTGAGCTTGATAAATTTTGCTCCATTGAGTATCCGTCATTTGGGCGCCATCGATACTTTCCATTTCAACTTCGCTCTCAGAGCTCAGCATTCTTTTAAGGACTTCGTTTTTCGTCATTTCCAGTGCGAAGATCGCTACCGGCTTCTTCTGACGAACAGCCGTCCGTCTTGCGACTTGCAGCGCAAAAGCCGTCTTGCCGATGCCCGGACGTGCTGCGATAACAACCAGTTGTCCGGGTCTAAAGCCTCGCGTTACGTCGTCAAGCTGCTCGATCCCGCTTTCGCAGCCGCGAATTTCCGTCGGAGACTCCGCGATAGAACGCATCTCGTCAATGACGCCGTCCAAAATAGAGCCGGCAGACTCAAAGGAAGAAGCTTCTTTATTTTTGCCAAGTCCCATTTTTAAGAACTCGCTTTGAACGCGGTCGAGCAAGTCTTCGGAAGAGGCTCCTCTGTCTGAATTGACTTCAGCTTCTAACTGAGCCAGTTTGGAAATGAGGTTGCGTTTGAGTGCCTTATCTTTGACGATTCTTGCATATTCGCTGAGGTTAGCTGCGCTGGCGTAGCTTTCCGTCAAACGATTGAGGTACTCCAATCCGCCTGTCTCTTTTTCATTTCCGATTTCTCTCAATAAATCTGAGACCGTGAGTACATCGGCAGGTTTGCCTTGAGAGGCCAAAGAGAAAATGGCCTGATAAATCAGTCGATTGGCATAGCTGTAAAAGTCACCGGGCTCTAAAGGCGGTTCAATTAAATGGAAAGCCTCCGGATTGGCTAAAAGAGCACCCAATAAAGCATGTTCAGCTTCCTGAGAGTGAGGAGGAAGCGGTAAAGAATCGATGATAGGAGCAGACATAAACAACCTACAAAAGTTTTTCCCATTGTAGATAGTTAGATAAAAAGCTCAAAAAAATCAGAGGTAAAAAAATTAAAAATGAGGAAAAGACCACAATTACTTTTGGATTGCCGGAGCATTAAGGAAGTCAGTTACTTTTTTGTCTAACGGTTGGAGTCGAGGCAACAGGTATCTTTGGTACCCGGACTGAAGAATCTTTTCCCAAATAAGATCCAAAATTGCGCAAACAAAAAATACGATTGTGATGACTGCAAGTGCATACAGGATGAACCAAGAGGCACCCAAGTATTCCGGCACGTGGAATACTTTGCTCCAGAGCCACGGATAAACAATCGGATTCTCATGAATGAGGTAGACGCCGAACATAGCTGCCGCCAACTTGTTGATCCACGGTTTATAGCTGATCTGAAGTTGTTTAAAGAAGACAAAAAGCGAGAGCGCACAAACTAAAGAGAAGACGCTATACAAGTTTGCAAAGGTGAACCAATCAATGTAGCCGATGAAAGTTCCGGCGCGATTATTCCAATCGGCAAGTGCAATGATGATGGCGATAATGCCCCAACTCAATCCGCAAACCGACAAACATACGGATTGGGGGAAGGTTTTCTTTTCTAGGTAGTCCCTGAGGAAAGCGCCCCAGGAAAAGAGATAAACAAACCAAAAAAGCGTTGAACCGTAATATTCCGGTTTAGTTGTGAGCGTGGGGATGACAGACCAGAAAAAACCGAAAATTAATAAGAAAGCGAACAGCTTTCGCTGCCCTAACGCTTTAATTCCTATCGTGATAAACGGAGAGAGCAGAATAAGGAGGAAGTAGGCGGAAACAAACCAATAAAAATCATTTCGTATTGGGAAAAAACAGCTGACCAAAGAACTCCAACTAAAGGGATGTAAACCGAGAGCACAAAAGAGCAGGAAAAAGATAATTACGTAGGAGAACGTCTTTATCCACAGATAGACAAGGCTGGAAAATTTACTGAATTTTTTAGCGAGAAAATATCCGGTGATTAAAACAAATAAATTAACGCCGATTTTGCCTCCGGTTGAAAGCAGCTGATCCAAGTAAAAATTAAAAGAGAGAGGCGCTGAGCCGCTCCAAATCGAGACTCCGCCGTGCACGGAGAAGTGATGCATCACAATGAGGTACATCGCCAAAATTCGAGAGAGCTCGAGATTGGATTGTCGTGGTGCCTTTTTCACATATTTGGCGTCAGTCATTGCTTATCTCATTGAGTAAGGAACTCGAAGAGACAGTATAAATAAGGCCAGAGAAAACCGTCTAAACGATTTATCGCAATAGGATCAGAATGCAGTTAACGCCTTGAAAGAGATCTCTCAGAAGTGTTTTTTGGCCGAGGCGCATAGGACTAAAAAATTGTGGTCTTTTTCACATAATAGAGAATGAAAATGTGCAGGAATTTAGTTGGTTGAGCTCAATGCTCCGGCAGTCGCTGAACGGATAAGGATTTTTAGCGTGACTGTGCTCTAAAGCTTTCTTCTCCAGCTCTAAACAATGAGAAAAAGACCACAATCTACGGAGGAGAAACTTTGGAATATGTGTAAAAGACCACAAAAAATTAGTTATTGCTTCTTTGAAAGGGCGAGATAGGCAGCAGCATGAAATCGCTATCGTTATTTAGGCGGAAAAGTCCTCAGAGGTGGAAAAATCGGGAAAAAAATGTGGTCTTTTTTACATAGAAAAAGAAAAAAGGAGAATGAATAAGTGGAAAAGACCACAAGGCAAGACAGCAGAATGGCAATTCGCAAAAACTGTGGTCAAAACTACATTTTTGTCGTCTTGCATTTCAATTTGTTCGGTTTGGCAAAACAGGCAACTTCTCGGACTCACCTAAATAAAGCGCCGGATTGCTAAACTTTTGGTTTCTAGGACTACAAGAATGCTGAAAATTCTCAAAGGTGTCTTCCTGGCAGCATTTGCAGGCTGCTGCTGGGGAAGTATGGCCGTGGCTGCCCAATATCTTTTTACTAACTGCGGTTTTGAAGCCCGTCACCTTACAACGCTTCGCTTAATCGGAGCCGGGGTTCTGTTATTGGCGCTTCAAGCTGCTTTCGGAGGATTTCAAAGTATTCTGAAACCGTTCAAAGAAAAGCGAAATATCCGTGACGTTTTGATCTACGGTGTCGGCGTTCTTTTAATTCAATACACGTTCTTCCTTGCGATTGAGCAGAGTAATGCCGGAACCGCAGCTATTATGGTTGGTGTCGGTCCGCTTTTTATCATCGGATATTTGGCGATCTGCAAACATCGAAAACCTGTCCCCAAAGAATTCTTTTGTCTCTTTCTGGCTATAAGCGGAGTTTCTTTGGTCGTTACTAAAGGAAATTTCGAGTCTCTGGATTTTGTTTCTACCGGAGCATTTTGGGGCTTGCTGTCATCCGCTTTCGGGGCTTTTTGCACTGTACAGCCTAAAAACGTTATCTCTCGTGTCGGAGTTTCTAATGTTGTGGGCTGGGGAATGGTTGTCGGCGGATCGATTGCTTGTCTCTTCACGAATCCCTTTGCAATGGATGTTCATTGGACTTTGCCCTCTGTTCTTTGTTATTTCCAAATAATTGCTTTCGGAACGGTTGCGGCATTCTGGTGTTATCTCAAAAGTACTGAGTACGTTATTCCGTCAATCACAGCTATCCTCGGTTCCTTTGAACCCTTATCCGCAGTTGCCCTGTCGGTGATTATTCTCGGGGCTACGTTCAATTCATATGAACTGCTTGGCGCAACAGCTATTCTTGCCAACATGCTTATTCTTGCGTGGCCGTCTAAAGATACGGAATCATTAACTGCAAACTGATGTTGTATAAAGCACACAACAATTAGAAACATTTGTAAGACGTGCTCAACTTGCGCACTCTGAATTGTTTCGTTAAGATGCACGTCCTGTCGCTGGTGCACAACGCAGCAACGATAAACGGAAATGAAGTTTTACATTTGAAGTTATTCAGTCGTTTGACAGAAAATTTTAAACGAGTAAAATTTCAATTCTTCGCTCACAAAACTGAGCGGCGGCGAAAGCCGAAATGATCTTTAAAAATTTATCGACGACCGATAAG
>ERZ791906.2489-NODE-2489-length-10398-cov-2.715266_pt1 | contig 10398 bp, 9 predicted proteins | sample MGYA00510146_ERZ791906 | MGnify/ENA primary metagenome ERZ791906 (study PRJEB30046, sample SAMN00792096) | human gut metagenome | study: EMG produced TPA metagenomics assembly of the A metagenome-wide association study of gut microbiota in type 2...
ACAATAATTCACTTGTATGTAAACTAAATTATAAAAATTATTCAATGCTTTTTACAGGAGATATTGAGGCCATAGCTGAAAAAGCTATTTTGAAAAAATATTCTAAAAATTTAAATATATTAAAATCAGATATTTTAAAAGTAGCACATCATGGTTCGAAAACATCTTCTATTACAGAGTTTATTGAAAAGATAAAACCAAAATATGCAATAATTGGAGTAGGGGAAGATAATAAATTTGGTCATCCATCAGATAGTACAATTCAAAATCTTGAAAAAGCAAATATAAGAATTTATAGGACAGATAAAATGGGAGAAATAGAAATAAAAACAAATGGAAAAGAGATAAAAATAAATGAATTTTTAAAATGCAAATAATAAAAGATTGTATAAATTTAACAAAAACGTAAATAATAGTTATAAAACATTAGAAAAGGAGTAATTATTATGAATAAAACAATTATGAGTATAATTGCAATTATTGTTATAATAGGTGCAATTATAATTGGAGTTCAAATTTGTAAACCAAATAAAGAACAGGAAGATATTATAACCAAAGTATCAGATGAAAAGATTGAAGATGATTGTACGGATGAATATCAGGAAATACAAGAGGAGATGCTTCAAGCTAATTCTACAGAAGAAAAGATATCTCCTAATTGTTTTATTACTATGAAAAAAACATATAATAAATGTGGACACACAACGAGTGAATATATAGCTATTCCAAAAGAGTTAGTAAATAAAACAAAAGAGGATTTGAAAGAAAAATATGCTGGTTGGACAATTGATAAATTTTCAGATACGCAAATAGTAATAAGCAAAAAAGAAGAAGGAGAATGTGGTGAACACTATATTGTGAAGGATAAGGAAGGGAACGCTTTAGAGGCATTTCGGCATCGTATTGGCTTATTAGAAGATGGGACTGAAAAAGAATATGAAGTAACAGATATTTCAACAGAATATATTACAGATACAGATAAAATTAATATGAAAAATGGAATTAAGGTAAATGGCAAACAAGAATTAAATCAATTAATAGAAGACTTTGAGTAAAATATAATATATAAAAAATCTAGTTCATTATTTTGAACTAGATTTTTTCTTTTCTTTTTTATCTATTGTAACTTCTTTTTTTAAGTCTTGTTTATCAATAAATCCTTTTTGATATAAATCTTTAACATACATTATAAGTGAAAATACAGTAGCAATTAATGCTAAACAATATAATAGAAAGTCAAATTTGCTCCAAAAACCAATTAAATTGAACTGTTTTGCAAGTAGAGAGAATACAATTGCAACATAGAATAAAACAGTAGCAAGTTTTCCATACCATTTACTATAAACGACAACATCTTTTCCATAAAGGAAAGAAGCACCAACTATCATAATAAATTCTTTTAGTAATACAATAATTAGAATCCAAAGAGGAATAATACCAATTATAACCAATGAAGTAAGTGTTGATATTTGTGTTAGTTTATCAGCAAGAGGATCCATTAGTTTTCCAAAGTTTGAGATTAAATTAAATTTTCTCGCTATAAAACCATCAGCAATATCTGTTAAACCAGAAATGGTAAGAAACAAGAATGCTAATATATAGTTACCAGTAAAAATATAAAAAATTATAAATGGTATTAATAAAAATCTAATAATAGTAAGTATATTTGGTACATGTTTAAACATAATTTTCTCCTATTTAACTTCAAATTTTAGTTTATCATTTTCAAAATCTACTTTTACAGTTTGACCATCTAAAAGTTGACTTCTTAGAATCATTTCAGATAATTCATCTTCAATATATCTTTGAATAGCTCTTCTTAAAGGTCTTGCTCCAAATTTTATATCAGTTCCTTTTTCTAAAAGATAATTTTTTGCTTTCTTTGTAATATCCATATTTATATCTTTTTCATTTAAAGCTTTTCTAGTATTTTCTAACATTAAATCAACTATTTTTAAAAGTTGTTCTTTTGTTAGAGAATCAAATTGAATAATTTCATCAACACGGTTAAGAAATTCTGGTCTAAATAATTCTTTTAAGCTATCCATTATTTTATTTTTATCAATTGATTGTTTTCCAAAACCAATTGAATTTATATTAGAGTTAGAACCTGCATTAGATGTCATAATAATAATTGTGTTAGAGAAACTTACAGTGTTTCCTTGACTATCTGTTAGTTTTCCATCATCTAATACTTGTAATAAAATATTAAATACGTCAGGATGAGCTTTTTCTATTTCATCTAATAAAATTATAGAATATGGTTTTCTTTTAACTTTATCTGTTAATTGACCAGCATCATCATATCCAACGTAACCTGGAGGTGCACCAATTAATTTAGATGTTGAGTGACTTTCCATGTATTCAGACATATCGATTCTTATTATAGAATCTTCACTTCCAAACATTTCATAAGCTAAACTTTTAGCAAGTTCAGTTTTACCTACTCCAGTAGGTCCAACAAAGATGAAAGAAGGTGGTCTTTTTGTACTTTGTAACCCGGCTCTATTTCTTCTAATTGCTCTAGCAACGCTACTAACAGCTTCGTCTTGACCAATAATTCTTTTATGAAGATTAGTTTCTAAGTTTAATAATTTTTGTGTTTCTGCTTCTGTTATTTTTTTAACTGGAATTTTTGTCCAGCTTTCAATTACATTAGCAATATCTTGTACATTTAATTGTTTTGGTTTTGCTTTAGCGCTTAATTTATCAATTTCTTCAATTAGTTGACATTCACGTGTTTTCAAATCTGCGGCTTTCTGATAATCTTCTGTTGAATCAGCAGCGATAACTTCTTCTTTTTCAGATTGAACTTTAGCAAGTTCTTGTTTTAACATTTCAAGCTTAAATAAATCTTTATTTTCTAAATTTATTCTTGAACAAGCTTCATCTAAAATGTCAATTGCTTTATCAGGTAAAAATCTATCATGAATATATTTTTCAGACATAATAACTGCTTGACGAATAATATCTGATGAAATTTTAACTTTATGATATTCTTCATAATATTTTTTAATTCCTTCTAATATAACAATAGAATCTTCTATGTTTGGTTCTTCTACTAAAACTTGTTGAAATCTTCTTTCTAGAGCAGAATCTTTTTCAATATATTTTCTATATTCTTTTAATGTTGTTGTACCAATTAATTGAATTTCTCCATTTGATAATGCAGGTTTTAATATATTTGCAGCATTCATAGAGTGTTCACCATCACCAGCACCGATAATATTATGGATTTCATCTATAACCAAGATAATATTTCCATATTCTTTACATTCATCAATAATGCCTTTCATTCTAGATTCAAATTGTCCTCTAAATTGAGTACCTGCAATTACAGCAGTCATGTCTAATAAATAAACTTCTTTATTTAAAAGTTTTGCTGGTACATTTTGATTTGCTATTTTTATTGCTAATCCTTGAGCTATTGCAGTTTTACCAACGCCAGGTTCACCGATTAAGCATGGATTGTTTTTGGAACGTCTATTTAAAATTTGAACAATTCTTTGTATTTCTTTTTCTCTTCCAATTACAATGTCTAATTCATTATTTTTAGCTTTATCTGTAAGATTAGTACCAAAGGTATCTAAGAATTTCTTTTTCTTGTTCTGTTTTTTATTTTTCTTTTTTTCAACTTTAACTTTTCTTCTGCCATCATTTAGTTCTTCAGATTCATCAGAATTACTTTTTGAAGCTTTGTTTGAAAACATGTTAGAGAAGATAGAGCCTAATGGTATTGCCGCTCCAGAAATTTTTGAAGGTTCATCACTATCTGGATTTTGTTCTTGACTTTCAAATGTAATTGCACCGTCTAAGTTTTCAATGTCTTCTAAATTTATGTTTTCTGCTAAATCTTTAAATATTGTTTCAAATTGTTTAGTCATATCATTAATGTTAATTTTATCATTAGAAAGGATATTGTTTTGATCATGTAATACTTCTGTTGGATTTATTCCTTTTTTCTTTGCACAATCATAACAATAGCCTTCAAGACTTTCCTTTCCATTTTCTATTTTTTTATAAAAAAGTATTGCTGGATTTTTATTACATTCTGAACATAACATACTCTGAATTCCTCATTTCTATTAAAATTAATTTATATTATAATATCGCAAAAATAGGGAATAGTCAATAATTTTTCGAATAATAATAGCAGGGAATTTCCCTGCTATTATTTAAATTATTTTTAATACATATTTGCTAAAACTAATAGTAAAATCATTCCTATATACATAAATGCAAATAATGCTAATCCGATAATACCTGTTATCATTCCAGCTTTTCCTATTTTACTGCCTGTCCTTCTTGAAGATTTTACTCCAAATACAATAGCAACAATTCCTGTTGGTAATGTAATATACCAAAATAAAGCAGTGACAATAGATATTATACCTAAAACGAGTGATACTATATGCATAACAGATTTATTTGTATTATTTTCTTCCATAACAATAACCTCCACTTTTTATTTTATTTTTAATTCATCAATTAGTTCTAAAGTATCAAGATTATTTACTTTTATTGCTGTTTCAGATATAGTATATAAATTATTATCTATGTACAATCCTCTCAATAATTTAGAATTATTGTAGTTATAACTATATGACGATTTATTTTTATTTTTTTGTGAAGTTTCGTGAGTTATAACTCCTTTTAAATTGAATCCATCATTTATATTTATTTTATATACAAAGTAGCCTTCTGAAACATAAGATTTATTATAATTTGTATATGAATCGACAATAGAAGAATAAGAATCAATTGAAGAGTCTATTTCAAAATCTTCACTATAATTATTAACAGGTATTGCTAATAATTGTTTTTCTTTAGAGAATAGTAACGCTTTTGGATTAGTTAAAATTGCTGATGTCGTTCTGCTATCTCCTATTATAGTTTGAGATAATTGTGTAGGATTATTAACATCAGATACATCAAACAATGCCATTTTCATTCCTGTTATTTTTGATGTTGTAGATGTTACTTTTCCAATTGAATTTTTATTGACAATTTCTTCAGTTTCCATTCCGATACCTATTAAATGATTTTCATCGTATGGATGTAGATATGTACTATATCCTGGTATATGTAATTCTCCTAATACTGTTGGTTTTGTTTCATTACTTAAATCAATTACAAATAAAGGATCAACTGTTTTATAAGTTACTAAATAAGCTTTATTTCCCATGAATCTTGAAGAGTACATTTTTTCACCTTTTGCAACATGATTAGAAATTCCTATTTGTTTTAAATTTTCATCAAATATTGCAATTTTGGCTCCATCATTATCATATAGAGCAATTCTTAAGTGACCATTTTGTTCATCTAAAGAATATTGATTTATTGTTTTTCCTATTATTTTATTTTTTGTATTATAGGATACTTTACCATCTCCTGAAATATCAAATTTATATATTTCTGTATAGTAATCATTTGAATAATCATAATCATCATTATAAGTTAATACTCCTAAAATACCTTTTAATCCAAATAATTTGCTTATAGGGGGAATACTATCAGTATAGTCATATTTTTGATCTAATAAATAAATACTATTTTCTGATACGTAAGCATTTGAAATATCAATTAAATAAGAGCTTACATTTATATTTGCTTTTACATCATCTAAGTCAACTACTGAAATAAGAGTTTGTTTTGTTGTTTGTACATCTTTTAAATATTTAATGTTTTTAAGAGATATTTCTTGCTCATTATTATCTTCTTTATAGGCTCTAACAATTTTATCATTTTCCTCTCTCAAGTTTCCTGAGGCAATAACATACAATTTATTATTTATGCATCTAGAGGTATAATATGATTCATATAATTCATAACTCTTAACTAGAGTAGGTTTTGACTTTGTTGATATATTATAAATTTTTACAATGGTATTGCTACTATTATTGTAGTTATAATAAGAAGAATAAGAAGTCGAACTAGTATTTTTAGTAGATATAACTACTAACTCATTTTTATATAAAATTAAATCTTCTGGGACACTTCCATCATTTGATTTTATAGTAGCTTCAATTTTAATATTTTCTGGTTTTATTACATTTGTTATTATTACATTACTGTTAGATATTGAATAAATATAGTCACCATCTGTTTTGGTAATATCAGCCTCATCAACATTTTCAACCTGAATGTTAGTAGTTGAGTAGTCTTTGGAAGAAGATGTTTTTTCAGAGTTATCTGAAAACGCTGAACTATCACCTGCAGTTATAGAGTCAATAGATAATTCTGCACTATTTATAGTTTTGGTATTAGTATAACTATAATAGTAAGGACTATTAACTAAAAGACTAAAAGGCATAGTAACAATGTTTATAAACAGATCTTTTATAGTTGGATCATCACTATCATATATTTTTGATAATTCTTTATCAGATTTTATTGTTTTTAATTCTGTATTATCATTAGAAAACAGTAAAAAGGCAATAATGCAAAATATAATTATTAGAATAGATATTATAGCAATTTTTAGTTTTTTTCTCATAAAAAACCCTCCTTTTATTTTAGAACACTTAAAAGAGTTGCAGGGTTATATACTTATATCTTATCCTTTTTAAAAAAATAAATCAATACGAAACTTAAATAAAAAAATATTGATAAATAAAAATATCAATGATATAATAAAATTGTGAAATTTATAAATAAGAGGTCAAAAGATGAATGTAACATTACCAGAGAAAAATAAATTAAAAAAGAAACAAATAATTATATATACTTCTATAATAATTGTATGTATTATATGTCTTGTTACAGCTTTCTATGTTCAGTTTTATGCAAGAATCAGTTTTAGTGAATTATTAGGTATATCAGAAAAAAAACAATTTGGAAATAAAACAGAAGAAGAAATAGAAGAATTGAAATCAGATTTTAATAAAGTATTTATTAATAATATTGAAGAAGATAATGGAGATAATGACAATAAAAAATCTGATAAAAATCAAAAATTAGTTTATACACAATATGAAAAAAAGGAGTCTAATACTAATAATTATGATTTAGAAATACATATTCCACATATTAATATAAAAAGTGAAATTGTGGATGAATATAATAAAGAAATTGAAGATATTTTTGTAAATAAGGCTAGAAATGTTTTACAAAGTGAGAATAAAAATATTATTTATACAGTGGAATATGTAGCAAATGTACAAGATGACATTTTATCTTTAATGATAAGATCAAATTTAAAAGAAGGCGTAAGTGCACAAAGAATAATAATACAGACTTATAATTATGATTTGAGAAACAATAAGGAAATTAATTTAGAAGAGGTTCTAAAAATAAAAAATATAGATAAATCAGAATTGCAAGGCAAAATTACAGATTCAATTAAGACAGAACAAAAGAAAGTAGAAGATTTAGAAAAATTAGGATATAATGTATATAGTAGAGATGTTTCAAATGATATGTATAAGATAGAAAATTCAAAAGAATTTTATTTAACAAATGACACATTATATATAATTTATGCTTATGGAAATGATAATTTTACAAGTGAAATTGATTTAATTGTTATATAATCTAAAAGAAAAAGAACATATATTTATATATGCTCTTTTTCTTTTGAAAATAAAAGGGGATGTTTTTTATTTCAAATCAGTATCTGTACTGATTATGTTTGTATTTTAACAATGTTTTTTGTCCATTGTGTGAACTAAAAGTGAAAAAACAAAAAACTTAGCATTATTTTTTGCTAAGTTTTTATTTGGTTAAGGTTGTTCACCTAAAGTTATAGTTAAATCTTTTTCTTGACCATTGCGATTTACTTTTATTTTCATTTCATCACCAATTTTATGAGAATTTTTTATTTTATTTAATTCATCCATTTTTGTTATTTTTTGTCCATCTGCTTCAATAATTACATCTCCGACTTTTATACCAGCTTTTTCTCCAGCAGAGAAATCTTCAATAGATTTTACATAGACACCAACAACTAAGTTATTAGCTTTTGCTGTTTGTTCATTTAAATCCATACCAGAGATACCAATATAAGGTCTTTTTACTTTGCTATATTGAATTAATTGTGATGTTATATCTGTTGTAGAATTAATTGGAATAGCAAATCCCATTCCTTCAATTCCTGTTCCAGAAAGTTTTAAAGTATTGATACCAATTACTTTTCCTTCACTATTTACTAAAGCACCACCACTATTACCAGAGTTAATAGCAGCATCTGTTTGAATTAAAGTAAATTGTTTTCCTTCTGAATCAGTTACTTCTCTATTAACAGCACTAACAACACCACAGGTAATGCTACTTTGCATACCAAGAGGGTTTCCAACAGCCATTGCAAATTCACCAACTTTTATATTGTCAGAGTCAGCAAATTCGGCCTTTGATAATCCAGTTTTTTCAATTTTTATTACTGCTAAATCAGTTTGTTCATCTTTTCCAACGATTTTTGCTTCATATTCTGTGTCATCATTAAACAATGTAACTGTTACTTTTGTAGCTTCTGAAACTTCATAATAAGATTCAGAAGAAGAGGTTGCAACAATATGATTATTAGTTAAAATATATCCATCTTCACTAATAATAATTCCAGAACCACTTGCAGTTGCTGTAGAAGTTTGAGTTTGTTTACCAAACATAGAAATTAAAGAATTTACATTATATTCAACTTTAATTCCAACGATTGAAGGCAATATTTTATTAGCAGCATAAATAGAAGTATCTGAGTAATTTGATAATGAAGTTTGGCTAACATATCCTTGAGAAGATAAATTAGAAGAGTTTGAAGTATTAGAAGAAGTATCTAGTAATTTATTCCTTATAGAGGGTATTCCAAAACAAGCTCCAATTACAACTGTACAGCCTAAAACTCCACTAACAAAAGGTAATAAAAAGTTTCTTCCAAAACTAACTTTACTTTTGCCTTTTTTTTCTGTTTCATATGTTACTTTATATGAATTTGAATTTTGAACTGTTTTAAAATCCTTTCCTTTTTCTTGATTTTGTTGATTTTCATTATTATTTTCCATTTTTTTACCTCCTGAAAAATTATATTTACTAATATAGTATCCTATTGTTTTTATATAATACAATAGATTTGTGAAGCTTTTGTGAAAAAAATGCAAAAATATGAATTAATTTATTAAAAAATTCTATTGAAAAAAATAGAGGAAAAATATATAATAATACTAATAAAAAATAAAGGATGGTAGATATGAAAAAAAATAAAAATAGAGGAATAACATTAGCAAGTTTAGTTATAACAATTATAGTTTTATTAATTATTGCTGGAATATCAGTGTATAGTGGAACTGATATTATAAAAAGGGCTAAGTTAGAAGAATTAAAAACAAATATGTTACTAATTGAAACAAAAGCAAAAGAATGTGTAGAAAATGCTAATTTTAAGTTAGGAAAAACAGATAATTTAGGTGACACTGAAAAAACAACTAGGATTAATGAAGCTAAAAAAGAATTAAAGGGAATAGAGATAACTGAAGCAGATAATATAAATATTGAACTAAGTGACTATAATTATTATTATAAATTAACAGAAGATAATTTAAAGGATATGGGACTTTCAAATATAAAATTAAGTGATACAGATGAATTATATATTGTAAAATATGATATACAAAATGCAAAAGTAGAAATATATAATACAAAGGGATATGAAGGAAAATATTCTTTAACAGATATAGAACAAATTGAAAAATAAAGGTAAAAGAAAATGAAAGAAAAAGAAATAGAAAGATTAACAAAACTAAAGGAAATAGAAAAAGATTTATATGGCAAGGGATTTAAAAATATTTGTGGTATTGATGAAGCTGGAAGAGGACCATTAGCTGGACCAGTTGTGGTAGCAGGTGTAATTATGCCACATGATTCTATGATTGAAGGAGTAAATGATTCTAAAAAGGTTTCTGAAAAAAAGAGAGAAAAGTTATATGATTTAATTATAGAAGAAGCACTTAGTTATTCAGTAGCTATTATAGGACATGATGTAATTGATGAGATAAATATTTTAAATGCTACTAAAGCAGGTGTAACACAAGTTGTAGATGGATTAGATTTAAAACCAGATTTAATTATTATAGATGCATTAAATCATATTGATACAAGAGGAATTCCATATGATCCAATAATAAAGGGAGATGCTAAATGTTATAATATTGCAGCAGCTTCTATTTTAGCAAAGGTGACAAGGGATAGAATTATGAGACAATGGGATGAAATATATCCATGTTATGGTTTTTCAGCTCATAAAGGATATGGGACTGCAAGACATATAGAAGCGATAAAGGAATATGGACTTTGTCCAATTCACAGAAGAACATTTACTAAAAATTTTATTTAAGAAATTCTAATATTGTTCCAATCATATTAAAAAAATTATAAAATCATATACATTTTAACTTGAGTGAAAGTGGCACA
>ERZ791906.2497-NODE-2497-length-10345-cov-3.977065_pt1 | contig 10345 bp, 8 predicted proteins | sample MGYA00510146_ERZ791906 | MGnify/ENA primary metagenome ERZ791906 (study PRJEB30046, sample SAMN00792096) | human gut metagenome | study: EMG produced TPA metagenomics assembly of the A metagenome-wide association study of gut microbiota in type 2...
AAATCTTATTCAAGTTGGTCTAAAAAGAAAAATGTAACTACCAAGAATTGTGAGCATTGTACAAACAATAATAATCACAGTATAAAATGTGGTAATATGGGAAAATGGTTCACAAGTAAGAGTGATATAGATGATTATTGGGAAGAGGTTGTTCAGACATACTCTAAGCAATATGAAAATGGAGAAATAACTTGGGAAACATATTGCAAGAAATCACCTTACGGATATGAATGTTGGTCTTGTAGTTATTGTGGAAAGTGGACAGGAAATTTTAAATATAGATAATAAGAATAGGAGAAAACCAATGAAAAAAATCTTTTCGATAGTAATAGTAGTATTACTGTTAGTTATATCGCTGGCATTTACAACTACAGTTTTTGCTACAAATATTCCGTCAACAACAATTACATCAGTAAAAACAAAAAGTGAAGCATTTACGATTAAATGGAAGAAAAAAACAAATATTGCAGGATACCAAATTCAGTATTCTACTAACAGTAAATTTAAAAAGGGAAATAAAACAATCAAGATAAAAAAAGCCAAAACTGTATCGAAAAAAATAACAGGATTAAAACCTTCAAAAAAATATTATGTTCGGATAAGAACATATAAAATAGTTAATAAGAAAACATACTATTCAAGTTGGTCTAAAAAGAAAAATGTAACTACTAAGAATTGTGAGCATTGTACGAACAATAATAATCATAGTACAAGTTGTGGAGATGCTGGGATATGGGTTGCAAGCAAAAATGAATTTAAAACTTATTATGAAAATTATTGCGAAGAATGGAACAACAAATGGGTTAATGATGAAATAAGTAATGAAGAATATTACAAAAATTGTCCTTATGGATATGAATGTTGGTCTTGTAGTTATTGTGGTAAATGGACAGGAAATTATAAGTACAGATAAAAAATACTTGACATAATTGTTTGAAATAGTTAATATAGTATTTGAAGAAAACAGAAAAGAAGTTAAGGAAACTTGGCTTCTTTTTTTGTGTGTAAAAAAGAAGCAAAAAAACAACTAAGAATAAGGTTAAAAGCTTAAGGCAAAGAAAAAAATATTATGTTCGTATTCGTACATATAAAATGGTAAACGGTAAAAGGGTTTATTCTTCTTGGTCGAAGGTGAAGAACGTTAAGACAAAATAAAATCACGCAGGGGCGAACATTGTTCGCCTCTTTTTTATGGTTAAAAGTTACAAAAGTGTTACAAATATTAAAATTCGGTATCGCGTTAATTTGCACTTGACAATACCACTGTACCCTTATATAATGTAATCAATGGTGATAATTCCACTTAAATCCCATAGATTTCAAGTAAATCCCATTGAGATTACATCAAAATTCACGAAAGGAGCAGAAGTTATGCGTTTGTTTGTAGGTACTTTAGACGGTTATAAACTTGATTCTAAAGGCAGACTTTCTGTTCCGACTAAGTGGAGAGAACGCCTTGGAAAAGAGTTTTATATGGTAGCTGTTACCGTAAGGGGTTGTAAATGCCTTACTCTTTATCCTGTTGAACATTTTGAATCAACATATGATGCAATGCAGCAGGGTACTGAAAATCAGAAATATGATGCCACTACAAGCTTTCTTGATAATGCAGAAGAGGGCGTACTTGATGCCCAAGGCAGATTTACCGTCAACCAAAGGCTCAAGGAAGCTTCTGCTCTTACAAATGAGTCAACAGTTGTATTTAAAGGTAAAGGTGCTGTAATTGAAATTTGGAATACCGACGAGTATGAAAAAATTTATAACACTTATGACCATACACAAGGTATTTATGACTTGATGGATAAAGTCAAGGGGAATGAGCAGTAATGGAATTTGTTCACAAAAGTGTGCTTTTTGATGAAGCAATAAAGGCACTTGATTTAAACAAAAATAAAATTATAGTTGATGGCACGGCAGGCGGCGGAGGCCACAGCGGTGAAATTGCAAAAACCGCTAAAAGAGTTATTTCAATAGACCAAGACCCCGACGCAATAGAAGTTCTTAACGAAAGACTCGGAAATAAAGAAAATGTAACTATCGTTCACGATAATTATTCAAATATAAAAAACATTGTTTCAAATCTTAATATTGATAAAATTGACGGCCTGCTTCTTGATTTAGGAGTAAGTTCGTTTCAGCTCGATACTGCCGAGAGGGGATTTTCTTTTCATAAAGATGCCCCGCTTGATATGAGAATGAGTAAAAGCGGACTCAGTGCCTATGATGTTGTAAATAATTACGATGAAAAAGAACTTGCGGATATTATTTACAGATACGGAGAAGAAAAATTTTCACGAAGAATCGCGGCAAATATAGTTAAATCAAGAGAGGAAAAGCCTATTGAAACAACTTTTGAGCTTGTAGATATAATTAAGGCCTCAATGCCGCAAAGGGCGATGAGGGATTCGCACCCTGCAAGAAAAACATTTCAGGCTATAAGAATTGAAGTTAATGCGGAACTTGATGTGCTTAAATCAACACTTGAAGACGCATTTGAAATTCTTGCACCGGGTGGCAGAATTGCTGTAATTACTTTCCATTCATTAGAAGATAGAATTGTAAAAGAGCAGTTTTCAAAATGGTGTCAGGGTTGCACCTGTCCAAAGGAATTCCCGGTTTGTGTATGCGGAAATAAGCCGAAAGGCAAAAGTTTTAAATCAATTTCTCCGTCTAAAGAAGAACTTGATGAAAACCCGAGAGCAAGGTCATCACGACTTAGAATTTTTGAGAAATTTTAATTTGAATATATAGGACTATAAAAACGAGGAGGAGTAAAAAATGACTAATACAGGCGATTTCAGACGCTATTCATACAGCACGGACGCCGCATATGCCGTGCAGGCGTTTAACTATCAGCGTACTTCGGCAGCTCCGTCTTATGTTCCTACGCCAAAAAAGGATTTTAAGGTTAGAGAAAGAAGCCAAAGAAAAAGCAAAGCCCAACTTCTTCACGAGCAGAAATTGGGCTTAAAAAAAGCTTTGCAAATTTCAGTGGTGGCGGCTTTGTGCCTTACTATGCTTTTTGCAGTGCTTTATACTAATGCCAAAACTAACGAATTAACACACGAAATTTCAGATTTGCAAAAAAATCTTTCTGTTTCACAAAGTGAAAATACACGCCTTAACAGTGAGCTTGACAGCCTCGTGTCAATGAATATGATTGACCAATATGCTGTCGAGAAACTTGGTATGACTAAAATGAAATCCAATCAAATTAAGTATATTGATGTTTCACAATATAAGCAAAAGCGTATGGCTGCGGCACAGGCGATTTTGAATCAAAAGCAGGCGCAATCCAAGGCAGAAAAAAAGACTGCCGCCAAGTAATAATATATATTATTACAGCGTAAATCTATTATGAGAGTTAAGAATATTTACTTAACTCTCATATGTTATTATTAAATAAGATAACAATTGCGAGGGAGATGATTAAAAGTGAATACATCAAAGAGAATGATGAAAAGAATTTTGATAATGTCGTTGGTAATCATCTTTCTTATGACAACAACAGCGGTGCGAGTTTTTTATTTAACAATCGTCAGGGGCGAAGAACTTGCACAAAAAGCTGAATCACAGCAGCTTAAGGATACAGAGATTTCCGCAATGCGCGGAACGATATACGACGCTAACGGAAATGTTCTTGCACAGTCGGCTTCGGTATGGAATGTGTTTATCGACCCGTTGAATATTAAAGACGATGAGGAAAGGCAACTTATCACAAATGAATTTGCCACTCTTTTCAAATATGACGACGAAGCAAAAAAAGAATTTTACGAAAAAACAACTCATCAAAATCATTATGAGTTAGTCGAAAAAAAAGTCGAAAATAACATAAAAGAGAAACTTTCAAAATTCGTGTCGAAAAATAAACTCGGCGATTGCATAGGAACGGAGCAAACCACCAAAAGATATTACCCTTACGGTTCGCTTGCTTCAAGTGTTATCGGTTTTACCGGTTCTGATGACCAAGGCCTTTCCGGAATAGAAGCTTACTATGACGAAGATTTAACCGGAACAAACGGAAGAATCATTACAGCAAAGGACGCTGTTTCAAACAACATTGCAAACGATTATGAAACAAGTATTGCGGCTTCTGACGGTAATTCGGTTGTCCTTACAATTGACCAAACAATTCAGTATTACCTTGAAAAAGGTTTGAAAGAAACTATGAATGAATATCAGGCAAAGGGTGCTTACGGTGTTGTAATGAACTGTAACACAGGTGCGGTGCTTGCAATGTCTTCAATGCCTGATTATGATTGCAATAACCCTTATAAGCTTACATACAGCAAAAATAAAAAAGCTATTAAAAAACTTACTGATAAAACGGCTAAGCAGGAAGCTGAAAGTGCTGCGGTTCAAAATCAGTGGAGAAACTTTACGGTATCGGATACTTATGTTCCGGGTTCTGTTTTCAAAACTTTTGTCGCATCTGCCGCTTTGGAGGAAAATGTTGTAAATTTAAACACAACATATACTTGCACAGGTGCAATCCAAGTTGATAAGTACCGTATGAAATGCCACTATCATCCCGGCCACGGAACAGAAACACTTACACAGGGACTTGAAAATTCGTGCAACCCGTTTTTTATCACAATAGGTCAAAAATTAGGTGTTCATAACTACTTCAAGTATTTTGACGCTTTTGGATTCACACAGAAAACAAATATAGACCTTCCGGGTGAAGCTTCACCGCAGTATTACAAGGAAGACCAATACGGTATAGTTGAACTTTCATCTGCATCATTCGGTCAAACAAACTCTCTTACTCCTATTCAGGTATGCACCGGCCTCTGCGCTATTGCTAACGGCGGTAAGCTTCTTCAGCCTTACCTTGTTTCAAGTATTGTTGATTCAAACGGAAAAACTGTCAAAAAAACTCAAACTAAAGAGATTAGACAGGTAATCAGTTCCGATACATCCAAAAAAATGCGTGCTATGATGAAATCTGTTGTAGATAACGGTACAGGTAAAAACGGTTATGTGGCAGGTTACAGTGTCGGCGGTAAAACGGGTACATCCACTAAGCTTGGTGAATCAAAAGAAGGCGAGGGTGATAAGTACATTGTTTCATTCGCGGCTATTGCTCCGAGTGATGATCCTGAAATTGCAATGCTTATTATTGTTGATGAACCTAATCAGGATTTAGGCGGCGGTGCTCTTTGCGCACCGATTGCGGCTCAAGTTACACAGGAAGCTATGAATGTTCTCGGTATCGAGCCGAAATATGATGAAAAAGAAATGAAAAACCTTTCTAAAGAAACACCTAATGTTGTAGGAGAAAGCCTTGATGATGCAAAAGCTGCTCTTAAGGAAAATAACCTCAACTATGTTGTAATAGGTGATGAGTCAACTGTAACAAGGCAATGCCCGTCAGGCGCAGATGCAATTCCTAACGGCGGTACAGTTTATCTTTATACAGATGAAAGCGAAAAGGAAACTGTAAATGTTCCTGATTTTACAGGTCTTACGGTTACGGAAGCTAAAGACCTTGCTTCAAGCAGTTCTTTAAATATTCAAATTGCCGGTAACAGTATGTCGAGCGGTACGGTAGTCGCTTACCGCCAGAGCGAAGAAAAGCAGGCAAAGGTTGAAAAAGGCACAGTTGTTACAGTGACTTTCAAAAATACACAATCAGTTTTAGACTAAAATCAATTTTGATTAAAGATATGGGGTTTTAAAATGAGGCTTAAAGATTTATTAAAGGGAATCAATGTTCAAAATGAATTTGATGATGTTGAAGTTTTGGATGTTACACAGGATTCGCGTCTTGTAAAAGAAGGTTCGCTGTTTATATGCATTAAAGGTGCGGCATTTGACGGCCATTCGGTTGCAAAAGAAATGCTTGATAAAGGTGCTGCTGCGGTAGTAGTTGAGCACGATCTCGGAATTGATAAGCAAATTATTGTTGAAAATTCAAGGGCTGTGTATTCACCGATATGTGCAAATTTCTTCGGCAATCCGGCTGATAAATTAAAACTTATAGGTTTAACCGGTACAAACGGTAAAACAACTACAACTTTTCTTATCAAGCAAATTCTTGAAAATGTAGGCAAAAAAGTTGGCCTTATAGGAACGGTTCAAAATATGGTGGGTGATGAAATTTATCCTGCAAAATATACAACTCCTGACCCATATGAACTTCAAAAGCTTTTTTCACTTATGGTAAAAGCAGGCTGTGAATATTGTGTTATGGAAGTTTCGTCGCAGGCTCTTGCTCAAGGCAGAGTTAATGGACTTCGTTTTGCACTCGGTGCTTTTACAAATCTTACACAAGACCATCTTGATTATCATAAAACTTGGGAAAACTATTTTGCTTCAAAAAGAATACTTTTTGAAAATTGCGATATTGCAGTTACCAATGCTGATGATGAACACGGCTTGAAAATAATTGACGGGCTTGAATTTGATAAAGTAGTAACTTATGCTGTTAATACAAATGATGCAACATATACCGCCAAAAATGTCAAGTTTAAAGCAAGCGGCGTTGAATACGAAATAGTATCTAATGATTCTATCGGCAGATGTACTTGTCCGATTCCTGGTAGATTTTCGGTTTATAATTCACTTTGTGCCACAACTTGTGCGCTCGCTCTCGGTATTGATTTTGATGATGTGCTTTCAGCTGTATCAAAATCGCAGGGTGTAAAGGGCAGAATTGAAGTTGTGCCAAGCAATAGGGATTTTACAATCATTATTGACTATGCCCATTCACCTGACGGACTTGAAAATATTATTACTTCCCTTAAAGAAATTGCAAAAGGCAGGGTAGTTACACTTTTCGGCTGCGGCGGTGACAGGGATAAAACAAAAAGGCCTAAAATGGGCAAAATTGCCGCTGAACTTTCTGATTACTGCATTGTAACATCAGATAATCCTCGCAGTGAAAATCCAAGCGCAATTATTGATGATATTCTTGTCGGTATGAAAAATATAAAAACTCCTTATAAAGTTATTGAAAACAGGCACGAAGCTATTGAATATGCAATAACTCACGCAAAGAAAGATGATATTATTCTTCTTGCGGGTAAGGGGCATGAAACTTATCAAATCCTGCCAACAGGAACAATTCATTTTGATGAAAGAGAAGTAATTGCCGAAGTACTCGGTAAAATGAATTAAATTATGGAAACTTTAACTTTAAAAGAAATTGCTAATGCACTCGGCACTCAAACAAAGTTTGATACGCAGGTTAATGCTGTTTGCATAGATACAAGAAAAATTACAAAAGGTTGCCTTTTTATTTGCATTAAAGGTGAACGATTTGATGCCCACCAATTTGCAAATGAAGCCTTAAATTTGGGCGCGGCGGCTGTTATGATTAGTGAAGATATTGAAGTGGCAGGGCCTTATGTAAAGGTTGATGATACTGCAAAAGCACTTCTGTCACTTTCTGGATATTATCGTTCAAAATTTGATATTCCCGTTGTGGCACTTACCGGCTCGGTAGGCAAAACTACTACCAAGGAATTTACTCACCTTGTAGTTAATTCGCAGTTTAATGCCATTAAAACACAGGGCAATTTGAATAATGAAATAGGACTTCCGCAAATGCTGTTTCAAATTGACAGCAGTACCGAAGCGGCGGTAATTGAAATGGGTATGAACCATTTTGGCGAAATTCATCGCCTTGTTACAGCAACAAAGCCAACAATTGCGATGATAACAAATATCGGTGTATCGCATATTGAAAATCTCGGTTCAAGGCAGGGCATACTCAAATCAAAGCTTGAAATTCTTGACGGACTTAAAGCAGGTTCGCCTTTTATTATAAATTGTGATAACGATATGCTTAAAACGATACTTGATAATGATGAAATTATGCAAAAGTATAATGTAATCACATTCGGTATTGAAAGCGACGCTCAATTTAAGGCGGTTGATATTAAGGAAGAAAACGGCTCAACTTCTTTTGATGTTAAATACTCAACTTTGAAAATCATTGATGAAACCGATGGGCCGACAGCTCAGTTTTCTTTGTGGTCACAGCATATATCAATTCCTACAATAGGTATTCATAATGTTTATAATGCACTTGCGGCTTTCACAGTCGGCATAACTCTCGGTATTGATTCCAAAAAGGCGGCCGGAGCTCTTGCAAACTATGTTCCTGCAGGAATGAGGCAGAAAAGCGTAAATGTCGGCGGTATAATTTCTATTGAAGATTGCTATAACGCAAGCCCCGATTCAATGAACGCGGCAATTAAAACACTGGCTAATGTAAATGCAAATAAAAGAATTGCTGTTTTGGGTGATATGCTTGAACTTGGTGATTTTTCAAAAAAAGCACACTCAGATGTCGGCAAAATGGTTGCCGATAATAATATAGATTACCTTTTGGCTTACGGTGATGACGCAAAGTACATCGTTGACGGTGCTAAGCAAAATGGTATGAAAAATGCCTTTTATTTTGATAATAAAGATGAACTTTCAAACAAACTTTTTGAGCTTGCACACAAGGGTGACGCAGTTATATTTAAAGCGTCAAGAGGTATGAAGCTTGAGGATGTAATAAATAATGTGTACAACAGGTGGGAAAAATAAATGAACAGTACAATTGCTTTAATAATCAGTGTAATAATAGCTTTCGGTGTAACCGCAGGCCTTGGATTTGTAATAATTCCGTGGCTTCGCAAATTAAAATTTGGGCAAACAATTCTTGATATAGGCCCAAGCTGGCATAAATCAAAGCAGGGTACACCTAATATGGGCGGAATTATGTTTATTATCGGCATAGTTCTTTCATTTGGAATTACTGCTTTAATCTATTATCTTTCAGGCGGAGAACTTGAAAGCGATTATTCTTCAATTATGAATGGTCGTGAATTGGTTCTTCTTTTCGGTGGGCTTCTCTTAGCTCTCGGCTGCGGCCTTGTAGGCTTTATTGATGATTTCACTAAAATTAAGCTTAAAAGAAATGAGGGCCTTTCACCAAAGCAAAAAACACTTGGTCAACTTATTGTTACTTTAGGATATATCACTACTCTTTGGGTATCACATAATACAAGCTGGTATATTCCTTTTATCGGTACAGTAAATTTTGAAAAAAATATATTTACGGCAATTGTATTTTGGATTTTATCTCTGTTTATTATATATGGCTGTGTCAATTCGGTTAATCTTACAGACGGTATTGACGGACTTTGCTCAAGTGTAACAACTACTGTTGCAATTGCGTTTATTGTTATAAGCTATATTCAAGGTTTTGCAGGCCTTAATATTTTTGCAGGCGCACTTTTGGGCGGAGTTCTCGGTTTTCTTTGCTGGAATTGGAATCCTGCTAAAACCTTTATGGGTGATACAGGTTCGCTGTTCCTCGGCGGAATGGTTGTAGCTCTCGGTTATCTTTGCAAATGTCCGATTATTCTTCTTCCAATCGGTATTGTTTATGTTTGTGAAACTATGAGTGATATTATCCAAATAGGATATTTTAAAATCACACACGGTAAGCGCATATTCAAAATGGCACCTATTCATCACCATTTTGAAATGTGCGGCTGGAAAGAAAAGAAAATCTGCGTTATATTCTCAACAGTAAATGCAATCGGCTGTGCAATTGGCGTGCTTCTTCTTTACTTCGGCAATTTTGCAAAATGATTTTATTTTAAATTTTAATTGAAAGGAGTGTTCTTGTGCCAAAAAATGATAACGAGCAATTAGTTGTTAAGCCAAGCAAATGGAAAAATTTTAAAGACACCTATTTTCTTGTCGGCAGTATTGATATTCCGTTTTTGGGGTTAACAATAGCACTTTTAACAATCGGTTTAATAATGCTCTTTTCAGCGTCATATCCGTATGCGTATTATTATAAGGACAGTTCATATTACTATTTTATTCGCCAGCTTATTTTTGCAGTTGGCGGCCTTGTGGGAATGTTTTTCTTTTCAAAACTTAACTATAAGGTACTGAAAGCTTTATATAAAGTCATATTTTTTGTAACAATAGGTTTTTTGATAGTTGTATTATTCTATCATACTGATTTTGGCGATTTTAAGCGCTGGATACCAATCGGACCGTTTACTTTTCAACCGTCTGACCTTGCTAAATTCACTATTATATTAAGTCTTTCGGTTTATATAAATGACCATTACAGAAAAATGAATTCGCTTAAATACGGTATTGCAATTCCGATTGGAATTATATTGATTTTCTGTGGCCTTATTTATCTTGAACATCATTTGTCTTGTACAATTCTTATGTTTTTAATCGGTGCTACTTTAATGTTTGCCGGTGGCACAAATTGGAAATTATTTGCATTTGGACTTGCAATAATCACACTTGTCGGCTTTCTTGTTGTAAGCTTTCCTAATCTTATTGAAAACTATGCAGGCGCGCGTATTGAAGC